>WNGD01001886.1_pt1 | contig 22313 bp, 17 predicted proteins | sample 5400671 | NCBI WGS metagenome assembly WNGD01 (sample SAMN13153369, study PRJNA577476) | soil metagenome | isolation source: 40 cm soil or saprolite under grassland replicate 2 | place: USA:California | collected 2016-06-15 | reverse complement strand
GTCTGAACGAGCGAGGTCTCGCTGCGCAGGAAACCTTCCTTGTCGGCGTCCAAGATCGCGACCAGCGCGCATTCCGGAATGTCGAGGCCCTCGCGCAATAGATTGATGCCGACCAGCGCGTCGAACGCGCCCAGGCGCAGATCGCGGATGATCTCGATGCGCTCGAGCGTATCGATGTCGGAGTGCATGTAACGCACGCGAATGCCCTGCTCGTGCAGATATTCGGTGAGGTCCTCGGCCATGCGCTTGGTGAGCACGGTGACGAGCGCGCGGTAGCCGGCGGCGGCGACCTGGCGCACCTCGCCGACGAGATCGTCGACCTGGGTGCGTGCCGGCCGCACTTCGACCGGCGGGTCGATCAGCCCGGTTGGACGGATCACCTGCTCGGCGAAGATGCCGTGCGCCTGCTCGATCTCCCACGGGCCGGGCGTGGCGGAGACGCCGATGGTCTGCGGGCGCATGGCGTCCCACTCCTCGAACCGCAGCGGGCGGTTGTCCATGCACGAGGGCAGGCGGAAGCCGTATTCGGCGAGCGTCGCCTTGCGCCGGAAGTCGCCGCGGTACATGCCGCCGAGCTGGGGAATGGTGACGTGGCTCTCGTCGACGAACACGAGCGCGTTGTCGGGCACGTATTCGAACAGCGTCGGCGGCGGCTCGCCCGTCTTGCGGCCGGTGAGGTAGCGCGAATAGTTCTCGATGCCGGCGCAGCTCCCGGTCGCCTCCATCATCTCGAGGTCGTAGAGGGTGCGCTGCTCGAGCCGTTGCGCTTCCAAGAGGCGGCCGCTGGCGTTGAGCTGGTCGAGGCGCCACTTGAGCTCCTGCTTGATGCCGGCGATGGCCTGCAGCAAGGTCGGGCGCGGCGTCACGTAGTGCGAGTTGGCGTAGATCTTCACGAATTCCAATTCGTCGGTCTTCGCTCCGGTGAGCGGATCGAATTCGTGGATCGATTCGATCTCGTCCCCGAACAGGCAGACTCGCCAGGCGCGGTCCTCGTAGTGGGCGGGGAAAATCTCGATCACATCGCCGCGCACGCGGAACGAGCCGCGGTAGAAGTCGCCGGCCGAACGCTTGTACTGCAGCGCCACCAGATCGGCGATGAGCTGGCGCTGGTCGATGCGCTCGCGCTGCTTGAGGGTGAAGGTCATGGCCGAGTAGGTCTCGACCGAGCCGATGCCGTAGATGCACGACACCGACGCCACGATGATGACGTCGTCGCGCTCGAGCAAGGAGCGCGTCGCGCTGTGGCGCATGCGGTCGATCTGCTCGTTGATGGATGATTCCTTCTCGATATAGGTGTCGGTGCGAGGCACGTAGGCCTCGGGCTGGTAGTAGTCGTAATAGCTCACGAAATATTCCACCGCGTTGTCCGGGAAGAACGACTTGAACTCGCCGTAGAGCTGCGCCGCGAGCGTCTTGTTGGGCGCGAGCACCAGCGCCGGCCGCTGGGTCGCTTCGATCACCTTGGCCATGGTGAAGGTCTTGCCCGAGCCGGTGACGCCGAGCAGGACCTGGGTGCGATCCTGCCGCTTGACCCCCTCCACGATGTCGGCGATGGCCTGCGGCTGGTCGCCCTTGGGCGCGAAATCCGATTTGATCACCAGCCGCACGCCGCCTTCGGATTTTTCCGGCCGCGGCGGGCGGTGCGGCGTCCACGGCCGCTCGCTGAATTCGGGCCGGCCTTCGCGCAGCAGCGTTTCCAGCGCGCGCACGGTGGCGGACGCGCCGGTGACGCCGCGAAACGTCGCGGGCCGCGACTCTCTCGCCGCGGGCTGCTCGTCCTCGGCCAGCGCGAGGGCGCTGTCGTCGTCATGAAGGCCGAGCGCCTTCGCAAGATCAGGATCGAGTTCGCCCAGCGGCGCAGCGCCCCTATATGGCGCCTGCGGCGCCTCGCCCAACCCCTGCGCCGTCGACTTGCGCGCGCGGTGCGCGGCGGCGAAATCGGCGCGCCGATCGAACGAATTGTCCGGTGGCGGCTTCAGTCCGGTCTGCGAGCCCGGTCCCGCGGTTCCCTGGCCGATGCCGGGGTTGAGCAAGTCGGCGAGCGCCGGCTCGATCGCCGGCTGCTCCGGCCGCGCCGCCTTGGCGCGCGTGGGCTTCGCCGGGTCCTTCTTCGAATGCTTGGCCGGATCGCGCGCGGGCTTTTGCTTCGACCTTTGCGGCGCGTTCGGATCGTCGGGAGTTTTCGCCATCGCCGAAATATGGAGCCCCGGCTATGATGGGAAAAGGGTTGAACGGCCGATTGTAGCTTCAAATTTCGCCAGAGCGAGGGAGGGAACCGTGCGCCATAGACGCGCGCTGACGCGGCGGCAGGTGTTGAAGGCTTCGGTGACCGCGCCGCTCGTCATCACGGCTGCCACCGTTTCGGCGCAGGCCGCCTATCCGGCCCGACCGGTCAAGGTGGTGATCCCCTATCCGCCGGCCGGCGGCGCCGACACCGTGGGCCGCCTCTTGTTTCAGAAGCTCGGCGAGATGTGGGGGGCGCAATTCGTCATCGACAATCGCGGCGGCGCCGGCGGCACCATCGCGGCCGCGGCGGTGGCCAAGGCGGAACGCGACGGCTACACCATCATGTACGACGCCACCGCCCATTCGGTGAACCCGTCGCTTTACGCCAATCTGCCTTACGACACGGTCAAGGACTTCCAAGCCGTGTTCCTGGCCGCGCTCATCACCAATCTCTTGGTCGTCAACAAATCGGTGGAGGCGCAGAGCGTCGCGGACGTGATCGCGATTGCGAAGGCGACGCCCGGAGGCCTCGATTGGGCCTCCTCGGGCAACGGCACGGTGCAGCACCTCGCGCTCGAAATGTTCAAGCATCGCGCCGGCATCAAGCTCAATCACATCCCGTACCGCGGCGGCGGCCCGGTGCTCAACGATCTCATCGGCGGGCAGGTGAAATTCTACTTCTCCAATGCCGCCGCCTCGATCGGGCATGTGCAGGCGGGAACGCTCAAGTGCATCGCCCACACCGGCCGGGGACGTCTGGCGGCGCTTCCCGATGTGCCGGCGATGGCGGAAACGCTTCCGGGCTTCGAAGCCTATGAATGGAACGGGGTGTTCGTGCCCACCGGAACGCCCGCGGAGATCGTCCGCAAACTCAATGCCGGCTTGAACGCGGTGCTGCGACAGCCCGATCTCGCCGAGCGCCTCAAGCAGCTCAACGTCGAGTCCCGCGAGAATACGCCCGAGGAGTTTCGCGCCTTCGTGGCGGCGGAAATGGAGAAATGGGGACGCGTGGTGCGCGAGGCCAATATCAGGCTGGGATAGCAGACGACGTCCGTCTGTTACGAACGTTCATGGCAGCGAATGCTTGGCGGGCAAGGGAGCTATGCGCGGCGAAGATCCGACGGGTCGGTGCATAGATAGCTCCTGCATTCGAAATTATGCTACAGCCATCCGATTGATCGCAGCGCAAGGGAACATGCCGATGATCGACCTCTACTATTGGACCACGCCCAATGGGCACAAGATCACGATCTTCCTCGAGGAGACCGGGCTGCCCTACAACATCATGCCGGTGAATATCGGCAAGGGCGAGCAGTTCAAGGCGGAATTCCTCGCCATCTCCCCGAACAACCGCATTCCTGCGCTGATCGATCGCGCACCGGCCGGCGGCGGCAAGCCGATCACGGTGTTCGAGTCCGGCGCCATGCTGCTCTATCTCGCCGAGAAGACGGGTCAGTTCCTGTCGCGCGATCCGCGCGCGCGCATCGACGCCATCCAGTGGCTGTTCTGGCAGATGGGCAATCTCGGTCCCATGGCCGGTCAGAACAATCACTTCAGCAACTACGCGGTTGAGAAGATTCCCTACGCCATGGACCGCTACCGCAACGAGGTCAACCGGCTCTACGGCGTGCTGAACAAGCGCCTCGCCGATCGCGCCTTCGTCGCCGGCGACTATTCGATTGCGGACATGGCGATCTATCCCTGGATCGTGCCGCACGAGCGCCAGGGCCAGAACATCGCCGATTTCCCGGACCTCAAGCGCTGGTTCGAGACGGTGCGCGCGCGGCCGGCGGTCGAGCGCGCCTATGAGAAGGCGAAGGTGGTCAACCCGAATATGGGCGGCATCCGCACCGCGGAGGAGCGTGCGATCCTGTTCGGCCAGACCGCGGCGTCGGTCGACCGCGCCGCCGCGCAGGCGAGATAAGGTCAAATCGACCCTCTGGCCACGTCATGCGCGGGCTTGACCCGCGCATCCATCGTCTTCGAAGATTTTTTTTGCGAAGAATGATGGATTGCCGGGTCAAGCCCGGCAATGACGACAGACGGTTGCGTGTCACGCCAGGTGCGGAATCTTCGGCCGCTCGCCGCGGGCCTTGCCGGTGATCGGCGGGCGCGGCAGCTTGGCGCGGCCGGCTTCCATCACGAACGTGTGCTCGAGCGAATACCACGGCCCTTTGACGTCGCCCGCCGGCGCCTTCTCGCTGTCGTGGCGCACGTAATTGCCGATGAGGTGGCGCGTGACGCCGAACTGCACGTCGGTCTCGATGAACTTGTCGTCCGGGACGTAGAGCTGCGAGATCAGCGTTTTGAAACCGTCCTTGCAGGCGAGGAAATGAAGATGCGCCGGCCGCATATTGTGCCGGCCTTGCGCACGCAGGAGGTCCCCCGTCGGTCCGTCGATCGGAATCGGATAGCCCGCGGGCTTCACGCTGCGAAAGCTGATATGGCCGTCGGCGTCGGTGAAGAATTTGCCGCGCAGGTTCATGTCGGCCTGCACCGGGTCCTGGTTTTCGTAGAAGCCTTCGGGTGAGGAGTGCCAGACATCGATCTCCGCGCCCGCGATCGGATTGCCCTTGGCGTCGCGGAAGAAGGCGTCGGCGAACAACGCCGGTCCCGGCGTGGGCGAGCGCACGATCGAGCCGCCGTTCCGCGTCACCGGAGAATGCATGCGCCAGAACGGCCCGAGCATGTTGTGGTCGGTTTCCGTCGTCCCGTGGTTGCCGTTGTTGATGAGGCAAATCAGCGTCGATAATCCGAGCGAGCCCGCCATCAGCACCGCCTCGTTGTGGGACTCGTTGCTGTGCTTGCCGAGCGCGATGACGTAGCCGATGGCGGCGTGGAATTCCTCCTCGGTCAGCTTGGTCTCGCGCACGAAGTCGTGCAGGTGGCGCACGAAGGCGGACATGATCTCCTTGAACCTTGCATCCGGAGCGCGCTGCAACTCGGACAGCACCGCGGCGGTGACGTCTTTTTGAGTTTCGACGATCATGGCTCGAGCTCCGATGCCGGCACCAACCGGGCCATGACAAGCCTTGTCGGGACGGGAGTCAAAGCAAAAGAGCTGCGTCGTCAGGGCCGCTGATCCGCGGCGGCAAGCAAGCATCGGGGGCAAACGCAGTCGGCGCCCGATCCGGGCTCCGGCATAGGCAGGCGAAAGGGCTCGCCGGCGCACCAGCACTCGCCGCCGAGCCCGCAATCGAAGGCCCGCCCGCAACGCGCGCAGATGATCCGGCGTGGCGTGATGGCGTCGGCTGCATCCATCGGGCGATCATGCCGCGAGCGACCGGCGCCGCGGGCCTCTCCCTCGCGCGAGCTCGCGTGATCCTGTCAGGCGTCTAATGATTCGGCTCGCCGCCGAGGAAGCCTGCGATCTTCCAGGCGCTTCCGTCCTTGAGGTAGCACAATTGCTCGCCGCCGATGGGCAGGATGGTATCGATCGGCACGTAGCCGACCTTACCGCCCGCGGTGAGCACCTTGGCGAAGGTCGCGAGCACCGCGTTGGCGGGCGAGTCGTCGGGCAGAACGCGCACCAGATAGAGGCCGAGCTTGTCGACCACCGCGGCATCCGCTTTTGCCGCCGCGCGCACTTCGATGCCGTCACGGATCGGAAACGCCCAGTCGGCGGCGTCGGTATGAGTCACATTGGCCAGCTCGTCGGCTGCCTTCTCGTCGAAGACGGGCTCCACCGGCGCGCAGAACACCCCCTTGCGCTGCGGGTCGGCCATGACGGTCGTCTCGGCGGCGTAGGCCGCGAGCGCCTCCCAGCCGAACCCATCGGTCCCGTCGAGGCTGAGTGCTTTCGCCAGGTTATCGATCCCCGACTTCTGCTTGTCGGCGATATCCTTGTCCTCGGGCACCCAGAAGAAATTCGCCGCCACCAGCCGGGCGAGCGCGGCGCGATCCTTGTTGTTGGCGATTTCGCCGAGCTGCTTGCGGAACGTGTCGAAGCTCGCATCGTTCACCCCCGACGGCAGCGTGATGGGCACCGGCTTGTAAGGTCCGAGCACCGGTGCCGGCGCTTGAGTTGGCGCTTGCGCCGGTGCTTGGGCCGGCGGCTGCGCCTGGCCGAAGACCGCCATGGGCGCGAGCACGCCCGCGATCACGACCGCAGCCGCGACGAAATGGGTGGACGAGAGGCGTGGATGCCGCATCGCGATGTCTCCCAGGGTTGCGAGCCGTGCTTTAGCGCCGGATTTAGCCCGCTCTACGGCAAGAAAAAAGGGGCCTCGGCGCGCGTCCGCTTGGCGCCGGCTGCTGGCCCCGTCGAGGGGGCGCTAGAACCTAGCACGCAGTGTGAATGCACAATATTCGCGAGCACGAAAAATTCGCTGGCGCGATTATAGGCGATAACCTGCTCAGCCCGCCGGCGAGATTCGCCGGCCGGGAGGCATCAGCCTGAAAGCGCAGAAGAAAAAGCGGCTCCGGCCGCGGGGCGAATGCGCGCCGGAACCGCCAGTGATGAGGAACACGGACGCTACAGTTTACGGCAAAGATATGCGGGGGGCGTTGTCCTCCAGCGGCACACCGAATATCGGGTGCATGTTACAGCGGCATGACGCCATCCGGCCGGCTGTGGATGGGGGCGCCGCGCTCCATAACTCTGCCAATCCGGGGCCCCCTTAACACCCTTCAAATCTTTCATCCCATGGCCATGATTGCGAAAGGTGGCTGGCCGCAATCTTGACATTGCGGCCGCGGACGATCGTGCCAGTTGCGGGGGTGGCGCGCGTCTCGGTCGAAAGGACAATGACGCATGGCCGCCGATCCGAAAGCGGAAGCCGCGCTCGCCCTGCATCGGTTCGGCCTCGGTCCACGCGCCGGATCGATCGCCGTCATTGCCTCGGACCCTCGCGGCGCGCTGCTCGCGGAATTGGATCGCGCGGGCGCCGGCCGCATCGGCAATGGGGATTTGTTGACGAGCGGCACTGCCGCCCGCGTCGCATTCGCCTACCAGCAGGCGCAACGGGCGGCGCGGCAGGCCGAACGCGCCGCGCAACAGGCCAATGCGCCGAGCAGCGGCGGTTCGCCGCCGGAGATGAAGGATCAGTCCGCCACGCCGCCGGCGCCGATGCGCAATCCGGGTCCCGGCGTGCCGCAGCAGATTTACCTCTCCGAAGCCAAGGCGCGCATCAATGCCGCGCTCGATGCCGAGATCGGCTTCGTCGAACGGCTCGTCTGGTTCTGGTCGAACCATTTCTGCGTGTCGGCGGACAAGGGCAATGTCCGCCCGATTTGCGGCGCCTACGAACGCGAGGTCATCCGCGCGAACGTGCTCGGCCGCTTCAGCGACATGCTGCTGGCCGTCGAATCCCATCCGGCGATGCTCATCTATCTCGACAATGCGCGCTCGATCGGCCCCGACTCGATTGCGGGGCTGCGGCAAAAACGCGGCCTCAACGAAAATCTGGCGCGCGAGATCCTCGAACTGCATACGCTGGGCGTGCGCACGGTCTACACGCAGGAGGACGTCACCCGTTTGGCCCATGTGATCACCGGCTGGACGTTCGTGCCGTTTCGCCAGGACCCGGTGCGCGGCGGCGAGTTCGAGTTCAATCCGCGCATGCACCAGCCCGGCGCGCAAACGGTGATCGGCAGGAGCTACCCCGACGCCGGCCTGCAGCAGGGACGCGCCGTTCTCGCCGCGCTCGCACGCCATCCGGCGACTGCAAGCCACGTGGCCGCCAAGCTCGCGCGCCATTTCGTCGCCGATGAGCCGCCGCCCGCGCTGGTCGAGCGGCTGGCCAAGCGCTTCCTCGCCACCCAAGGCGATTTGAAAGAGGTGGCGAAGGCGATGGTGGCCGCGCCGGAAGCCTGGGAGGCCCCGCGCGCCAGGCTCAAACGTCCGGGCGAATGGGTCGTCGGAATGTTACGCGCCGTGGGTGTCACGCCGCCCGACATCGGCCCGGTGATGCAGGCGCACAACCTCTTGGGCGAGCCGTTGTGGCGGCCGCCGGCTCCCAACGGATTCGCCGACGAGAGCGCGCCCTGGCTCGATGGCCTGACGCAGCGCCTCGACATCGCCAATCAGTTCGCGCGCCGCCTGGGCGCGGAGGCCGATCCCCGCGACGTGTTCGAGCAGGCGCTCGCGCCGCTCGCTTCGACCGAAACGCGGCAGGCCATCTTGCGCGCCGAAAGCCGTCCGCAAGCGCTCGCGCTGCTGTTCATGGCGCCCGAATTCCAGCGCCGATGACGCCGTGACCGGCCCGGGATCGACCGAAAGAGGTGAGCCGATGACATTCAACCTCCACGCTGCGACCCGCCGCGAACTGCTCCTCGCCTCGGGTACGCTGTTCGCCTGGGCTTATCTGCCGAAGGTGGCGCGCGCGGAGGGCCGTGATCCACGTCTGCTGGTGATCGTGCTGCGCGGCGCGCTCGACGGGCTCGCGGCGGTCGCGCCCGTGGGCGATCCGGACTGGGTCGCGCTGCGCGGTGACAAAGCGCTCACCCTCGCCGGCAAGCCGGCGCTGCCGCTCGACTCCTTCTTCGCGCTCAATCCGGCGATGCCCAACCTGCATCGTCTCTACAAGTCCGGCGCGGCGACCATCGTGCATGCGACGGCGACGCCTTACCGCGAGCGCTCCCACTTCGACGGCCAGGACGTGCTGGAAAGCGGCCTCGGCAAGCCGGGCGCGGCCGACACCGGCTGGCTCAACCGCGCGCTCGCCTCGCTGCAAGCGGCCGGCCGCGCCGGCGGCGCGCGCGAGGCTTTCGCCATCGGACCGATCGCGCCGTTGGTCGTGCGTGGACCCGCGCCCGTGCTGTCTTGGACGCCGCGGCGGCTGCCGCCGGCGAGCGACGACACGCTGACGCGGCTGATCGAGCTCTACCGCCACACCGATCCCGTCCTCGCCCGCGTGCTCGAGGAGCGCACGGGACTTGCGACCATCGCGCGCGCCGGCGGCATGGACGGGGAGCAGCCGCGGGCCGCCGGCGCCGGACAGGTGCGGGCCTATTTTGCCGAGTCCGCGGGCACGGCGGCGAAGTTTCTCGCGCGCGCGGATGGGCCGCGCATCGGCGCGCTGGCCTTCGATGGCTGGGACACCCACGCCGCCGAAGGCGTGATGAGCGGCCGGCTCGCAATGTTGCTCGGCGCGCTCGACGGCGCCATTGCCGCGATCGAGATCGAGATGAAGGATGCCTGGCGCGAGACCGTCGTCGCCGTCGTCACCGAATTCGGCCGCACCGCCCGCATCAACGGCACCGACGGCACCGACCACGGCACCGCGACGGTGGCGCTCATCGCCGGCGGTGCGCTCAAGGGCGGCCGCGTCGTCGCCGACTGGCCCGGCCTCAAGCCAGCCAAGCTCCATGAGGGACGCGACCTCAAGCCGACCACCGACCTGCGCGCCGTGCTCAAAGGCCTGCTCAAGGATCACCTGCGGGTCGACGACACCGTGCTGGCGAGCAAGGTGTTTCCGGACAGCGCCGCGGTGAAGCCCATGGCGGGATTGCTGCTGCAGGCCTAGCGCCGTTTTAGGAGATTGGTTGCCGCGCGAGCCGTAAGCCCCGCGCGTGCGCGGGAGACGCGCAGCGAGCGGATGGCAAGTCTGGTCTACCGCTCCGGCTCGGCGGCACGAAACGCCTTGGCGAAAGCATCGAGATCGGCTGCCGCAACGTCGGAGACCGCCCAATAGGCGACGCCGTCGTCGGTCCAGGACACAATATTGTAGCCGGCGATCTGGCGTTCGGGTGCCGCGATCGTTCGCCCGGGAACCTCGCTGAGGCTGATCAGGTGCTGGCGCAGGCGATAGACGAGCGTCGCAACCGGGGTGCGTCCGACCACGTCGATGCGGCCGCCGACCAGGGGAAAGCCCGCGCCGGCGAGATCGACCACGCGCGGGGCCTCGGGAATGCGGCCGTTGAACCACGGCTTGACGGTGTGTCGGTCGGAGGAGCCGACGTCGACCGGCTGCGTCGCCATCAGCGCGCGCACGTGGTTGGCCACGATCATGTCGGCATCGGGCGGGGCGGGCGACAGCGCCAACCAGGTCGCGCCGCTGCCGAGGAATGCGGCCACCGCGACCGAGGCCGCGAGCGCGCGCCAAGACGGACGTGACGAGGAGCGCGCGGGCGCCGGCGCAGGCCGCAAGCCCACGGCGGCCTCGATCCGGCGCGCGAGACCGGGCGGCGCGCCTTCGCGCGGCAGCTGCTCGGCGATGGCGCGCCGCAGCGCCTCCACGCGCTCGCGTTCGGCCGCCAGCGCCGGATCGTCGGCGAGCTGACGCTCGATCTCGAGCGCGTGGGCAGGGTCGAGCTCGCCGTCGAGATAGGCGTGAACGAGCAAGCGCGGATCCGTCGGTGTCATGCCGCGCCCCTTGGCTCGTCCGTTCCGATGCGCACGATCAGCCGCCGGCGGGCGCGCGCGAGCCGCGACATCACCGTGCCGATGGGTACTTTGGTCACTTCGGCGATCTCCCGATAGTCGAGGCCCTGCACGTCACGCAGCACCAGCGTTTCCCGAAACGGCACCGGCAGCTCCGCGATCGCGGCTTCGAGACGCCGCGCGTCGGCCTTGGCGATCAGCGCCGCCTCCGGCGTCTGCGGCCCCTGCTCGAAAGCGCCGCCGCCGCTCGCCTGCTGCTGCTCGACGGCTTCGAGATCGTCGACCATGACCAACGACGCCGAGCGGTTCTTGCCCAACCAGGTATAGGCTGCGTGGCGCACGATGGTCAGGAGCCAGGCGCGGGCATTGACCCCGGCAAAGCCGCCGATGCCGCGAAAGGCGCGCAGGCAAGCTTCCTGCACCACATCCTCGGCGTCGGCACGATCGCCGGTGAGCCAGCGCGCGAGCGCGTAGGCGTCGGCGAGATGCGGCAGCACCACGCTGGCGAAGCGCGCCTGATCGTCCTCGCTGTTCAGGCTTCCCATCGTCGATGCGCACCGCGATCATATGGGTGAAGATCGGTCACCTGGTGCTTTTATTCCCGAGCTTCGAATGGTTTCGACCGGGTTCTAGCGTCCCGCCCGCCGCGATCTCCAAGGCCGAGGTAGCCTAGCACGCCGCCGCTCACTCGGCGGCCTGCACGTCGGCATCGATGAAGCCACCCGACTGGCGCCGCCACAGGGCGGCGTAATGGCCGCCGTGCCGCAACAGCTCGTCATGCGAGCCCTGCTCGACGATGCGGCCGCGCTCGAGCACGATCAGCCGGTCCATGCGCGCGATGGTCGAGAGCCGGTGGGCGATGGCGATCACGGTCTTGCCGGCCATCAGCGTGCCCAGGCTCGATTGAATCGCGGCCTCGACCTCGCTGTCGAGCGCGGAGGTGGCCTCGTCGAGCACCAGGATCGGCGCGTCCTTGAGGATCACGCGCGCGATGGCGATGCGCTGGCGCTGGCCGCCGGACAGCTTCACGCCGCGCTCGCCGACCTGCGCCGCGTAGCCGCGCCGCTGCTTCCAGTCCTCGAGCTCGCGGATGAACTCGTCGGCATGGGCGAGCTTGGCCGCCGTCACGATCTCGGCGTCGGTCGCCTGCGGGCGGCCGTAGCGGATATTGTCGCGGATCGAGCGGTGCAGCAGCGAGGTGTCCTGCGTGACCACGGAAATTTGCGCGCGCAGGCTCTCCTGCGTGACCGCGGCGATGTCCTGGCCGTCGATCAGGATGCGGCCGCCTTCGAGATCGAAGAAGCGCAGCAGCAGATTGACCACCGTCGACTTGCCGGCGCCGGACCGGCCGATCAAGCCGATCTTTTCGCCCGGCCGCACGGTCAAGGTCAGGTCGTCGATGACGCCGCTCTCGCGGCCGTAACCGAAGCGCACATCCTCGAATCTGATCTCGCCGCGCGCCACCTTCAGCGTCGGCGCATCGGGCCGGTCGGTGAGCGTGATCGGCCGGGCGATGGTCATCATGCCCTCCTGGATCACGCCGACGTTCTCGAAGATCGACGTGATCTGCCAGGCGACCCAGCCGGCGATGTTGACGATCTGCCAGGCGAGCGGCAGCGCCATCGCCACGGTGCCGACCTCGACCTTCCCGCGCGTCCACAAGATGAGCGCGAGCGCGCCGGTGCCGGTCACCATCAGCGCGTTGAGCGAGGACAGGCAGAAGCCGAACAGCGTGTTGAGCCGCAGCGAGCGGTAGAACAGCTTGGTGTGGTGATCGATGGCGTCGCGCACATAGGCGTCCTCCTCGCGCGCGCGGGCGAACAGCTTCACCGTGAGGATGTTGGTGTAGCTGTCGACGATGCGCCCGGTCAGCAGCGAGCGCCCTTCCGACACGGCCTTGGAGCGGTCGCGCATGCGCGGTACGAGCACGCGCAGCATCAGCAGATAGCCGAGGAACCACAGCGCGACCGGCAGCGCCAGCACCGGGTCGGCGGAGGCGAGCAGAATGAGCGCGCTCGTGCCGTAGACCAGGATGTACCAGACGCTGGTGAGCAGCGCGACCAGCGTCTCGCGGATCGCCGGGCCGGTCTGCATCACGCGGTTGGCGATGCGGCCGGCGAAGTCGTTCTGGAAGAACGCCCAGGACTGGCGCACCACATACCAGTGGTTCTGCCACCGGATGCGATTCGACACGTTGGCCGAGATCGCCTGGTTCGCGATCAGGTTCTGCGCGGTGAGCGCGATCGGACGCGCAATCAGCAGCACCACCGCCATCCCAAGCAGATGCGGCCAGAATTTCGCGAACAGCTCGTCCGGCGGGCTCGCCGTGATCAAGGTGACGATGCGCCCCATGAACACGGGAATGGTCGAATCGAGCAGCGCGACCACCAAGCCGGCCGCGAACAACGCCGCGAACAGGCCCTTCGCCTGGCGGGCGAAATGCCAGAAGAAAGCGACGAAGCCGGGCGGCGGCTCCGCCTGCTCCGGTGGGTCGGTCGGCTTCAACAGCCGCTCGAAGAGCGAAAACATGGCACAGGCTCGAAACGCATCGCGAGCGCGCGACGACGCCACCCGTGGCGCCGTGAGCGGGCCCGCATTCCCTTGATCGGATCGGATGCGGGCGGGTAGAGAATCTTCGTGTCGGGACTATGACGCCAGGGCTTGTTTGGCTCGTTCTCCGCAATTATTGCGGTTTTGCAACGATCGCGCGGCTCACCCCCCTCGCCGCGAGCGCGGGCGAAGGAGCGACCGCTATTTTGCTGGCGTGATGCGGAGAATCCGACCCGAGGAGCTGTCGGTGGCGAGCCACAGCGCGCCGTCCGGCCCGTCGCGAACATCGCGAATGCGTTCGCGCAGCCCCTGCAGGAGGCGCTCCTCCTTGCCCACCTTGTCGCCGTCGACTTCGAGCCGCACCAAAAGTTGGCCGACCAGCGCGCCGACGAAGAGGTTGCCGCGCCAGGCCGGCAGCTGACTGCCGCTGTAGAACGCCATCCCGGATGGGGCGATCGAGGGCACCCAGTACTTGAGCGGCTGCTCCATGCCCTGCTTATACGTGCTCTCGTGGATTTTGGCTCCGCTGTAGTCGATGCCGTAGCCGATCACCGGCCAGCCGTAATTCTTGCCCTTCTCGATGAGGTTGATCTCGTCGCCGCCGCGCGGCCCATGCTCGTGCTCCCACAGCTTTCCGGTCACGGGGTGGAACGCGAGCCCCTGGGGATTGCGGTGGCCGTAGCTCCAGATCTCGGGCTTGGCGGGAGGCTTGCCGACGAAGGGATTGTCCGGCGGAACCGAGCCGTCGGGCCGGATGCGAACGATCTTGCCGAGGTCATTGGCAAGATTCTGCGCCTGGTCGCGGGTGGTGAAATGGTCGCCGGTGGTCAAAAAGAGATTGTCGTCCGGCGCCTGAACAATGCGGCAGCCGAAATGGTTGCCGCTGGAGAGCGGGCCTGCCTGGCGGAAGATCACCTCGACCGCATCGAGCCGGGGCGTGCCTTCATCCACCAGCCGAGCGCGCGCGAGCGCGGTGCGCGCGCGGCCGTCCACCGGCTCGGCGTAACAGAAATAGATGGTGTGATTCTGCGCGAAGCCGCGGTCGAGCACGACGTCGTGCAGGCCGCCCTGACCCGACGCGAAGACTTTCGGTACGCCGCCGAGCGCGGGAGAGAGCGCGCCGTCCTTGGCGACGATGCGCATGCGCCCGGGCCGCTCGGTGACCAGCGTGCGGCCGGCGGGCAGGAAGGCGAGCGCCCACGGATGATCAAGGCCCTTCGCTACGGTCTCTACCACGACGTCGCCTGCGGATGAGTGGAAAACTTGCGCGCCGGCGGGCGCGCCGGCGCCTGTAACGAATCCGACTGCGCACACCGCCGCTGACCACCTCATGCGAACTCTCCCGCGCACGAATCGCTTGCGTGCAAATCTGCGACGCGTCGATCTGTTACGCGTCGGTGCGACAACGATGCGTCGCCGCCGATGTTCCGGCAAGTTTGTAGCCGTTCACATCGGTGTGACGGCATTATTGACTTTCCCGCCGGCGCGCACCGTGTCATCGTCTGTGGCAAAATTCCCGAAGGAAACGGCGAGGACATTCATGAAGATGAGCGCTATTGCCGCGGCAATTGCCGTCGCGGTCGGCGGTGGTGGCGGCGCCTATGCGCAAGGCTATCCATCGCATCCCATCACCATGATCGTGCCGTTCCCGGCGGGTGGGCCGACGGATACGCTCGCGCGCGTCTTGGGCGAGCGCATGCGAGTCTCGCTCGGTCAGCCCGTGATCATCGAGACCGTGACCGGCGCCGGCGCCAGCATCGGCGTCGCCCGCGCCGCGCAAGCCGCACCCGACGGCTACACGCTCAGCATCGGCAACTGGACGAGCCACGTCGGGGCGGGCGCGATGTATCCGGCCGCGCACGACGCGGTACTGGAATTGCAGCCGGTGTCGCGGATCAGCGCCACGCCGCTGATGATCATCGGCAAGAACGCGCTGCCGCCGAAGAACGCCCAGGAGCTGATCGCCTGGCTCAAGGCGAGCCCGGGCAAGGCGTCGGCCGCAACCGTGGGGGCCGGCAGCGCGGCGCATATTTGCCTGCTTTACTTCCAGCAGAAGACCGGCACCAATTTTCAGCTCGTTCCCTACCGCGGCGGTGCGCCGGTGATGCAGGACCTGGTGGCGGGGCAGATCGACATGTTTTGCGCCGAAGCGTCGCAAACGCTGTCGTTCGTGCGCAGCGGCACGATCAGAGCCTTTGCGGTGATGTCGAAAGAGCGTTGGCCTGCCGCCCCCGATGTTCCGACCATGGACGAGGTGGGAGTGCCCGGGATGTACATCTCGTTCTGGAACGGCCTGTGGGTCCCCAAGGGCACGCCCAACGAAATCATCGCCAAGCTCAATGGCGCGGTCGTGGATGCGCTGGCCGATCCGGCGGTGCGGCAGCGGCTCACCGATCTGGGCCACGTGATTGCGACGCGCGAGGAGCAGACGCCGCGGGCGCTGGGCGCGTTTCACAAAGCCGAGATCGAGACCTGGTGGCCGATCATCAAGGCGGCCAATATCAAGCCGGAGTGAAGGGGGCCCAACAGCAGCACTGCCGCGCGTCCGATGACGCGCGGCAGTGACTTCCCCCGACCAGCCGCCCGAAACGATGATCAGTCGCGCCGCGGATCTCCGACCACGATAGCGGTAAGCCCACCCATGGCGGCGAGCAGCAAGGCGATGCAAAGCGCGATCGCGAGCGGGACGCCGTCGCCCTTGGTCACGGCGTCGACCACGTCGGCGCGCGCGATGCCGATCGACACGGCGGTGACGGCGACGGCGGTCGATAAGGCGAGCGCGACCATGGTGATCAATTCGACGAGAGCGATGGAGCGGTGTCTCGGCGCCGGGCCGTGGCGCGCCTCGTGCTTGATTCCGGTGCGCCCCGTTAATGGCCTGGGCATGTCAATCTCCACGAATCAGTCGACTCATTTGTTGCGGCGGATGCCGGCGCCGGTTCGGCCGGAGTTGGGCGAAGGCTTTGACGAAGAAGGGCAAATTTGTGTTTTTGGTTAACGAAGCGTTAACGCCGAAACCGCTTTGTTTTGGCCCGCAAAACAGGGGTTGCTTTTGGGGCGCGCAGTACCGCCGTTCGCGCGCTCACTCCGCCGCCACGACGTTCTCGGGCTGCCAATCCATCGAGACATAGCCCGGCTGGGCCGCCACGCGTTCGAGCCAGCCGCGGATCTCGGGAAAGGTCGTGAGGTCGTAATCGCACGCATGCGCGAGGTGGGCGTAGGCATAGAGCGCGAGGTCGGCGACGCTGTAACGATCGCCCACGAAATAGCGATGGTGCTTGAGGTGATTCTCCATCACGGCGAGCGAGCGGTAACCTTCCTCCATCCAGTCCTCGAGCGCGTGCTGCTGCAGCTCGCGGCCGCCCTTGACCAGCGCGAGCCAGAAATAGGCGGCGCCGATATTGGGCTCGATGCTGTGCTGCTCGAAGAACATCCATTGCAGCGCTTCGGCGCGATCGATGCGGTGCTCGGGCCGCAGTGGCGTGCGGCTCACGAGGTGCCAGAGGATCGCGTTCGACTCGGCGAGATAACGGCCGGGCGCGGCTTCGAGCAGCGGAACCTGGCCGTGCGGATTCTTGGCCAGGAACTCGGGCGTGCGGCTCTCGCCTTTGAGGATGTCGATCTCGACCAGGCGAAAGGGGATGCCGAGCTGGGCGAGCGCGAGGCGCACCTTGTAGCTGTTGCCCGATCGCTGCATGGAATAGAGCGTATACATCGCCTTCCCTCCGGCGGTGATCGCCGCCGTGTGCCCTGACATGGGCTTAAGCCAACACAGCGGCAATGTCATGACGCGACCGGGCTCAGATGAGTGGTCGCCGACTACCGCAGCCGCCGACGGCAGCTCACATCTGCTGCCGCGCCCGTCACCTGCAGAAAATCATTTTCGCCGTCATTCCGCCGCGACGCGCTGCGCGCGGGCATGGGCGATGAGGACGTCGTCCTCCACCGGCACGATCGGTGCGAAGTCGCGGTGCGCGATCCATTCGGGGCGGGTGAACTTGGTGATGTGGTTGGAGACGGCGCAGAGCGTGAGATACACGATCTTGCGCGGGTAGGGCGTGATGTTGGGCGGCGAAGCGTGCACGAGATTGCCGTGGAACATCAACACCGAGCCCGGCTTGCCGGTCGGCGCCACGATGCCGATGCCGCCCGGCGGCGCCGCTTGGGCGCAAAGTCGCGTCACGGTCTGCGCATCGAGCGTCCAAAGCGGATAGGAGGTGGTGCTCGTGTCGTGACCGGCGGCGAGCGTGCCGTATTTGTGGCTCTTCGGGATCAGCATCAACGGGCCGTTGATCGGCAAGACCTCGTCGAGGAAGATCGAGATATTCATGGCGCGCGGCTCGGGCATGCCGTCATCGCGCGCCCAGGTGCCGTAGTCCTGGTGCCATTGCCAGACGTCGCCCTCGAACGCGGCCTTGGCGTTGATCTTGAACTGGTGGACATAAACGCCTTCGCCGAACAGCTGCTGCAGAGGCTCGACCAGGCGCGGATGATGCGCCATCAGCCGGAAGGCGTCGTTATAGGTGTGGGCGGCGAAGGCGGTGCGCGGCGCGCCCGTCTTCTCGCGCCAGACCTCCTGGCGGTTGCTCCTGAAAATCTTGTCGGCTTCGCTGCGCAGAACCGCGACCTCCTCTTCGGCGAAGCAGTTCGGGAAAAACACGTAACCCTGCTCATCGAAGGTCTTGATCTGCTCGGGTGTGAGCTTCATGGCGTCCTCCCGGGGACGGTCGTTCGTGGCAGCGCGTAGTCTAGCGGCCGACGGTTCGAAAATCACCTGCTTGGGGCGGCGAATCGAAGGCTCGAGCCGAGCCTGCGGAGCTTAACCGGCGCGGCGGGCGGCTGTCGTGTGCCCGCGCCATCACACTGGTGTGTGAAGCGCGATTGAGGCTTGCCGTCGGCGGCTGCGCCCATTAGGAAGCTCGCGCCCCATGCGGGCAAGCGGAGATTCTCATGGCCCTGCTCGCCGAATCGCTCAAGCGCATCAAGCCGTCCGCCACCATCGCGGTGACGGATAAGGCGCGTGCGCTCAAAGCCGCCGGCCGCGACGTGATCGGGCTGGGAGCAGGCGAGCCGGATTTCGACACGCCGGAGAACATCAAGCGCGCCGCGATCAAGGCGATCGAAGGCGGCAAGGCGGCGAAGTATACCGCGGTCGACGGCGTCCCGGAGCTCAAGGCTGCGATCGCGCGCAAGTTCAAGCGCGAGAACGGCCTCGACTACAAGCCGAGCCAGATCATCGTCGGCACCGGCGGCAAGCAGGTGCTGTACAACGCGTTCGTGGCGACGCTCGATCCGGGCGACGAGGTGATCCTCGCGGCGCCCTATTGGGTGAGCTATCCCGATATGGTCATGCTCGCCGGCGGCGAGCCGGTCGCCGTGCCCACCACCATCGAGTCGGGCTTCAAGATGCGCCCCGAGGCGCTCGAGCGCGCGATCACGCCGAAGACCAAATGGGTGCTGCTCAACTCGCCGTCGAACCCGACCGGCGCGGCCTATACGCGCGCCGAGCTCAAGAAGCTCACCGACGTGCTGGTCAGGCATCCCCAGGTCTACGTGATGACCGACGACATGTACGAGCACCTCGTCTACGACGAGTTCGAATTCACCACGCCGGCCGAGGTCGAGCCCCGGCTCTACGAGCGCACGTTGACGGTGAACGGCGTCTCCAAGACCTATTGCATGACCGGCTGGCGCATCGGCTATGCCGGCGGGCCCGAGCCGCTGATCAAGGCGATGGCGATGATCCAGTCGCAATCGACCTCGAACCCGACGGCGGTGTCGCAATGGGCGGCGGTCGAGGCGCTCGACGGACCGCAGGACTTCATCGCCAAGCACAATGCCATCTTCAAGGAGCGGCGCGATCTCTGCGTCTCTATGCTCAATCAGGCGCGCGGCATCCATTGCCCTAAGCCCGAGGGCGCGTTCTATGTCTATCCGTCCTGCGCCGGCACCATCGGCAGGACCGCGCCGAGCGGCCATAAGCTCGTCACCGACGAGGACTTCGTCACCGAGCTGTTGGAGGCCGAGGGCGTGGCGGTGGTGCAGGGTACGCCGTTCGGTTTCGGTCCGGCGTTCCGCATTTCCTACGCCACCAAGACCGAGGATGTGGAGGAAGCTTGCCGGCGCATCCAGCGCTTCTGCGGCAACTTGACATGACGCGCGCGATCTTGCGTGAAATCGATTGGTGAGGCGCAACCCCGATTGGGCTTGTGCGATCGAACAAAGGAGGGTCCATATGTTGCGTCATGCCGTCGGGGCAGCCGCGCTTGCACTGGCCGTTGCGTCCGTCGATCCAGCCGCCGCCCAGCGCGTGCGAGCCGGTGTGCTGACCTGCGACATCTCGGCCGGCATCAGCTTCATCATCGGGTCGCAGAAGTCGGTCGCCTGCACGTTCGCGCCGGAGCCGTCCGGCCCGCAACAGGTCTACAGCGGGTCGATCAGCAAGTTCGGGCTCGACGTCGGCGCCACCGGCGGCGGCGTGATGGTATGGGCGGTGTTCACGGACAGCATCGCGCCCCCCGGCCCGGCCTTTCTCGCCGGCGATTATTTCGGCGCGAGCGGCCAGGTGACGGTCGCCGCCGGTCTCGGCGCCAACGTTCTCATCGGCGGTTCCAACAACACGATCGCGTTGCAGCCGGTCTCGGTGTCCACCTCGGTTGGGCTCAATTTGGCCCTCGGCGTGGCGGAACTGCATCTGCGCCCCGGCCCCTGACGGCTGCGAACTCCGCGCGATGCATGAACGGCCGCCGTCGAGGCGGCCGTTTTGTTGGCATGCAACGAGCGCAGGTCCATCCGAGTTCCGCCGTCGGGCGCCGGACGCCGGCGCCTCTTGCCAAGTCCCCCTCCGGCCTGAAACGATGGCGCAAACGGTCTCGCAGAAGACCGCATCTCGGTGGATTGGGAGGCGGATATGGCACAGAACGGCACACGAGCTACGGGTCCACGGTGCATCGCGCTGGTGGGCCCGTTCCAGAGCGGCAAGACGACGCTACTCGAAGCAATCCTTGCCCGTACCGGCGCCATCCAGCGCCAAGGCACGATCGACGCGGAGAACACCGTCGGCGACGCCAGCAGGGAAGCGCGTCATCACAAGATGAGCGTCGAAATCTCCGTCGCCAGCACCAATTTCATGGGCGACACTTATACTTTCGTCGATTGCCCGGGCTCGGTTGAATTCGTCCACGACATGCGCGCGGCGCTGCCGGCCGTCGACGCTGCGGTCGTGGTGTGCGAGCTCGACGAGAAGAAGGTGCCGCAGCTTCAGCTCATTCTGCGCGAGCTGGAAGCGCAGAAAATTCCGCGCTTTCTGTTCCTCAACAAGATCGACAAGGCCGATTCCACCATCCACGACGTGCTCAGGGTCTTGCAGCCGGCCTCGCGCAGCAAGTTGGTGCTGCGGCAGATACCGACCTTTGCCGGCGAGACCGTCACCGGGTTCGTCGATCTCGCGCTCGAACGCGCGTTCGTCTACAAGGAGCATGCGCCGTCGGAGGTCGTTCCGCTCGAAGGCGATGCACTCGACCGCGAGAAGACGGCCCGGTTCTCCATGCTGGAGACGCTGGCCGACCATGACGACGAGCTGATGGAGCAACTGCTCGAAGACATTCAGCCGCCGCGCGACAAGGTCTTCGACGATCTTTCCAAGGAATTGCGCGAAGGTTTGGTCTGCCCCGTGCTGTTCGGCTCGGCCACACGCACCAACGGCGTGCTGCGCCTGATGAAGGCATTGCGCCACGAGATCCCCGGTGTCGCGGAGACCGCAAAACGGCTCGGCGTGAAAGGGGGCCATCCCGTTGCTTACGTGCTCAAGACCATCAACACCTCGCACGGCGGCAAGATGTCGGTGGCCCGCGTGCTCGGCGGAAAGATTGGAGACGGCACCACTCTTCTGAGATCCGATGGCGAGGCCGCACGCGTCGCGGCTGTGTTCAAGCTAATGGGCCAGCACAGCGAGAAGCGCGGGGCCGCCGAAGCCGGCGATACCGTTGCGCTCGGCAAGCTCGATCATGCCAAAACCGGCGACACCTTGAGCGACAGCCAGCAGACGCATCCGCCGCTCGCCAAGGTCTCTCCCCATGCGCCGGTGCTGTCCATCGCGGTCGCCGCCAAGGAGCGCAAGGACGACGTCAAGCTGGGACAGGCGCTCGCGAAACTGCTCGAGGAGGACCCCTCGATCAGCGTCGTCCATAACGCCGAGGCGCATGAAGTGGTGATATGGGGGCAGGGTGAGATGCAGTTGCGCGTGGCCACCGAGCGGCTGGCCGATCGCTTCGGCATCGCCACCGTGTCGCACAAACCCACGGTCGGCTATCGCGAGACCATCAAGAAGGGCATCGTGCAGCGCGGCCGCCACAAGAAGCAGTCGGGCGGCCACGGCCAATACGGCGACGTCGTGCTCGACATCAAACCGCTGCCGCGCGGCTCGGGCTTCAGCTTCAGCGAGGAGATCAAGGGCGGCGTGGTGCCGCGCAATTACATTCCTTCGGTGGAGGCAGGCGTCATCGACGCGCTCAAGCACGGACCCCTCGGCTTCCCGGTGGTCGACATCGCGGCGAAGCTGATCGACGGCTCCTATCACACCGTCGATTCCTCCGACATGGCGTTTCAGCTCGCCGGTCGGCTCGCCATCCACGAAGGGCTGCCGCAGTGTCAGCCGGTGCTGCTCGAGCCGATCTACCAGGTCGAGATCGTCTGCCCGTCGGAGGCGACCGCCAAGATGAACGCGCTCATGTCGGGACGGCGCGGCCAAATCCTCGGCTTCGACACCCGCGAGGGTTGGGACGGCTGGGACGTGGTGCGCGTGCAGATGCCGGAGACGGAGATCGGCGATCTCATCGTGGAGGTGCGCTCGGCCACCGCCGGCGTCGGCAGCTTCACCTTCAAGTTCGACCACATGGCCGAACTCATGGGCCGCACCGCGGAGCAGATCGTGGCGGCGCGAAAGGCGGCGGCGGCGTAAGCGAACCGCCGAGGACGGATCGCGGACGCGAGTTCCCTCGTCCGTTCTCCGTCCTCCGCTTTTTCTGAAGCTTCCATTCGCGACATGCGAAGTTCGGTTCCGTGCGGCGCCTGCTATATGCGGCGCATGACATCCTTCGTGCTTGCCGCCATCACGGCGATCTTCGTGCTCGCCGGCCTCGTGAAAGGCATGATCGGTCCTCGTCATGACGCCGGCGCAGGCCGCCGCGCTGCTGGTCGTGCCCTCCTTCCTCAC
>WNGD01004472.1_pt1 | contig 22321 bp, 29 predicted proteins | sample 5400671 | NCBI WGS metagenome assembly WNGD01 (sample SAMN13153369, study PRJNA577476) | soil metagenome | isolation source: 40 cm soil or saprolite under grassland replicate 2 | place: USA:California | collected 2016-06-15 | reverse complement strand
CGAGCAGCGTCACGCCGTCGCCAGCGCTCCTTGCGCGAGGTCCCGAGCCGCGCGGTCCGCCTCGACGAGGTCGTCGACGTCCCTCACCGGATCGGTGCCGGCGCTCCCGAGCGTCTCCCCCACGACCTCCGGGATCCCGAGGAACGGCAGGCGCCCGGCGAGGAAGGCGGCGACGGCGACCTCGTTCGCGGCGTTGTAGACGCACGGCGCGCTGCCGCCCTCGGCGCCGGCGGCGCGCGCCAGCGACAGCATCGGGAACGTGTCGGTGTCGGGTGGAGAGAACTCGAGTGTCAGCGCCGTGAGGTCGAGCGGTGGCAGTGGCGTCGCGGCGCGCTCGGGGTACGTGTGCGCGTACGAGATCGGCACCCGCATGTCCGGGTAGCCCAGGTGCGCGAGCGCGGCGCCGTCGCGGAAGCGGACGAGGGAATGCACGATCGAGGTCGGCTGGATCGCCACCTCGATGCGGTCGTAGTCCAGGCCGAACAGAAAGTGCGCCTCGATCACCTCGAGCCCCTTGTTCGCCAGCGTTGCGGAGTCCACCGTGATCTTCGGGCCCATGCGCCAGGTTGGATGTGCGAGCGCCTGCTCGGGCGTGACGTCCTCGAGCTCGGCGCGCGTGCGGCCGCGAAACGGGCCGCCCGAGCCGGTCAGCACGAGCGTGTCCACCTGCTCCGGCCCGCGTCCCTCGAGGCACTGGAAGAGCGCCGAGTGCTCGCTGTCGACGGGCAGGATCCGCCCACGGCCCCGCTCGCGCGCCGCGAGAGCAAGCTCTCCGGCGGCGACCAGGCTCTCCTTGTTCGCAAGCGCGAGGTCGACGCCCTGCTCGAGCGCCCACAGCGTCGCGTGGACTCCTGCGAAACCGACGACGGCGTTGAGGACGACGTCGGGCTGCGCGCGCTCGAGCAGGTCGGTCAGGTCGCCCCCGACCTCCTTCAGCGGCGCGTCGATGTCGTCGAGCGGCGTCGAGCCCGAGGCCGCAGCGCAGAGCTCGAGCTCCGGATGCGCCTCGACGATCTCGATCGCCTGGCGGCCGATCGATCCCGTTGCCCCGAGCAACGCGACGCGCTTCATGCGCCTCAGTGTACGAACGCGTTGAGGAAGTACTCCGCGTCCTCGTCTCCGGGCGTCGCCTCGCCACGTGCCGCTGCGCGTGCTTTCTCGATCAGCTCCTCCACCTCGGCGCGCGTCGTCACGGACGGATGGTGGCCCTCGACGTAGCGCTCCGCGGGGTACGAGAGGATGCGGTCGTAAAGCGGAAGTGCGCGCTCGACGGTCAGCGCCTCGCTCGGGGATGCGCAGAGGCAGTCGCCGAGGAAGAGCAGGGAATCAGGCTCGACGAGCATTACGCACGCGTCGTCGCAGTGGTCTCCGCCGACGTGCTCGACGGTCACGCCGACGTCGCCGAGGTCGAGTTCGATCCGTTCTGCGAAGACGAGGTCGGCCGGCGCGATCTCGACGCTGCGCGGCGCCGGCAGCTCCTGCCGGACGGTGTCGGAGACGTTCGCCTCGTCGTTCCAGTCGACGTCGGCCAACTCGTCGAGCCTGCGCGCGGTGAGCCGGTGTGCGATCACGAGCCCGTCGATCTCGACGCCGCCGAAGACGTGGTCCCAGTGCGCGTGCGTGTACGCGACGGCTGTCGGCGGCTCGGGCAGGCCGGCGAGGAACTCGCGTGTGTGGGCGCGCGACGAGCCGGCATCGAGCGCCAACGTCCAGCGCTTGCCGATGACCGCGCACAGCGACGGCCGATCCGGCGGGCCAGGCGGGAGCCACCAGACGTGCTCCGAGATCCGTTCCACCGGCATCAGTGGAACCCGTACGCGACCACAAGGAAGTAGGCGGCCGGCGCCGCGAACAGCAGCCCGTCGATCCGGTCGAGCATTCCGCCGTGCCCGCCGAGGAGCCTGCCCGTGTCCTTGACCTCCAGGTCGCGTTTCAGTGCCGACTCGAACAGGTCGCCGATCACCTCCGCGAGCACGAGGACGAGACCCAGCACGATCGCCTGCCAGACGCTCAGGTACTTGTCACGCGTGTCGTAGAGCGCGATAAAAGACACGAAGACGCCCGCGACGGCGCCGATCAGGAGCCCCTCCCACGTCTTGCTCGGCGAGAGGCGCGGGGCGAGCCGGTGCCGGCCGACCAGCCGTCCGCCGAAGTAGGCGAAGGTGGCCGCCGCGAACGCCGTGAGCACCACGGTGAAGGCGAGCAACCGCCCGTGGTCGTGCATCTCTCGCAGGAGGAGGAGAAAGCCGAGCCCCAGCCCGATCCAGGCCGCGCCCAGAATCGTCGAGCCGACGGCCGCCGTCGTCGGCGCACGCGTGCTCGAGACCGCATGGAGGACGAAGGCGAGCACGAACGTCGCGAGGAAACCGCCGAGCAGCCATACGACTCCTCCCTTCTCCGCGCCGAACAGCGCGAGCAGCGCGCCCGCGTAGACCGCGGGGGCGAGCGGCCGCAGCGGCCGCGCGGTGGTCACGAACTCGTGCACGGCGACACACGACGCGACGGCGAGGAGCGTGAACAGCCACCAGCCGCCGAGCCACAACATGCCGAGCACGAGCGGCAGGCCGACCGCCGCGACCAGCAGACGGGAGGTGAAATTGGTCATCTCCCGCCGAATCTGCGGCGCCGGCGCGCGTACTCCTCGATCGCGGTGCGCAGCTCGTCCGGCCCGAAGTCGGGCCAGAGGGTGTCGGTGAAGACGTATTCGGCGTACGCTGACTGCCAGAGGAGGAAGTTCGAGATGCGGCGCTCGCCGGACGTGCGGATGACGAGGTCCGGGTCAGGCATCTCGGGCTCGTAGAGGGAGGCAGCGAGCGCGGCCTCGTCGACGTCGTCGGGGTCGATGCCGCTCTCGAGCAGCCGGCGGGCGGCGTCGACGAGCTCTGCGCGGCCGCCGTAGTCGAAGGCGATCCAGAGCTGGAGCCTCGACCTGTCAGCCGTCGCCGTCTCGAGCTGGTCCATCTTCGAGCGCAGCCAGTCCGGAGCGCGGTCGCGGCGGCCGACGAACCGGCACCGCACGCCCTGCGCGGCGAGGTCCTCGAGCTCGCGGTCGATCGTCTCGCCGAAGATCTCCATCAGCGCCCCGACCTCGGCGGCGTCGCGGCTCCAGTTCTCGGTCGAGAAGGCGTAGACGACGAGGGACTCGATCCCGAGGTCGATCGCGCCCTCGACGACCGGCCGCAGCGCGCGCGATCCTGCGCGGTGGCCGTCGGCGACCGGGACGCCGTGCTCCGTCGCCCAGCGCCCGTTTCCGTCCATGATGATCGCGACCGCGTGCGCGACCTCGGGAAGGCGCTCCTCGGGGCTGACGTCGGTGCCGGTGCCGGGAACGGAGGCCACCCGGCTAGACCTCCATCACTTCGGCCTCTTTGTGCTTGAGCAGCTCGTCGATGTGCTTCGTGTGCTCGTCGGTCAGCTCCTGGACGCGGCCTTCGGCGCGGTGCTCGTCGTCGGCGCCGACCTCGCCGTTGTCGACCAGCTCCTTGAGGTGCCGCATTGCGTCGCGCCGGATCTCGCGCACGGCGACCCGGTGGCCCTCGGCCATGTTGCGCACGACCTTGACGAGCTCCTTCCGCCGCTCCTCAGTGAGCTGGGGGATCGGCAGCCGGATGAGCTTGCCGTCGTTGGACGGCGTGAGCCCGAGGTCCGACTCCTGGATCGCCTTCTCGATCGCCTTGATCGAGCTCGGGTCGAACGGCTGCACGGTGAGCATGCGCGGCTCGGGGACGTTGATCGTCGAGAGCTGGCGCAGCGGCGTCTGCGTCCCGTAGTAGTCGACCTCGATCCGGTCGAGGAGCGACGCCGAGGCGCGCCCGGTGCGCACGGTCGCGAACTCCGCCCGCGCGTGCTCGACCGACTTGACCATGCGGTCCTGCGCGCTCTTGATCAGCTCTTCTGCAGTCGCCATGCCCTCAGGCCTCCTTGTGTGGTGTCGCGATGATCGTCCCGACCTCTTCGCCGTTGACGACGCGCGCGACGTTGCCCTCGGCGAGCTCGAAGACGTGGATCGTGAGGCGGTTGTCCATGCAGAGCGACAGCGCCGTCGTGTCCATCACCTTCAGCCCGCGCTCGATCGCCTCGAGATGCGTGATCCGCGGCAGGAACTCGGCGTCCGCGTTGCTCCGCGGGTCACCGTCGTACACGCCCCTGACGCCGTGCTTCGCCATCAGGATGGCGTCGGCGCCCATCTCGAGCGCGCGCAGCGCCCCTGCCGTGTCCGTCGTGAAGAACGGGTTGCCGGTGCCGGCGGCGAAGATGACGACGCGGCCCTTCTCGAGATGGCGGATGGCCCGCCGCCGGATGTAGGGCTCCGCGACCTCCGAGACCTCGAGCGCGGACAGCACGCGCGTGTCGGCGCCTTCCCGCTCCAGTGCGTCCTGCAGCGCGAGCGCGTTGAGGAGCGTCGCGAGCATCCCGGCGTAGTCGGCGGTCGCGCGGTCCATCCCGCTCTCGGCCGCCGCCGCGAGGCCGCGATAGAAGTTCCCTCCGCCCACGACGACCGCGACGTCGACGCCCCCTGCGCGGATGCCGGCGACCTCCTTCGCGAGCGCCTGTGTCACACCGGGCTCGATCCCGTACTCGCGCTCGCCCATGAGCGCCTCGCCGGAGAGCTTGAGCAGGACCCGCCGGAAGGCGGGCACGCTCGGCCGGGGGCCGGTCTCGGTCTCGGGCTGCGCCGTCATCCCGCGAGCGAGAAGCGCTCGAACTCGAGCACTTCGGCTCCCGCTTCGGCGAGCACCTTGCCGACCGTCTGCGAGCCGTCGTGGATCCACGGCTGGTCGGCGAGCACCCCGCCCCGCTCGGCGAAGAAGCGCTTGTCGAGCATTCCGGTGACGATCTTCTCACGTGCCTGCTCGGGCTTCGACTGCACCTCCTCGGAGTTGAGGTAGATCTCGCGCTCCGCGGCGACGAGGTCGTCGGGGACGTCCTCGCGGCCGATCCAGCGCGGATCCGACCAGGAGATGTGCATGGCGAGGTTCCGCGCCAGCTCTTCGTCACCCCCGCGCACCTGCAAGAGGACGCCGAGCTTGTTCGCGGGCGGGTGGACGTAGGCGCCGAGGCGTCCGCCGTCGACCGCCTCGAAGCGAGCCGCTCCCGCGACGGCGATGTTCTCGCCGAGCTTGCCGGAGAGCTCGGCCCGCTCCTCGTCGAACCGGCTGAGGGCCTCGATTCCCTCGGCCTCGACGAGGTCGAGCACCTTCTTGCCGAACGCCTGAAACTCCTCGTTGTTGGAAACCGGCTCGGTCTCGCAGCCGATCGCGACCATCGTGCCGCGGGAACCGTCAGGCGCCAGGCGGTAGCCGACGAGCCCTTCGGTCGTTGCCCGGTCGGCGCGCTTCGCCGCGTTCGCCATCCCCTTTTCGCGCAGGAGGACGACCGCGGCCTCCATGTCGCCGTTCGTCTCCTGCAGCGCGCGCTTGCAGTCCATCATCCCCGCGCCCGTGCTCTCGCGGAGCTCGCGGACGAGCTGAGCCGAGATCTCCGCCGCCATCAACCCTCCTCCTTGGCACCCGTGGGATCGCCGAGCGCCGCCTCGGAGCGCTTGGTCTCCTCGGCGCCTTCCTTGGCCGGGTCCTCCCCGGTCGGGACGGGTACGCTCTCGCCCTCGGTCACCGGCTCGATCTGCTCGCCGGCGGCGACCTGCTCGACGTCGCCCTCGGGAACGCTCGGCGCAGCCTCCTCGGCCGGCGCCTCGGCGGCCTGCTGCTGGAGCTCCTGGGCGGAGACCTTCTGCTTCCCGTCGGAGACCGCCGCGGCGAGGGAGTGCACGACGAGGTTGCAGGACCGGATCGCGTCGTCGTTGCCGGGGATGACGTAGTCGGCCTCGTCCGGGTCGCAGTTCGTGTCGACCAGCGCGACGACCGGGATCCCGAGCCGCCGCGCCTCGCGGACCGCGAGCGCCTCCTTCTTGAGGTCGACGATCACGACCGCGTCGGGCTGGCGGCGCATGTCGGCGACGCCCCCGAGGTTCGCCTCGAGCTTCTCGAGCTCGCCGGCCATCGAGATGCGCTCCTTCGCAGGCAGGAGCTCCATCTGTCCCTCGTCCCGCAGGCGCCGCATCTCGTGCAGCCGGTCGATGCGGTCGGCCATCGTGCGCCAGTTGGTGAGCAGACCGCCGAGCCAGCGGTGGTTGACGTACGGCATGTCGACGCCCTTCGCCTCGTTCTCGACGGCGTCCTGTGCCTGTTTCTTCGTGCCGACGAACAGGACGGTGCCGCCGCGCTCCGCGACGTTGCGGAGAAACTGACGCGCCTCGTCGAGACGCTCCGCCGTCTGCGTGAGGTCGATGATGTAGATGCCGCCGCGCTCGGCGAAGATGAAGCGGCGCATCTTCGGGTTCCAGCGCCGGGTCTGGTGGCCGAAGTGGACGCCGGCCTCCAGCAGGTCGCGCATGGAGACTGCGCCCGTCGAGGCCGGCTCAGTCGAAACTGCCCCAAGAGAAGACATCGGAAAGCTCCTTCCGGATTCGTTTTTGTCGTAGAGCGCCGGCGGAGTCGAGGCGCACCTCCCACGAGGAGAGGCACGCGCGCCACGGCTGGTCCGCCGGGGAGTAGGAGTAGGGACGCGGGAAGGTTAGCTGGCTCGCACCGCTTCCAGCGCCGCGGCGAGATCAGGCGGAAGCGGCGACGATACGTCGATCGGCGCTGCGGTGACGGGATGGGCGAACGCGAGCCGAGCGGCGTGGAGGAACTGCCGCTCCAGGCCGAGGTCTCCCCGGATGCCGTACGTCGGGTCGCCGGCGACGGGGAGGTCGATCGCGGCGAGATGGACGCGGATCTGATGCGTGCGCCCGGTCTCGAGCCGGACACGCAGCAGCGCATGGCGCGGCAGGAGCTCCACGAGCTCGAAGTGCGTCACCGCCGCGCGCGGCGTGTCGGTGTCGAGTGAGTGGCGGAGCCTGTCGTGCCGGTCCCGACCGACCGGGGCGTCGATCGTGCCCCGCCGCGACCGCGGCTGTCCGACGACGAGCGCGAGGTACTCGCGCGTCAGCCCCCGCCGCCGGACGAGCCGCTGCAGCCCCTCGAAGGCCTCCTGCGAGCGCGCCACGACGAGCAACCCCGACGTGTCCCGGTCGAGCCGGTGGACGATTCCCTGCCGGTCCTCCTCCCCGCCCTTTGCGCCGGCGGCCGCGAGCGCCTGCGCGAGCGTGCCGCCGGCATGACCGGCGCCCGGGTGGACCACGACACCGGCGGGCTTGTCCACGACCAGCAGGTGCTCGTCGGCGTACGCGACGGTCAGCTCGGGCAGCGGAACGGGGGGCTCCTCGGCAGCCGGAGCCGGCGGCTCGATCGCGATCTCCTCCCCGCCGGCGAGCTTGAAGCTCTTCCCGCGCGGCTCCCCGTCCACGAGCACGACGCTCGCCGCTAGGAGCCGCTCGGCCGCGGCCCGCGAGCCCACCTCCGGCAGCCCTCCGAGATAGCGGTCGAGCCGCTCTCCCGCGGCCTCGGCCGGGACGGCGATCCGCTTCAGCGTGCGGAGGCCCGCGGCTCTCGCTCGGAGAGGACGAGCGCGGCGAGGAGGATCCCGACTCCGATCACGATGAAGCTGTCGGCGAGGTTGAACGCCGGCCAGTAGCGGAAGTCGAGGAAGTCGGTGACGAAGCCGAGCCGCACGCGGTCGGCGAGGTTCGAGAGGCTGCCGCCGATCACGAGCCCGAGCGCGACGGGCAGCACGGGATGGCGGGCACCGGAACGCGCGAAGTAGGCGAGCATCCAGGCGATCGCGACCGCGGTCACGACGATCACGGCGGCCGTCGCGTTCGAAAAGAGGCCGAACGCGATGCCGGAGTTCTCGACGTGCCGGATCGTGAAGGGGCCGACGACGTGAAGACCCTCGCCGAGCCTGAGATGGGAGGCGACGACGTGCTTCGTCACCTGGTCGGCGACGACCGCACCGAGCGCGATCGCCGCGAGCGCCAGCCACTGTGCTCGAGTCGCGGCGAACGAGCGGGTCGCGCGGGAGAGCGGCGTCAATGCATCCGTCGCAGAGCCGACACGAACCTCGAGTTGCCGCAGAGGCTCCTGGTTTTCCGGGGCCCCCGGAAAGTGCGGAGCACTTTCTGGGGTCCTCATCCTCCCTCGGCTTTTCGCTTGCAGTCGATGCAGAGAGAAGCCCAGGGATTCGCCTCCAGCCGTTCGCGCGGAATCTCGTTGCCACAGTTGAAGCAGATGCCGTACGTCCGGTCGTCGATTCGACGTAACGCGGCGTCGATCTCGGAGAGGACCTGCTCGGCGTTGTCGCCCAGCGTGTAGTCGATCTCGCGGCCGAGGGTCGCGCTGGCGGTCTCGGCGAGGTGGTTGTCGCTCGTCGCGGCGACCTCCTCGACCTCGTCGTCGAGGGAGCCGGGATGCTCGTCGCGAAGCGACGCGAGCGCATGTTCGACCCGCTGCCGCTCGTCGAGGAGCGCGTCGCGGAAGTGCTCGGTGTCGATGCTCGTCACCGCCTCTCCTTTCTGCCTCGGTCATCCCCTGTAGCCGAGGCGAGGCGCCGGTCGATCAGCGCCGGCCCGATCCCCGTCAGCTCCACGATTTTCTCCCTGCCGCCGTGGCCCGAAACGAGCGTCAGGGCCGTGCGCGGGAGCGCGAGCGTCTCGGCGAGGAGCCGGAGGACTGCCTCGTTGGCCCGGCCACGCTCGGGCGCCTCGGTGACGCGCACCTTCCAGGCGTCGCCGTGTCGCCCGACCACCGCTGTCCGGCCCGCTCCCGGGCTGACGCGCAAGCGCAGGCGAGTGGTCTCCGCGGTCACGCGCTCAGTTTACGTCGGGCTACCCCTAGGCAGCGTTCGCGTCGGGCACGCCGTACCAGCTGCGTTCCTCGCTCTCGTCCGTGCCTTCGTCGACGGTTACCTCTGGCTCCTGCGCAGCGGCCGGCTCGGGTGCGCCGAACGCCGAGAGCGCCTCCTCCAACTGCAACCGCAGCCGGCGCGAGTCCTGCTCGAGCCGATCGTTCTCCGCGAGCGCACGCCGCTGGATCTCGCGGGCTTCGGCGTGGGCCTCGCTGAGGATCAGCTCCGCCTCGCGGCGTGCCTGGTCGCGGGTATGGGCCGACGCCTGCTCTGCGGAGACGAGCGTCGTGCGCAGGAGGGTCTCGAGCTCGCGGTAGCGGACGAGGTCGGTCTCGAGCTGCTCGACCTTGTCCGCGAGGTCGGCGCGCTCGCGCCAGACGTCCTCGAAGCTCGCGGCGATCTCCTCGAGCAGCGTGTCGGTGGCTGCGACGTTGTAGCCGCGGAAGGTCGTGCGGTGAGGTGTCAGGTGCCTGATCTCGACGGGTGTGAGTGCCATCGGTCTCTCCTTAGTGGAAGTGGTCGAGGAGCCAGATGAGGAAGCGGTCGATCACGATGAGCGTGATCAGGGCCAGCATCGGCGACAGGTCGATCGCCCCCGTCGAGGGGAGCAGGCGACGGAAGACGCGCAGGTAGGGCTCGCAGACGTCGTAGAGGAAGCGCTGAATCCGGTTGAGCGTCGGCGAGTACGGCAACCGCAACCAGCTCGCGAGGATGTAGACGAAGATCACGAGCCAGTACAGCCCGATGAAGACGTTGATGAACGTCTCGACGCTCGAAATCGCGTCGGCGAGCAGCAGGAACCTGGCTGACCAGCCCATTCAGGCGTGGTTCGAGCCTTGGAGATCTTTTCCTATGCCTGGTTGAAGAAGCCGCGCTCGAGCATCCGCGCGCGGTCCTCGGCCGACAGCTCGACGTCGCTCGGCGTGAGGAGGAAGACCTTGTCGGCGATTCGCTGCATGCCGCCGTCGAGCGCGTACGTGAGGCCGCTCGCGAAGTCGATCAGCCGCTTCGACAGCTCGCTGTCCGCCGACTGGAGGTTGAGGATCACCGGAACGCCGTTCTTGAAGCGGTCGGCGACCTGCTGCGCGTCGTTGAAGCTGCGCGGGAGGATCAGGTGGACTCGGGACGCGCCGGGGGCCTGCACCGGCTGCAGGTTGCGCACGCGGCGCTGCTCGCTGCGCGGCCGCAGGATGCTCGTCCTCTGGCCGTCGGGCTCGGGGTCGGTCCAGTCGTCGTCGTAGTCGTGCCGCGAGCTGCGCGCCGGGAAACGGCGCACGTTTTGCTCCTCGACGAGCTCCTCCTCGGTCAGGTAGCCCTCGTCGTCCCAGTCCTCTTCCTCGGCGATGCCGAAGTAGACGAGGGTACGGGCCCAGACGTCGGAAAGCGCCATGGCGCCGCCGATGTTAGCGCTGCCACAGGACTGCGCCGACCCGGATGTGGGTCGCTCCCTCCGCGGCGGCGACCCGGTAGTCCTGGCTCGTTCCCATCGAGAGCTCGTGCAAGCCGTGCCGCTCGGCGAGCTCGCGGAGGCGGCGGAAGTACGGCCGCGACGCCTCCGGGTCGGCGGCCGCGGGCGGCATTGTCATCAGGCCGTGGACGTCGGGATAGGCCTCCAGCAGCGCGGGCAGATCGTGGGGAGTCACGCCGGACTTCGTCGCCTCGCCCGAGAGGTTGACCTCGACGAGCGCCGGGATCGTGAGCTTCCTGGCCGCCGACTCGGAGGCGAGCGAGTGGCAGAGCTCGCAGAGCTCGCTCACGAGCGGCGCCTTGCGGCTCTGGAGGTGGCCGATGAAGTGCCAGCGGAAGGCGTCGCCGTAGCGGTCGTGCTTGGCGCGCAGATCCTGGGCGCGGTTCTCGCCGACCACCTCGATGCCCGCCTCGGCGAGCGCGGCCATGTCGTCAAGCGGGACGTACTTCGTGGCGGCGACGACGGTCACGTCCGGCCCGACTTCCGCGCGGATGCGCTCGTAGCGCTCGCGGATCTCAGCCGGCGACGTAGGCGATCACCCCCTGGCGCCCGGTGCGGCCCGCGTCACGGCGGTGCGAGAAGAACGTCTCGGGCTCGCAGGCCGTGCAGCGGTCGACGCGGTCGACCTGCTCGACCCCGGCGGCGCGCAGCGCGCGCTCGGCGCTCGTCCAGAGGTCGAGGCGGCTCTCGCGCACGACGTCGTCGCCGAAGCGCTCGCGGAACGGTGCCGCCACCTCCTCCCCCACCTCGTAGCAGCACGGGCCGATCCCCGGGCCGATCGCGGCCGTCAGTGGGCCGCAACCCATGCCCTTCCGGCCGGGCGTCGCCGGCTCTGCCGGCGACGCTTCCAGCCTGAGCGCCTGTGCGCCCGCCGCGACGATGCCGGCGAGGAGCCCTTTCCACCCGGCGTGGAGGACGGCGACGGCCGGCTTCTCCGGGCCGGTGCGCACGAGCACGATCGGCAGGCAGTCGGCGGACATCGCGAGGACCGGCAGGTCCGGCTCGTCGGTCCACAAGCCGTCTGCGTGCTCGCCACGCATCGCGGATACCGCCCGCAGGACACGGGACGAGTGCACCTGGTAGTTGAGCGCGAGCTTCTCGAGGTCGGCTCCGATGGCCTCGCAGGCGATCCGCCGGTTCTCGTCGGCGCGCTCGGGGTCGTCGCCGCTCTTGCGGCCGAGGTTGAGCGATGCGTACGGCCCCTCGCTCACGCCGCCGATGCGGGTCGTGAAGGCGATCTCGTAGCCCTCGGCTTCCCAGCGGATCACAGCCGCTCCTTCGCCCGCGCGAGCAGCTGGTCACGCGTGTTCAGGGCAGGCTCGTCGACGACCGCGTCGAGGAGGTCGTGGAGGATGCGCCCGAGCTGCGGGCCTGGCTTGAAGCCGAGCTCGATCAGGTCGTTTCCGTCGACGGCGAGGTCGCGCAGCCGGTGCGGGCTCGGCAGCTCGTGCTCGACCACTTCACGGAAGGCGGCGAGCCGTTCGATCTCGTCGAGCGGCGGCGGCTCTCCGGCGCTGCCGCGCTTGCCGAGCAGGTCCGCGTGCTTGTGGTCGATGAGGTCGAACGCGAGCTCGTCGCCGTTGCGCCGCAGGAAGCGGCGCGCCCGGCGGGCGTCGCCCTTTCCCGGCTGGAACATGTGACGGCGCACGATCCGCACGACGTGCCTCCGGAGCGCGTTCGGATACCGCAGCCGGAGCAGAGCCCCAGAGGCGAGGTCCGCGCCGACCTGGTCGTGCCCATGGGCGGCGAAGCCGGGCCTCGCGTAGTAGTGGAGGCGTCCGTCGTTCCCACGCCAGCCGACGATCGGCTTGCCGAGGTCGTGGAAGAGCGCAGCGAGCCGCACGGGCAGCGAGAAACCCTGGTCGGCTGCGGCTTGCACGACCGCGAACGTGTGCTCGTCGACGGTGAGGTCGTGGTACCGGCTCTCCTGGTCGAATCCGATCGCGGGCGCGAACTCGGGCAGGAGCTCGACGAGGACGCCCGTGTCGCGCGCGAGCCGCAGTGCGCGGGCAGGCTCGGCGCCGAGCAGGAGCTTCGAGAGCTCGCCCATTCCGTCCGCCTCGAGGCCGCCGCCGATGCGCTCACCCGAGACGAGCTTCACCGCCGGCGCCTCCTTGCGCATCTGCTCGAGCAGCTCGTCGTCCGGCTCGAAGCCGAGCTGCGAGACGAAGCGGAGTGCCCGGACGAGGCGCAGCGGGTCCTCGCGGAAGCTCTGCGGCGAGACGGTGCGCAGCCGGCGCGCTTCGAGGTCGGCGCGGCCGCCGAGCGGGTCGACGAGCTCGCCCGTGTCGAGGCGGCGCGCCATCGCGTTGACGGTGAAGTCGCGGCGGCGCATGTCGTCCTCCACCGACAGCGACGCGTCGGCAACGATCTCGAAGTCGTGCCGGCCGGGCCCGGTGGAGACCTCCTTGCGCGGCGGCGCGAACTCGATCCCGGCCCGCGTCAGCCTCCGGATCCGGCCGTCGCGCGGGTGCAGCCGGACGCCGACGAGCCGGTCGGCGACGACAAGGTCCTCGACGCGACCGTGCGGGGCTAGCGCCGCCCGTAGCCCCTGGGTGCCGAGGCCGGGCACGAGGAAGTCGGCGTCCTTCGAGTCCAGCCCGAGCAGCTCGTCGCGCACGGCGCCGCCGACGAGGTAGGCGTCGAGCCCGAGCGAGCTCACGTAGTCCTCGATCGCCTGCCGCATCCGGCCATTCTGGCGTCAGTACAGTCGGAGCCGTGGACGAACTCCGGCAGGCGTGGGAGCAGAATGCGGCGGCGTGGGTCGAGTGGGCTCGAGCCCCGGGTCACGACAGCTACTGGCGCTTCCACCGCGACCTGTTCCTCGAGCTCGTTCCGCCACCTTCCGGCAGGACGCTCGACGTCGGGTGCGGCGAGGGACGTCTGGCGCGCGACCTCGCCGCGCTCGGGCACGACGTCGTGGCGGCCGACGCGTCCCCCACGATGCTCGCCGCCGCCCGCGAGGCCACGCCGGAGATGGAGCTTCACATCGCCGATGCGGCCGAGCTGCCCTTTGCCGACGCGTCCTTCGGGCTCGTCGTCGCGTTCATGTCGTTCCAGGACGTGGACGACCTCTCGGGCGCGCTGCGCGAGGCGGCACGCGTGCTCGTCCCGGGCGGGCGCCTCTGCCTCGCCATCGTCCACCCGCTGAATTCCGCCGGCTCATTCGCGAGCCGTACCGCCGACAGCCCATTCGTGATCGAGGGCTCCCCGGGTTCAACAGCGAGCACGGCCCGCGCTGGCGCCGGATCCCGCTCTTCCTGCACGTGCGGGCCCTGAAACCGGGCTAGATCCGGGCGATCGCCTCGATCTCGACGAGGGCACCGGACGGGAGCTTCGCCACCTCCACGGTGGCGCGCGCCGGCGGCTGCTCGCCCACGTGCTTCGCGTAGACCTCGTTCATCGCCTGAAAGTCAGCGAGGTTCTGCAGGAAGACGGTCGTCTTCACGAGCCGGTCGAGGCCGGTGCCTGCCTCTTCGAGGATCGTCTGCAGGTTTGCGAAGACCTGCTCCGTCTGCTCGCCGATAGTCCCCGAGATCGCGCTGTCTCCCGGCTTCAGGCCGAGCTGGCCCGAGACGAAGACGAAGCCGCCGGCGGCGATGGCCTGCGAATACGGCGCGCCCTGGAACGGAGCGGGCGCGGCCTCGGTGCGGACGACGCGCTTCTCGCTCACGGACGGGCCTCTTGTCTCTCGCACGCTTCGGCCAGCGCTGCCCCGAGCGCCTTGAAGATCGCCTCGAGCACGTGACCGCTGTCGGTGCCGTTGAGGAGGCGCACGTGCAGGACGAGCCCCGCGTTCTCGGCCAGCACCTCGAGGAACCCCCGCGCGACGTCGGTTCCGAGCCCGCCTATGCGGGCCTGCGTCAGGTCGACATTGGTGACGAAGAGCGGGTCGTCGCTCGTCTCGAGCACGACGGAGGCCAGCGCCTCCGCCGACGTCATCACGCCGGCGCCATGCCCGCGTGCGGATTCCGCCCGCAGCGGGCCGGCGAGAGCGTGGCCGACCGCCGCCGCCGCGGCCTCGACCTCCGCCTGCGTGTCTCCCGGCTCGATCTCGAGGAGGAGATCGAACCGCGCGGTCTCCGCGAGGCGCGCGAGCAGCAGGTTGAGGACGGGCAACCCCGTGTCCACCGTCGCCTCGCCGTGCCCGTAGACGTTGACGCGCACGCCTGCCGCAGCTTGCTCGCTCATCTCCTCGGAGCCTAGCTCCGTAGCACTACGCCTCGACGCGCTCGATCTGCGCGCCGACGGCGCGGAGGCGTTCGTCGATCCGCTCGTAGCCGCGGTCGATCTCCGCGACGTTGCCGATCACGGAGCGGCCGTTCGCACACAGTGCGGCGATGAGGATCGCCATCCCCGCGCGGATGTCGGGACTTGTCAGCCGCTGCCCGTAGAGGCGCGACGGGCCGCTGACGACCACGCGGTGCGGGTCGCAGACGATGATCCGCGCGCCCATCGAGACGAGCTTGTCCACGAAGAACAGCCGGTTCTCGAACATCTTCTCGAACACGAGCACCGTCCCCCAGGCCTGGGTCGCGACCGCGACCGCGATCGACGTCAGGTCCGCGGGAAACGCGGGCCAGGGGCCGTCCTCGATCTTCGGCACCTGGTCGCCCAGGTCGTTCTGGATCACGAGCTCCTGGTGCGGCGGGACGCGCAGCCAGTCGTCTCCGAGCTCGACCTCGATGCCCAAGCGGCTGAACGCCGTCAGGATCGAGACCATGTCGTTCGGCACGACGCCGTCGATAGTGAGGTCGCTGTTCGTGACGGCTGCGAGGCCGATGAAGCTGCCGACCTCGATGTGCTCGGGAGCGATGGTCCACTCCCCTCCCGCCAGCCGCTCGACCCCGTGGACGCGGAGGACGTTCGACTCGATGCCGTCGATCCGGGCGCCGAGCGAGACGAGGAAGCGGCAGAGATCCTGCACGTGCGGCTCGCAGGCGGCGTTTCCGATCGTGGTCTCGCCGGGCGCGACGACGGCCGCCATGATCGCGTTCTCGGTCGCCATCACGCTCGCCTCGTCGAGGAAGATGCCGGCGCCGCGCAGCCCTTCCGTCCGCATCTCGTACCGGCTCTCGATCTCGATCCGCGCACCGAGCCGCTCGAGCGCGTGGATGTGTGGATCGAGCCTGCGCCGCCCGATCACGTCGCCGCCCGGCGGCGGCACGCTCGCGCGGCCGAGCCGTGCGAGCAGCGGGCCGGCGAGCAGGAACGATGCCCTGATCCGCTCCGCGAGAACCGCGTCGATCTCGTGGGACGAGAGCCCCCGCGGATCGACCTGAACCTCGTTCGGTCCCGTCCAGTCCGCGCTCGCGCCCGTGCCGCAGACGATCGCGAGCATCGTCTCGACGTCGCGAATCCGCGGGACGTTCGACAGCGTCACCGGCTCGTCCGCGAGCAGGCAGGCGGCGAGGATCGGCAGGGCGCCGTTCTTGTTCCCCGAGGCGCGAATACGGCCGCTGAGCGGATTTCCACCCTCGATGACGAGGGCATGCGGGGCCGTCGCGACGGACATGCCGGGCTAGGATAGCCGGGGCTCTGGAGCGGGCTCTACCTGCGCGCGTCCCTTGCAATCACCTTGGCGAATGCGAGTGGGATGCGGTACCAGCCGCCCGGGCGAGCGAGCGTGCGCCGCGACGGGAGAACGCTCAACCCTGCGTGCTCGTACCGCCAGGGGGTGCCCGCCGGCCACGCGACGCGAACCGAGATCCAGTGAGCGTTGCGGCCTGGGATCGGAGCTTGCGGGAAGTGATCGAATACGTGCGCATAGGGGGCTCTGTCCCGGACGTGCCGAAGCGCGACGGTGACCCGCACGGGGCGCGGAGCGCGGTGCGGTGGTCCAGCCGGTAAGTGTCTTCGCAAGAACGCCGTACCGCGCCGGCCGAGCTTCGTCCACTCGGACGGGTGCGGGACGAGCCAGCGTGTGGTGCGTGAGGATGGGACGAACCACCCCCTCTGGACTCGTGGTGCACCCTCGACGAAGAGTTTGAGCACGTAGAAGGCTCGGGCCGGTGGCGCCAGGGCCGAGGAGCTGCGGGCACCGAACAAGGTCGGCGAGAGCCGCGACGTTGTCGTATCGAGGGTCGTGCATGCGCGCGCACCGCAGACCTGCAGCGTCGCCCGGACGTTCGCCCGGGCGGCGGTCGAGCCGGTGGGGCTCATGAGAGCGATGACGATGGCGACGGCGAACGCGACCCAGCGCTGGCGCGCCCGGAACGGTGTCGGGCTACGAGTAGACGTACAGCGCATCGTTAGCCGTGGAATAACCGTGGAACGAGTAGCCATCGCGGTTGTGCCACCACCAGTGGGCGTCCTGGATGTTGTCGGGGAAACCGTAACCGCTGTGTGAGAGCTTGATGCAGCCGTTCGAGTAGTAGTCGGAGGAACTGTCGAAGCAGTAGGTCTCGCAGGAGCTGCCCCAGTTGGCGAGCTCCTTCGAGTGAATGAACAATTGCGTCCGGAGCGTTCCGTCCCCACACGCCTTGTCCTGCAGGTATGTGGCGATTCCCTTGATGGTCGAGTCGTAGTGGTCCCAGTGGCCCTTCACGTCGTACCACCCCAGTGGAAGCCAGCCGTGACCGACGTACGAGCAATTCGTCGAATCGCCTGACCCTGCACGCCACGTCGGCGAGTAATGCGCCGTGGGATTGGCCGAGGGGTAGTAGACCCAGACCAGAGACGAATTCAGATTCGATGTGCGGTGGAACTCGAAGTGCCCATGCGCCGAAGCCGGCGCGACTCCGATCGCGATCGCTGCAAGCGCGGCGCCTACGACGGGCGAGAAGCGGGTGCGCGTGTTCACGAGTCATCTCCTTTCGGTCGGCTCGGGTTGTATGCCGGGTGCAGCCAGGCGCCCCCGGGATCCGCGGCTCGAGCGAGACAGGTAGCTGTGGCCAGATCACACTCGAGAGTTGTCGTGGTGTCCTCGTCGCCGGCTGTGTCCGTGCCGGGTCGCGCATCGCCACGAGCGATGATGTGGTCCGTATCACCGCTGAACTGCGGCTCGATGATGTCGTTCGCCAACGTGTTGGGGTCGTTCTTCAACAGCTCCCTGAGTGAGATCGCTCCGGTGCCGACGTCGAAGACTGCGATTCCGGCGTTGGTCGGGGCAGCGACGAGATCGCCTAACCACGAGCCGCCGTACGCTGCCCACAGGATCCCCTGCTGCAACGATCCCAGCTCGAGTGTCGCGGCGATCGTTCCGTCGGCGACATTCACGACTGACACCGACCCCGGGACGTTCTCCTGGCTTGCGAGGAACGCCTGGGTGCCGTCGGGGCTGACCGCGACGAGGTCGGCATCGGCCATCAGAGTCCGTTGCTCTCCCGGCCCGTCGAACGCGAGCACGTCGAGCCGCTCATCCTCGCCGATCCGATACGCCAGGAGCGTTTTTCCGGCCCAAGCAGCAGCGACGTAGTCCGCCGGCTCAGTGCTCCAGACCACCGGCCGAGCCGACGTGGAGCTGCGTACGACGACGTCGCCGGTGTAGGTCGTGAACGCTCGATAGACATCGGTCCCGCGGACATAGGCGATCGCACCGTCGGAGCGAACGGCTGCCGAGAAGGAATTCGCATCGATCGCCGTGTCCCGACCGGATGCGAAATCGTGGAGCCACAGCGTCGGTGTTCCGAGCGCATCGCCCGAGTGGATGCCCTGCTTCGACCACGAGAGCCCTGGATCCTGGTGACGAAGCTCATGCCACGTGCTGTAGACCAGTTGGCCGCCACCGACGGTCGGGACCGCGACGGGTGCGATCCAGCCGGAGAGCGGCGAGGACGCGGTACCGGCGAGTGCGGCGCTCCGCGTGCCTTCCACGTGCCCCGCTGCGACGAACAAGCCGTTGACGGGTCCGTCCGCGCCGCGCACTGTGAGGGCGCGCACGTCTACTAGTCGTGTGCCTGCGGAGCCGATCGACTGGGCAGCGCCGACCGCACCCAGCGCGGCGAAGGTCAAAACCGCCAACCAAGCGGCCGCCTTGCCCCGGCGGCTCAGGCCTCGTAGCGAAATCATTGGGCTCCCCTTTCGTCAGATGCGAGCAATGCGACCCTTGCTGCCGTTGTACGCGCGCCATTAGTGAGCCGACAAGGCGTTTCGGGATGTTGCGGCACATCTGGTACGCTGTCGTCACGCGTGACAACACGGGCTAGGATTGACGGCGCCATGGAGCCGACTCGCGACCGTCTCTGGCGCGTTGCCGCGCTCCTGCACGACTTCGACTACGAGATGCACCCGACGCTCGACCAGCATCCGCAGGACGGTGCCCCGATCCTGCGCGAGGAGGGCTATCCCGAAGAGGTCGTCGAGACCGTGCTCTCGCATGCCGAGCACCTCGGCCTGCCGCGCGACACGCTGCTGAAAAAGGCGCTCTTCGCGTGCGACGAGCTCTCGGGCTTCGTCCACGCGTGCGCGCTCGTGCGCCCCACCGGGCTCGAGGGCCTCGAGCCGAAGTCGGTCAAGAAGAAGCTGAAGCAGCCTTCCTTCGCCGCCGGCGTCCACCGCGACGAGGTCTACAAGGGCGCCGAGGAGCTCGGCGTCGAGCTCGACGACCACATCCGCACCATCGTCGCGGCGCTGCTGCCGATCTCGGCCGAGCTAGGCTTGCTCGCGTAAACCGTCCGCGAGGCGGCGCAGGTCGTCCTCGCTCGTCCACCAGCCGCACGAGGCGCGGACGAGGTTGAGGCCCGGCAGCTCGCGCACGATCACGCCGCGCTCGCCGAGCGCCGCGACGAGCTCCGTGGGAGCGCCCGGCGGACGGAACGAGACGAGCGTCGACTCGCCCGGCGGGGTCACGACGTCCACGAGCGGCTCGAGCAGCTCGCGGCAGCGGGCTGCCGCGGCCGCGGCACCCTCGTAGCGCCAGTCGGGATGCACCCCGAGCGCAGCTTCGAGGCCGGCGAGCGCCGGCGCGCCGGTCCAGCCGGAGTCGAACCGCGCCGCGCCGTCCTTCGGCGCGAACGAGCCGTCGGTCTCGCTGCCCTGGGACGAGAAGACGCTGGGCAGCGCCACGCCGAGCTGCTCCGGATCGCGGACGAAGAGCGCGCCCGACGGGTCGGGGCCGCACAGCCATTTCTGTGCGGAGACGGTGTAGAAGTCGGCGCCGGCGAGATCGACCGGGATCGCGCCCGCCGACTGGGCGCCGTCGACGAGAAGCGGCGGCCCATCCGGCCGCCGCAACCGCGCGAGATCGAGCCTGCGTCCGGTCGTCCAGAGGACGTGCGAGACGGCGATCAGCCGCGTGCGCGGCGTCACCGCCGCAAGCAGCGCGTCCTCGTCGGCCTCCGCCACGACCACGCGGGCGCCGCTGACGTGAACGGCCCCGAGCAGGCCGAAGTGCTCCTGGTCGGTCGTGACGATCTCGTCGTTCGCGCCGAGGCCGAGCCCGGCCGTGACGACCTGGCAGCCGCGCGTCGTGGACTCCGTGAGCGCGACGAGCTCGGCGGAAGCGCCGAGGACGGCGGCGATGCCCTCGCGGATGCGCTCCCGCGCCGCGAAGATGCCCTCGATGTACGCCTTGCCGCTCCGGCCCTCCGCGAGGTCGCGCTCGAGCCGGGTCCGGATCGCGTCGCCGGCCGCCCGAGGGAGAGGGCCGCTCGAGCCGGCGTTGAGATACGCGTAGCGGTCGAAGACCGGGAACTGCGCCCGAGCCTCGTCCCTGGTCACTCGACGACCGCCTCGACTACCGCCTCCACTGGGGCGTGATCCGAGAGCACCCGGCCGTCGACGGTGCGCCGCTCGAGCGGCCACGCGGACGGCCCGTCGCGCAGCTCGAGGCCGCGGACGAGGATCTGGTCGATGCTCCCTGCGAGCGGCTGCGAGAAGCCGTCGGCGACCGGCGACACGAGGTTCGCGTCCCCGGCGACGATGGAGCGTTCCGCCGCGAGCGCGATCACGCGGTCGAACTGCTCGCGGTCGCCGTCGATGTGGAAGTTGACGATCGTCACTCCCTCGAGCTCGACGGCGTGGGCGATGCGGCGCAGCTTCGTCTGGCCGACGACATGCTCGCCGAGATCCCGCCCGGCAGTGCGGGTGAGGATCGCGTCCCCCTCTCCCGTGAGAGCCGACCGGATGAGCCCGTGGTGGAGCGCGGTGATGGTCCGCCCACCGACCGGGAGCAGCGGGCGCCGCGCGACTGCGGTCGCTGCGTGCATCCCGCTCCAGCTCTCGAGCTGTGGCAATGCCCACACCGGCAGCTCCTGCAGGAAGACCACGTCGGGGTGGTCGCGGGTCACGAGCTCGATCATCTGGCGGAGGAACGCCCGCCGCCCCGGCGGCGAGGGCTTGCCGTGGAAGAGGTTCCAAGTCCGCACGAGCATGGCCACGGCGTAGCGTACGAGGCCGTGCGCGTCCTGCTCGCCGATCCTCCGGCCTTCACGCCGCCGTACGACCACGAGCTCGCCGCGTCCCTCGCTCGAGCCGGTGCGAACATCGAGCTCGTCACGTCCCGCTTCCGCTTCGGCACTGCACCGGAACCGGACGGATACCGGCGCCGCGAGCTCTTCTATCCGCTCTCGTCACGCGTCTTCGGCCGCTCGGTACTTCGCCTGCCGCTCAAGGTGGCCGAGCACCCCCTAGGACTCGTCTCGCTCCGCCGCCTCCAGGCTGACGTCCTCCACGTCCAGTGGCTGCCGGCGCCCGAGCTCGACGCGCTGCTCTTCCGCCCGCACCTGCCGTCCGTGTTCACCGCGCACGACCTCCTCCCCCGCCGCACGGCCCACCGGACCGACCTGTGGCGCCGGCTCTTCGGCCGCTTCGACCGGATCGTCGTGCACAGCGAGTACGGCCGCGAGGCGCTCGCCACACTCGGCGTCGATGCGGATCGGCTCCGGATCATTCCCCACCCCGTCTTCCCGAGCGAGCCGGAGCGGCGGGACGACGGCCGCACCGTCCTCGCGTTCGGGATGATCAGGCCGTACAAGGGGCTGGGCGACGCGATCGAGGCGGTGCGACAGGCGGGCGACGCACGGCTCGTCGTCGCGGGCGATCCGCTCGAGCCGCTCGAGCCGTACCGGGCCGCGGCGAACGGGCTCGACGTGGAATGGCGACTCGGCTACCTCCCGCAGCCGGAAATCGACCGCGCCTTCGGCGACGCGACCCTGGCGATCTTCCCCTACCGGCCGGAACTCGACCAGAGCGGCGCCCTCCTGCGTGCGCTCGGCGCCGGCGTCCCGGCGGTCGCGTACGACGTCGGCGGCATCGCCGAGCCGGTGCGCCGGTTCAACGCCGGCCGCGTCGTGCCGGCGGGCGACCTCGCCGGCCTCGCACAGGCCGTCCACGAGCTGCTCGCCGATCCCGACGCCCTGGCGCAGGCGCGAGCGGGGGCGCAGCGGGCGCGAGAGGAGCTCACGTGGGACGCCGCGGCGCGCGCGCATCTCGAGCTCTACGAGGAGATCGCGTGAGACTGCGGCGAGACCCGTTTCGCGACGTGATCGCGCGTCAGCTCGACCTGTTCGTCGAGGACGAGGCCGACCTGCTCGAGGAGTGCCGCGAGAAGGCTCGCTCCTATGAACGTGCGCCACGCGAGGACGCGGAGGAGGCGTACGGCGACTTCGTCGACGTGGTCGAGACGGCGACCGAGGCGCTCGCGGACATGCGGGACCGATTCGCCCGCTCGCTCGAGGAGGACGCAGCCGAGGTGTACGAGGACGCCTTCAACCGAGCCGTCCGGAAACGATGGCCAGAGCTCGGCCTGGAGATCGAGAACCGCTGATGCCGCTCATCGAGGACTATGCGTTGCTCGGCGACCTGCAGACGTCGGCGCTCGTCGACCGTGGCGGCTCGATCGACTGGCTCTGCTTCCCGCGCTTCGACTCGGGCGCGTGCTTCGCCGCCCTTCTCGGCACTCCCGACGAGGGCCGCTGGCTCTTGGCGCCGTCGACGACGCCGGCGACGAGCACACGCCGTTACCTACACGACACGCTCGTCCTCGAGACGACGTGGCATGCGGAGGACGGCTCGATGGCGCGCGTCCTCGACTTCATGCCGCCGCGCGGGAAGGCGCCGGACATCGTCCGGATCGTCGAGGGCGTCAAGGGCCGCGTCCACATGCGCTCGGAGCTGACGATCCGCTTC
>WNGD01001883.1_pt1 | contig 22325 bp, 16 predicted proteins | sample 5400671 | NCBI WGS metagenome assembly WNGD01 (sample SAMN13153369, study PRJNA577476) | soil metagenome | isolation source: 40 cm soil or saprolite under grassland replicate 2 | place: USA:California | collected 2016-06-15 | reverse complement strand
ACACGCGCCGTTTCCTCTGGAATGGGTCCCAACGCTTGTGGATACATCGACATGGCTCTTCTCCTTTCGCCTACTCTCTTGGCTGACTTTTTCCTTACATTGTACCATTTCAGTCTTTCTTGCATTCGCCAACAGAGTCTCTCAGGGGTAGGTTTTTTTGCCAGAGCAAGGTGAAGCGCGTAGGGGCCCTTGTGGCCAAGACATTTCAAAGAAGACGTGTTGCCAGTCAAACGAAGCCGATGCAGGAGTGTCATCCTGAGCGCGAGCTTTGGATCTCTCGCCGGACAGAGATCCAAAGCTCGCGCTCAGGATGACAAAGCGAGATGGTCTTGTATTTGAAATGGATTGGCTCTTGTGGCTGCCCGCCGTGCCTCGTGGAGACTAACGCATTCCCACACCCTGTGGTTGCCATGTTCTGTTCGCCGCTTGTTCCGGCTTGCCTTCCTCTGCTGATGGAGACGGTGGCTTCTGCCTTCTTACCCTTTTAAGCATGTAGATGAAGAAGATGAGGATAAGGATCGATTCAAGAATGTTGAGGACTTCCACGAACGGAATGGTGATTGCACCCAGCTTGAGGTTCCAGTTATTCAGCGTATCTCCGACGGGGCCGGGAATAAGTGCCAGCACAGCCGTGCCATTCCAGATAAAGTGCTGGAAGACGGCATAGGTCCAGCAGGCAAAGGCCTTGCGGAAACGATGCGTTTCGGCACGGGTCAGATAGTACCAGCCAAGGGCAACCATGGCCGCCCCAAAACCGTGCAGCAGTCCCGCACCGCTACGCTCAATGGCAACTTCCAACCAGGAGTGATAGCCAGAGCCGATATAGCCCACTGTCTCAACCATGGCAAACCCCAGACCGGCTCCCATGCCCAACACAAAAGCTTCCGCGGCACTATGCATACGCCTAATAAAGAACGCTACTGCCAGCGGCTTGACCGTCTCTTCAACCACAGGCCCGATGATGGCTACGACGAGAAAGATGAGGTTAAAGGTCGCATAGCTGCCACAGCCAGGAAGGGTTGGATCACCAATGCACTGCTGGAAATTGGTCGCCTGCCCTCTTACCAGCAGAACCAGAAACCCTAGCTCTAACAACAGAGCCAAGCCAATACTGAATGTCGCTCCATTGATCAGGGCCGTAGCAAAACGTCGCCACGTCGTCGGCCACTGCGGAAAACGCAACTGCCGATTACCGATAGCCGCTATAGTCAGAGCAGGAAAGATGGCGGCCAGGACAATCAGAAAAGCGGTCAGAGAGGTATGGGCAACTTCCTGCCCATTGGCGCGTAAAACATAGCCAATGCCCAGGATAAACAAGTAGGGAATGAGAAAGACCCAGAACCACGGCAAGGCAAATTGGGCGGAAGGCTTTCTCATGATTCCGCGAATACTGTGGTATATACCAAAGCCACCACCGCCAACTCCGGCAATAATGAAGGCTAAGAAGGTCATAATGCCACTGAAAAGCTGACTCCTTTGAATCACTACTCCTACGCGTGAAGTATTCAAGAAAACTAGAAAGAGGAGTACGATGCACGCCAGACCACCCAGTACAGCCAGAATAGAGCCAACCAGAGTAATGATGCACACAGCCAGATGGAAGCCATCTCTCTTTGGTCGCGGTGGTTGCCATGCATAGGGATAGGGCTGATAATACCCATTGTAACCTGGATAAGCTGGGGAGCCTGCATAGGGTGGGTAGGCAGCTTGATAGGGTGGATGCCACTGTTGTTGCACTGGTTGTGGTGGTGAGTATGCCTGTCCAGGGAACGGTTGTTGTGCAGGTATATACCCTTGCTGTCCCTGGCCTTGTGGTGGTGGATAGGGCATGTAAGTAGGTCGGAAGAGCGGCGCATCCGCCGGATAGGCAGGTAGCCCACCTGTTACATGTTCCCGGTGAGAAAACTCCTCAAACGCTTGCGGTGGCTGGGAAGTATCCTTTTCCTGCGTTGAAGGAGAGATAGCTTGATAGGGTTGGGTATCATCCTCATCGTTTGGTCCCCATTGTCCCCATAACTCCGATGAAGAACGACGGTTATTCGCATTGGGGTCAGGAAGCGGCCCCCTATATTCAGCACTCACTATGTTTGCCTTTTCTTTCTCGGTAGGAGGTTTATGTGTTTCTTGTGTCTTTACGTATGATTATACTATAGGGTTTATTATAGATTACGAATCAGAGCATACCGCAAAAGATATCATTTGGAAAGAGCCATAATCATAAGATGAAAAAAGTGTGAAGCGGCTTTGCCCTTGTTTAAGGGCAAAGCCGCTTCACACTTTTTTCATCTCTCTATCTCTCTACCAGTTGCGCCTGAATGGCATCTCTCCCCAGAATCTCTTCCAATTGTGGGCGCACCTTTTCGTAGTGCATCATATTATAGCTTGGTGTCAAAAGCACTTGCCACTCACCATTGACTACCAGAATATCATAAGTGTCGCGTCCGGATCGGTCGCGAATACAGTTCCATGTATCTTGCACGCGCATGATATCATCGGAAACAGCTTTCTCATCTCCACCGCTCACACGAATGGTAATCCAGACATGGTACTGCTTGCGGTTCATTTCCTCTTCCACTTCTTCGGAATGGAAGAGTTCGGCGGTATCACAGAGAATCGTTGGCTCATCGTTGCGTATCTGTACCTCGCCGCGCACAATCACTACCGTATCCTCAACCCACAGATCTGTCGTCTGCTCATAGACCTTGGGAAAAACGGTCACGCTAATTGAGCCATGCATATCTTCCAGCTTGACCACACACATCATATCACCCTTTTTGGTGGTGATGCGCCGTGCTTCGACAATCATGCCACATAAGGTCACTTTCTGTCTGGAAAATTCTTCATTAATCATGCCTGTGTTGTGAGTGACCCGATCCTTCATCGCGTCACTCAGATACGCCAGGGGATGCTTTGAGGTGTAAACGCCAATCAGTTCTTTTTCCCATATCAATAGCTGTTTGCGGGAGATCTCTTCGACATTCGTTTTCAGCGCGAACTCAAAGGCACTTTCGGTCTCCTCTATCTCACCGAAGAGACTGATCAAGCCACGCTCCTGAGAGGTACGCTGGGTCTTGCCCCACTTCATGGCTAGATCGACCGAGGCCAGTAGATGGTGACGCTTGCCCAAGCCATCCATCGCCCCGGCTTTAATGATCGTTTCGATGGCGCCCTTACCCACAAATTTGGGATCAACCCGTGTACAGAAATCGGCCAGTGATTTGAAAGGCCCACTCTCGTTACGCGCCCGCACAATTTCGCCGATCGGGCCTTCACCAATGCCCTTGATCGCCAGCAGGCCAAAGCGCACACCACCGTCCTCGACCGTAAAGCCTCTGTCGCTCTTGTTCACATCCGGCCCCAGGACCTCGACGCCCATGCGTTTGCACTCGGCGATGGCATTAGCGATCTTTTTGGCGTCCGAAGCTTCAGTGGTCATGGTCGCAGCCATGAACTCTGCCGTATAGTTGGCTTTGAGGTAGGCTGTGTAGAAGGCTACCACGGCGTAGCTGGCGGCATGGGCCTTATTGAACCCATAACCACCGAAAGGTATAATCAGGGTAAAGAGCTGCTCGGCTACCTCCTGTTTCACACCGTTTTTAACGCACCCTTGAATAAAATCGCCCTTATAGCCCTCAACCTCATCCATCTTCTTCTTACTCAAAGCTTTACGGAACTTATTCACCTTACCCCACGAAAAACCTGCCAGGTTGACGCCAATGAACAGCACTTGGTCCTGGTACACAATGATGCCGTAGGATTCGGACAGCCATTCTTCCAGGCGTGGATCGAGATACTGGATTTTCTTACGTCCATGCTTAGCGTCGATGAAGTCGGGAATGCTATCCATAGGGCCGGGACGATAGAGTGCGATCATGGCCATTACATCCTCGACACAGGTAGGCTTGAGTTGTTTGATGTACTCGGTCATCTTCGCGCCTTCAAGCTGGAAGATACCTGTCGTTTCGCCACTTGCTAGCAGATCAAACGCCTTTTGACGTTTGGCATTTTGTTTCTCATCGCCTGGCACCGGATCGAGCGGAATTTTTTCCAGGACAACCTCTTCACCGCGTGCCTGCTGAATATACTTAAGCGCATTATCCAGGATGGTCAGGTTAGAGAGACCCAGGAAGTCGAACTTGATCAGCCCCAGTTCTTCCAGGTGTGCCTGCTCATACTGGGTGATGCGTCCTTTGCTAGGATCTTTGGGATCACGCATTTGCAAAGGGACAAAGTGCTCCAAGGCTTCGTTAGCAACAATCACACCTGCGGCATGCACACCGGTTGTGCGCACTGAGCCTTCCAACTTTAACGCCTGATCGATGATTGCCTGGGCCTCTTCATTCTGTCGGTACAGATCGTTAAGTTCTTTTACTCCATCCAATGATCCTTGCAGCGTCACCTTTGGGCCTACCGGAATGAGACGTGTAATGCGATCACCCAGGTCTTGTCGACCCATCACACGTGCCACATCTTTCACAGCAGCTTTAGCCGCCATGGTGTTAAACGTGACCATCTGTGCCACGCTATCCTCACCATACTTACGCGCCACGTAGTTGATAACTTCTTCACGCCGATCATCAGGGAAGTCCATATCAATATCAGGCATATCCGCACGCTCTGGATTGAAGAAGCGTTCAAAGGGTAGTTGATAGCGCAAGGGATCAACATTGGTAATGCCCAGCGTGTAGGCCATTATGCTACCAGCTGCCGAACCACGCGCCGAACAGCGAATACCGTGCGAACGTGCATAGTTCACAAAGTCCCATTCAATCAAGAAATATGGCACGAAGCCTTTTTGAGCGATCAGATCGATCTCGTAGTTAAGCTGCTTCTCAATCGTCTCGTTCATCTCGCCAAAGCGTTCTTTGACACCTTCTAAACACAGGGCGTGCAAGTAGTCTTTTTGTGAACTATATTCCGGAGGAATGTCATAGTTAGGCAATTGGGCCTTGTAGGCCAGCGGATCAACGCTGCACTGCTCGGCGATCCGCACGCTATTGAGCAAGGCGTCTGGTAGTTCGGAGAAGAGATGCGCCATCTCCTCTGGGCTCTTGAGAAAGTATTCGTTACTATCAAACCTCATGCGTTTGGGCGTCTCGAGCTGCTTGCCCGTTTGCACACAGAGCAGGACATCGTGTGAGTGGGCATCGTCGGCGTGAATATAGTGCAGGTCATTGGTTGCTACCATCGGGACATGCAAGTCTTTATGCATCTGGTAGAGCATCTGGTTTAGTTGGCCCTGTGGCGACGGCTGTCCATCATCGAAGATGCCATGATGCTCTTGAATTTCGAGATAGAAGTGTTCCTCTCCAAAGACATCCTGGTACCAGCGGGCCATCTTGTATGCCTTCTCTACATCCTCTTTGAGCAGCATTTTCGGTATTTCACCGGAGAGACAGGAAGAGGTCACAATCAAGCCTTCGCTATATTTTTCCAGAACCCCCTTATCAATACGCGGTCGCAGGTGCCACCCTTCGGTATGGGCAATGGTGGTCAGCTTCATGAGATTGTAGTAGCCAGTATTATTCTTCGCCAGCAGCAGCAAATGATGATAGTCGTCACTGAAGCGTTTGGAGTGGTCATGCATATCCTCGGTCAGATACGCCTCGATCCCAATAATCGGGTTAATTCCACCTGCCTTACATGCCTTGTAAAATTCTATAGCTCCATACATTGCACCGTGATCGGTGATTGCCAGATGGCTCATCCCCAGAGCCTTTGCCTGCTGTACCAGCTTCTTAATGCGGCTGAACCCATCCAGTAACGAGTATTCAGTGTGAACATGCAGGTGTGCAAAGTCAGTACCCATAGTTTTCCTCCGGCGCGGCTTTCTCTCTCAAGCATACTAGAACACGGGTTCATCGTCAAGAGATTAGAGAGAGTAGATTATTATTCCCATCAGATACAACGTACCAGATGGCTTGTACTCACACACATGAGGATTATGGATTTTACAGAATTGGCAGAGCGGCGTTCACTGCAGTGAACGCCGCTCTGCCAATTCTGTAAAATCTGATAAAATATCCTAGTCCCTTGACGTTATTCTCACTAGACAATACAATATGGTCAACTACACAACATTTCCCAGATCATGGAGGAACATTCTATGCCCTTATACGAATACTATTGTTCGGATTGTCGCTCAAAATTTGAACTGCTGGTCAGCCGTCAGCACGCTGACGACGTTGTCTGTATGAAGTGCCACAGCGAAAGAGTCCGTCGCCTGCTCTCCGTCTTTGCCTCACCACGTTCGGGCGATGAGTATGGGAGCTATGAAGAAATGGCGGCTCCCTCTACCGGAAGTTGCGGCTGTGGTGGTGGCAGTTGTGGCTGCAACTAAGCAGGGGTTTCTCTTTAATAGAGTCAGTTACCGGCGCGGCGTATTAGAGGCCGTCATCCTCTATACGCTTGGTCGTCTGGGAGCTTTAATTACACCTGCTGTCTTTCCCGATTGGATTTATGTAGCTGCCCCGTTGCTTTTTCTCGTCCTACAATACCTGCTTGGGCCGGTCTGGGCCACGCGCCGCATTGCCTCAACTCGACGCGAACGGCTCAGTAGACGCTTCTGGCTACTCGGCCCACATCTAGCCGCCATCTGCCTGGGCATCGACATCTTGATCAGTCTGACCTGTGGTCTCTCGGTCAATGTTCTTGGCGGCGTGCAACAAGGTCCGGCCCTCTGGCGTCTCTTCACCAGTGGCTCCAACCATCTCACCTTGCTCGATTTGTGCCTGTATGAGTTGAAGGGCGCCTTAGCTCTTTTTGCCCTCTTTACCCTCGATGTAGTGTGTACACGCCTGGCAATGGGCGGCTTCTTGCGCTTCACCATGCCCGCTAGCGGCAATCGTGTGACCCTCTAAGAGAGAGAGTAAGTGGCTATTCTAAGGCATAGCCCATTACTACCGCATGCACATAATCAGCCACATAGTGCCGTTCATCGACGCCATCCAGCACCATGCACTCCACCACCGGCACCATGTCGGCAGCCACCTCGTGCAGCACACTGATCACCGGACGCTCATTGCGTGAAGCATGCGGATCGATGACAAACTCAAACAGCGCATCCGTTAATGCCTCTTCATCAACATGCAAACGAAAAAATTGCGACATGAGAATAAAACCCTTTCTAGCTCTGTGAAAAAGAAGAAAACATCCTCCTTCAAAAAAGGAACTTCCGTTATTATACATATCATAACATATATCATGGCTGATCGGGGTCTATGCCAAGAGAGAGGCTAAAAAGCAATATCAACAGTGAGGTTGAGAAAACATAACATTTTTTGCCAATTCATGCGATGACTCAACCCTAAAGGTTAAGGAAGCTCAACAAATTTCATTGCTTTCACAGCAAGGGTTCCCCTATACTACTGATGGATCAATGCTTGAATATCTAAAAATGTTTTGCTCTATTATCTCTAAAGGAGAGGACGAAAGTTGCGAAAAAAGCTATTGCGTTGGCCCGTTGGGCTGGTGGCTGTGGCACTCCTACTAGCAGTGCTAGTCACAAGTTTACCCTTGCTGCATCATGGAAAATCTACAGCGGCACATGCCTCAGGTGGCGGCGGTGGAGGTGGTGGCGGCACGGCTACACTCTCTGTCTCATCAAGTATTGTACAGCCGGGAGGCATCATCACGGTCAGCGGACAGGGGTTTACCAGCCAGGAAAGTGTTGGTCTGTTTGTTGATACCCCGTACTATGGTCCCTTTACTGTGCTTACTGCTGATGCCAACGGCAATATCTCAGGTAAAGTGAAATTGCCCACTTCTGGTATGACACAGGGACTCCACCTGTTAGTCGCCAACGGTTTTTATAGCAATGTGATTGGTGAGACGCCTCTGACTTTTGTACCTCATCTCTTCACTGCTTCGGGAAAGCCTGGGTTACCTGTGCAGGTTACTGGAGGCGCATTTGCCGCCAATGAGTCGGTGCAGATAGAGATGGGCACTACACTTGAAGGTACTGCTGTCACCAACTCAACCGGTGATCTGTCTTTCTCGTTCAATGTTCCAAGTAATCAGACGCAGGGTACCTACCTGCTCACTGCGCTGCGGACCAAGCAGAAACCAAAGGCGGTGACATCGCAATTGTTGATCATTCCGGCCATTATCAAAGCACCGGCTGGTATTCATGATGGGCAGTTGGTCAAAGCCTCCGTAAGCGGTTTCCTTTCACAAGAGAATGTGACGGTTAGCTGGAATGCCAGTGGTGGACAGCAACTAGCCACAGTGCAGACCGATAGCAAGGGTGCGGCTCAGGTCTGGTTTACTCCGTCGTTGGTGGCGGCAGGCCCCTACACTCTTACCGCCGTGGGTGATACCAGTAACATCCAGGCGACTGCGCCAATGAATGTTGGCCCTGGTATTGAAATTCAGTTTGGGTATGGTGGCTCCAGTACAGCTACAAAAGGATACTCAGGCGGGGGCTATGGTGGCTACGGTGTTCCTGGAGGTACGATCAATATTCTTGGTGGTGGCTTCACGGCGGGAGAAACCGTCAAGGTCTACTTCCAAACTGCTACCCACGGCGTCGTATCTGCTACCGTTGACTCAACCGGCGCATTCTCCGTTAACCTGACGCTCCCTACAACCTATAATCCGGCTACCTCTTACTATGTCTATGCGGTAAGCACCAGTGGCACTGACAAAGCTCGAACTCCCTTCTTCTTTATACCACCAGGGATTTATGCCGACTCGTATGGCTACGGTAGTTCACCGCTCCAGATTGATGGCTATGGCTTTGCTGTGAATGAGACCGTCAACCTGTTCTGGAACTATCAGCAAACGGGTCAAACGCAGTTGACAAGTGTCACGGCGGACAACTATGGTTCATTCTTTGTCACGGTCACACCGCCGAATACGGCCTATCAAGGTAGCGTTACTGTGGCGGCGGTGGGCGTGACCAGTCACCTGACCGCGACCTCCTCAGTAGCTCAGTATGCGTTCATCTCGGTGAGTCCGGCTATCGGCAAGCCCGGCACCACTGTGCAAGTGAGCGGCATGACCTTTGGGGCAGATGAGTCTGTATCTGTAACGTTCCAGGGAGCCACGGTAGCGACCGCTACAACGCAAGCTGATGGCACATTTAATACCTCATTTGTGGTGCCTGCCCCTACTGGCTCTGGTGATCAGTTTGTACAGGCTAACGGCGCACAGAGTGGGCAGTCGGCAGGGGGCCTCTTCTCATACAAACCAACGTTGAAGATTACGCCTAACGTAGGCACTGTCGGCACGACGATTACCGTCAATGGGAAGCTGTTCAGTGCCTACACACAGGTGACGCTTTTCTGGAAGGATAGCACTTCAGGGAAGCAGCCACAGTATACAAATCTGGGAACGTTCTATGCTGATAGCAATGGCACCTTCTCAGCTACGGTGACCGCACCTTCCAACCTGGTGAGCGGGAAAACGTATAATGTGCTGGCAAACGATGGAGTTTCGCACCTGTGGGTGCAAGCTGCCTTCACGGCTCAGTAGGAGCTAAGGTATCAACTCAAGGCACAAAAAAGAATGGCAGGTTTGCCCTGCCATTCTTTTTTGTGTCATGAATTGATTGGTGATTATACTGAGGGCGTTTCATAACTGGGAATCCTCCCAGAGATGAGCTAAAACGCGTTTGGGAGAACGGATGAGATCAGGACGGCCAGCGTGCCAAGCAGCCAAAGCGCCGATGCGCCAGCTGAACCGCCAAGCGGCACAACGCCATCGGTATCTCAAAGAGACCGAGTCACCCAGGTAATTATCAAAATTTACACCTATGTTTCACCTGTCACGACGATGAAAATCCCTCTCGAGAAACACGCCTTTTGCAATGACGCGCCCAGTGACGCTGCCGGTGACGCTTCCATGACGCTTCATCCATATACTGTGGTCTATGAGCAGACGGAAGTTGGAGGAAAGCCAGGGTACCGATGGACACATTCCGTTTTTACAGAAAGTCTTGTCAGACCCCCTATAAATATAAGGAGAGGAAGTCCTTCATCAGGTGGTTGAGAGCCACGTCCTAATATAACATGCTCCGTGCAAGAAGGAGAAAAAGGAGACAGACGATGAGTCAAGATATTCTGGGCATTCATCATGTAACGGCAATTGCTGGCGACCCACAGCGCAATATCGATTTCTACACTGGCGTGCTGGGTCTGCGGCTGGTGAAACTGACGGTCAACTTTGACGATCCACGCTCCTACCACCTGTATTATGGGGATGAGCAGGGTCATCCTGGCACCCTGCTGACGTTCTTTGCCTGGCCAGGAGTCCCAAAGGGACGGCAGGGAACAGGGCAAGTGACGGTGACGTCCTTCTCCATTCCTCAAGCGTCACTGGACTATTGGATCGAGCGCCTGAGCCAACAAGGCGTCTCCTCCACAGGACCCGTGTCGCGCTTTGACGAAACCGTCCTTTCCCTGCAAGACCCAGATGGGCTCGCCCTCGAACTGGTCGCTCACCCTCAGGCACAGCAGCGTCCAGCCTGGAAAGAGGGACCCGTGCCTGCCGAATATGCGGTTCGAGGAATTCACACCGTCACCTTGTCGGAGGATGGCTACGAGCGGACGGCCAGGCTCTTGACCGAGACCTTGGGCTTTGGTCCCCTCGGCCAGGAAAACAACGTGTTTCGCTACGAAGTCGGTGAGGGGGGATCAGGGGCGTATGTGGATGTGCGCTGTGCTCCGGAGCTGCGGCGCGGCCATGTGGCAGGTGGAACGGTCCATCATGTGGCCTGGCGAACGCCCACCGATGAACGCCAACAAGCCTGGCGCGGGGTCCTGGCTGGTCTCGACCTCAATGTCACGCCGGTGTTGGATCGCAAGTACTTCCACTCGATTTACTTTCGCGAGCCGGGAGGCATCCTATTTGAAATCGCCACCGATCCCCCCGGCTTCACGGTGGATGAGCCCGTCGAGCAATTGGGAACCCATTTGGAGCTCCCACCCTGGTTGGAGCCGTATCGAGAAGAGCTGGACCAGGTGTTGCCTGCACTCCGCTTGCCAGCAGCAGGTACAGGCAAGCCAAGCTGAAGGGACTGGGTTCATGTTGCAATGACGCTGCCAGTGACGCTGCTGGTGATGCGCCCATGACGCTTCATCCGTATACTGTAGTCCATGAGCGAATGGAAGTTGGATGAAAGCCAGAGTGCCGATGGACACATTCCGCTACAGGCTTTAATTTTATTGGAGGTGAGACAATGACAGTGACGCAGCAGACGATGACTGACGATCAACGCAAATCCGTAGCGCTCGAATATCTCAAACGGATTGATCGAGGCGAAAACTTTTTTGATCTGTTCGCTGACGATGCTCAGGTGTACCTTCCCAAGTGGGGTCTCGCCAACGGTCGGACGGAGTTCGAGAAGCTCTTCGCAGATCTTGGGACTATCCTTTCATCGATCCGACACGATTATGCCTACTTCAACTACATCATCCAGGGTGACTATGTGGTCGTGGAGGGAACAAGTTATGGAGTTACGGCCGACGGCACCGAGTGGCGTGCAGGCGTAACTCATGCTGGTCGCTGGTGCGATGTCTTCGAGATTCGCGACTTCGTGATTCAGCGCTGCTTCATCTATCTCGATCCCGACTACGCTGGGGCTGACACAGCCCGATACCCATGGCTGAGGAGGTAAGAATGGCAATGAGAATCTTCACCTACGATGCCCTACCCGGTAGGGTCATCTTCGGGCCCGGGGCGAGCCGGCAGAGGCTTGCTGAGGAGGTGGGTCGGCTGGGCGCCCGCCGCGTCCTGCTCATCGCCACCGAGCAGGAGAGGAAGCTCGCCGAAGAGTTGTCGGCACCCTTAGGCGAGCGTCTCGTCGGCGTCTTCATTGACGTCAGGCCGCACGTGCCTGTCGAGGTGGCTGAGGAGGCCAGGGAGTTGGCCCGCAGACTCAAGGCGGATTGCCTGTTGAGCGTCGGCGGAGGATCGACGACCGGCGCGGCCAAGGCCATCGCACTCGTGGAGCCGCTGCCCATCGTCGCGGTGCCGACCACCTACGCCGGCTCGGAGATGACTCCAGTTTGGGGCCTTACCGAGGGGCAGCGCAAGACGACCGGAACCTCACGCGACGTTCTGCCCAAGGTCGTCGTCTACGACCCAGAGCTGACCTTCTCCCTGCCTGGGTTCATCACCGGGCCAAGCGCGATGAACGCCATGGCCCACTGCGTCGAGGCCTTCTACGCGCCGGGGGCCAACCCAATCACCTCCCTCGTGGCCGAGGAGGGCATCCGGGCGCTCGCCCACGGCGTGCCGGTGGCGGTCGAGAAGCCCGAGGACCTCGAGGGCCGCAGCCAGACCCTCTACGGCGCGTACCTGGCAGGAGCCTCCTTCGCCGTCGCGGGGTCGGGGCTGCACCACAAGATCTGCCACGTCCTGGGCGGAGCCTACAACCTGCCCCACGCCGAGATGCACACCGTCATCCTCCCGCACGTCGTGGCCTTCAATGAGCCGACCATCCCCGAGGTCATGGAACGGGTGGCCCGCGCCATCGGTGCCCAGAGTGCCGCGGCTGGCCTTTACGACCTCGCCCAGAGGATAGGGGCGCCAACCGCGCTGAAAACCATCGGCATGAAGGAGGAGAACCTGAACGAGGCGATCACCCTGGTTCTGGAGAAGGCGCCCTCCGACAACCCACGCCCGGTGGACGAGGCCGGCGTCCGGGCCATCCTTGAGGGCGCCTACGCGGGCCGCCGTCCTGGGCGCGTATCAGAAAGGAGTCTGTAGAGATGGCCTACACAGCAGTGAACGAAGCCTGGATCGTGGGCGCGGTCCGTACCCCCGTCGGAAAGCATGGTGGGGTACTGAGTACCATTCGGTCCGATGACCTGGGCGCCCTCGTCTTGCAGGCGCTTGTGGAACGGACGGGCGTCCCGCCCAGCGAGGTCGAGGACGTCTACTTCGGCTGCGCCAATCAGGCTGGCGAGGACAACCGCGACGTGGCACGCATGTCGCTGTTGCTCGCCGACTTCCCGCTCGAGGTGGCGGGTGCGACGGTCAACCGCCTGTGCGGCTCGGGACTGGAGGCCGTCGCCAACGCCGCACGCGCCGTCATGCTCGGCGAGGCCGATGTGTACGTCGGCGGGGGAGTCGAGTCCATGAGCCGAGCACCCTACGCCATGCCCAAGCCTGAAAAGGGCTTTGCCACTGGGAACCAGACCATGTATGATACCACCCTGGGCTGGCGCTTCGTCAACCCGAGAATGGAGGCGATGGGGCACACCGACTCGCTGGGGATGACCGCCGAGAACCTGGCCCAGGAGCGCTTCCAGCTCACTCCCGAGATGCAAAGGCCCGAAGAGCTCGCCAACCGGTACGATATCTCCCGCGAGCGCCAGGACCGCTTCGCCTTGAGGAGCCACCAGAAGGCCGTCGCTGCGCAGGACCAGAAGCGCTTCCGCGATGAGATCGTGCCGGTCACGGTCAGGACCCGCAAGTCCGAAACCCTGGTCGAGGCAGACGAGGGCCCCCGGCGCGATACCTCGCTCGAGCAACTCGCCAAACTCAAGCCGGTCTTCAAGCCGGGCGGGACCGTCACGGCGGGCAACGCCAGCCCCCTCAACGACGGAGCGGCGGCGCTACTGGTCGTCTCTGCCCCGTACGCGCGGGCGCACGGCCTCAAGCCGATGGCCAGGATCAGGAGCATCGGGGTGGCCGGGGTCCCGCCACGAGTGATGGGCATCGGGCCAGTGCCGGCGACGAGGAAGGCACTCTCGCGGGCCGGGATCTCGCTCAACGACATTGGCCTCGTCGAGCTCAATGAAGCCTACGCCGCCCAGGCCCTGGCGGTGCTCTATGAGTGGGGCATGGACCCGGAGGACGAGCGGTTGAACCCCAACGGTGGGGCGATCGCCATCGGGCACCCCCTCGGGGGCTCCGGCGCGCGCATCCTCACGACGCTCCTGCACGAGATGGGGCGGCGCCCGGACGTCGAGCTGGGGCTGGCAACGATGTGCATCGGCGTAGGGCAGGGGATGGCGATGGTGGTCGAGAAGGTGACCTAGCAAGCAGAGAGAGGAGAAACCCATGGTAAACAGAACGCGCAACCTGGCCGACGAGGACCTCACGCGGGCGGTGCTCGCCAGCTTCGCAGACTCCAAGTCGGAGCGGTTCCAGCAGGTCGTGCAAAGCCTCGTCAGGCACCTGCACGCCTTCGTGAAGGATGTCGAGCTGACCGAGGAGGAGTGGTTTAGGGGGATAGACTTCCTGACCCGTACCGGTCAGATCACCGACGATAAGCGCCAGGAGTTCATCCTGCTCTCGGATGTCTTAGGCGTTTCGATGCAGGTGATCGAGATAAACAACAAGAAGCCCGCCGAGGCGACCGCCTCGACGGTCTTCGGCCCCTTCTTCGTCGAGGGCTCGCCCCGGTTCGCCAACGGCGACGACATCGCCAACGGGGCCCCCGGCGAGCCGTGCTTCATGCAGGGTCGGGTGCTCTCCCTCACGGGCGAACCGATCCCAGACGCGCACATCGAGGTCTGGCAGGCCGACGACAAGGGCTTCTACGATGTGCAGTACAAGGAGCTCTCCCAGGCGCGCGGCCGCGGCCACCTCTACTCTGACGAGGAGGGGCGCTATGACTTCTGGTCAGTCAGGCCGCAGGCCTACCCGATCCCGGACGACGGGCCGGTAGGGGAACTGCTGGACGTGGCCAACCGCAGCCCGATGCGCCCGGCGCACGTTCACTTCCTGATCAAGGCGCCGGGCTACAAGACTCTCATTACCCACGTCTTTGCGGAGGGTGACCGGCACCTCGACTCGGACGCCGTTTTCGGGGTGAAGAGTTCCCTGATTACGGGCTTCGAGCGCCACGAGCCGGGCACGGCCCCGGACGGCAAGCAGATGGACGTGCCCTTTTACACCATGAGCTACGACTTCCGACTGGCATCTACCGAGGAGAAGGACGGGTACAGCTCGTGAGGACTCCTGGGCAGGCGCTCACAAAAGCGCCTGCGAGAGTCTGTAGGGGCGCAATTATGAAGATTAACAAAATAATCAAGGTATATGGTAGGGGCGGCATTTATGACGCCAGTCCGCCTCGGAACTGGACTGGCGTCATAAATGCCGCCCCTACCACTGGACTGTCTGTATCTCGAATAATTTCTTAATCTTCTTCATTGCGCCCAATAGGCATCAACCGAAGGAGAAAGAGAGCGGAGAAAACGAGAACGCAAGCGTGATCGCGTAGGGGCGGGAGCGAAGCCGATGTGGGGGGTGGGCCCTTGTGGCCGCTCGTGGGGTAGGGTGTGGCAAGGATGGGAAACCGAGCACTCAGGGCAACGGCGGGCAGCCACAAGGGCCCCAACCCCGCTCCACACCGCTCATGCCCCTACGCGATATCTCAATCCTTCCGTTAGGTTGATGCCTAGGGGCGCAATGAATTGCGCCCACATGTCGGATGGTCTTACATGCAGGCGTATTGCGCGGAAGCAAGCGAGAAAGAGGCGGTCGTGAACGCCCTGAAGGCGAATGAGAAACAGGACTGGAGGCGAGTATGAGCATACAGATCGAGACAGATGTTCTGATCATCGGGAGCGGCCCGGCCGGTGGGTCGGCGGCGCTCTTCCTGAGTACATATGGCGTGGAGAATATGGTGCTGACCAAGTACCGCTGGACTGCGAACACGCCGCGAGCGCACATCACTAACCAGCGCACCATGGAGATTTTTCGCGACATGGGCATCGAGGAGGATGTCGTCGAGAAGGCTACGCCGCAGGAGCTCATGGGCAACAATGTGTTCTGCACGAGTCTGGCCGGGGAGGAGTTCGCACGGCTACGTACGTGGGGCACGCACCCGAGTCGGATGGCGGACTATACGCTCTCGAGCCCGTCGCGCATCTGCGACTGCCCGCAGACTCTGATGGAGCCGATCCTTCTCGGCCAGGCCGCCGCCCGCGGGTCGCGGGTCCGTTTCGACACCGAGTACCTCTCGCTCGAGCAGGACGCCGATGGCGTGACCGCGACGGTGCGCGACCGTATCGGCGGGAGCACCTATCAGATCAGGGCCAGGTACCTGCTCGGCGCTGACGGTGCTCGCAGCGTGATCGCCAAGGACATCGGCTTGCCCTTGGAGGGGCAGATGGACATCGCCGGCAGCATGAACATCGTTTTCTCTGCCGACCTCTCGAAATACGTTGCCCACAGACCGGGCGTACTCTACTGGGTGCTGCAGCCCGGCTCCGACATCGGCGGTATCGGGATGGGCACCATCCGCATGGTGCGTCCCTGGAACGAATGGCTCATCATTTGGGGCTACGACATCAACGATCCCCCAACCAACGTCGACGACGAGGCGGCAACCAGAATCGCGCACACCCTGATCGGCGACGACACCATCCCAATCCAAATCCGCTCCACGTCGCTCTGGAGCATCAACCACCTGTACGCAACGCGCTACTCGAACGGGCGCGTGTTCTGCATGGGTGATGCCGTCCACCGGCATCCTCCGTCCAACGGGCTCGGCTCGAACACCTCCATCCAGGACGCCTACAACCTCGCCTGGAAGCTCGCCCTGGTGCTGAAGGGAAAGGCGGACCCATCGCTGCTGGAGACCTACAACGATGAGCGGCCGCCCGTTGGCAAGCAGATTGTCGGGCGCGCGAACAAGAGCATAGAGGAATTCGGCCCGATCTACGAGGCCCTCGGGCTCAGCGAGGCCAGGGGCGTCGAGCAGATGCGTGCAGGCATGGAGGCGCGAAAAGAGAACACGCCGCATGGCGCCGAGCAGAGGGAGAAACTGCGCAAGGCCATCGAACTCAAGAACTATGAGTTCAACTGCCACGGCGTCGAGCTCAATCAGCGCTACCACTCGTCGGCCGTGGTCTCCGATGGGACGCCCGAGCCCGCCTATACCCATGACCCCGAGCTCTACTACCACCCCACCACCTGGCCGGGAGCGCGGCTGCCCCACTGCTGGCTGGGGCACGCCGGACAGACCGTCAGCACGCTGGACCTGGTGGGTAAGGGCCGATTCGCCCTCCTCACTGGCATGGGAGGTGAGGCCTGGAAAGAGGCGGCGGAGGAGGTCTCCGCACGCATGGGCGTGGAGATCGCCTGCTTCGTGATCGGCCCTGGCCGCGAGGTGCTCGACCTCTACGATGACTGGGCGCGCCTGAGGGAGGTGGCCGAGAGCGGCTGCGTACTGGTGCGGCCCGACGCCCATGTGGGATGGCGGCAGCAAGTCGTGGCCGACGACTGCATCACGGGGCTTGTCCAAGCGATGGAGCGAATCCTGGGCCTCAAACATCCAGTGAGCAAGGAAGGTACCCAGTTGTAGGAGGCTGTAGAGTCCAAATGGATAGTTCGAGGAGACCAACTTGCTTGAAAGAAGAGGAGACCATCTTGAAAGGAAAAGAGACCATGAGCCAGAACGCCATCCCAGCTCGCACCTCAGCTGCGCCCGTCCCCGCAGACGGTCGCTTTGATCTCGAGAGTGATATCGTCGTCGTTGGCGGCGGCGGAGGGGGACTGTCTGCCGCGCTCTTCGCGCGCTGGCTCGGCGACCAGGTGATTCTGCTGGAGAAGGCACCAGAGCTTGGGGGCACCACCAAAAAGGCGGCATTCTGGTACTGGGTTCCTAACAACGCCGCCATGCGGGAGCTCGGCCTCGAGGACCGCGAGGAGGATTTCCTGCGCTATGTCGCGCGGCTCTCGCGGCCCGACCGCTACGATCCTTCGAGCCCGACGCTCGGGCTCGACGATTGGGAGCTTGCGTCGTTCCGCGCGATCTATGAGAGCGCTTCATCGGCCACCGAGCTGCTGCGCGAGCGAGGTGCACTGCCCTACCGCCACGTTTTTGAGGCAGTCGACTACTGGGCTGAGATCCCGGAGGACAAGGCGCCGAAGGGCCGCGTGCTCCTGCCGCAGAACGCGAAGGAGACGATGGCAGACGGCGGGGAGGTCGGCATCCGGACTCTGAGCGAGGCCGCAAAGCGCGACGGGATCGACATCCGCACGGGCCATCGCGTCCAGCGTCTCGTCATGGCCGACGGTGCAGTCGTCGGTGTCGAGGCCACCACGGCCGACGGTGCAACGGTGCGCGTCCGCGCGCGCAAGGCAGTCATCTTCGCCTCCGGCGGCTTCACGCACGACGTCGAACTGCGCAAGAACTTCCTGTCCGTGCCTGTCGTCGGGGGATGCGCGGCACTAACGAACGAGGGCGACTTTGTCCGCATCGCGTCGCGCGTCGGTGCCCAGCTGTGGAATATGAACTACGCCTGGATGTGCCCGGTGCCGCTCGAGAAAGCAGTCGCCCGTCAGCCCGGCATGAGCGGGATGTTCTCGGTGAACGGCGACTCGATGATTTGGGTTGACAAGACCGGTCGCCGGGTGGTCAACGAGAAGCTGCCCTACAACGAACAAGCCCAGAACTTCTTCCGTTGGGACTCGACCAAAGGCGAGTACCCCAACCTCGTGCTCATCATGATCTGGGACCAGCGCAGTCAAGACCACTCGGCGGACCACGAGTACGGCCGCGTCATCGTGCCACAAGGGGAGGATGACGCGCATGTGATCCGGGGCAACACACTCGAAGAGCTCGCCACCGCCATCACGAAGCGGCTCGATCACTACAAGGCGCACATCGGCGACATCGCGCTCTCCGACGACTTCGTCACGAACCTGGCCGTCTCGATCGAGCACTTCAACGAACTGGCCCGCAAAGGCATCGACGAGGACCTCGGTCGCGGCGAGAAGGCTGTGCAGCTCTTGTTCAACGGCCCGGTCAAGGAGGAGCCTGGCCGCAAGAACCCCACCATGTGGCCGATCGCGGACAGCGGGCCCTACTACGCCGCCCTGATCGCGGGTGGGACCCTCGACACCAAGGGCGGTCCTAAGACGACGCCCGACGGCAAGATCCTGGATGACCTCGACCAGCCTGTCCCCGGGCTCTACGGCGTTGGCAACTGCGTCGCCTCGGCGTCTGGGCGAGCGTACTGGGCAGGCGGCGGGACGCTCGGGCCGATCCTCGCCTTCGCCTACCGCGCAGCGCAGGCCGCGCACGAAGAGCCGGTCCGGGAACCATCCACTACCTCCTCGAGGTAGCGCGAATGTAAATGCCGTCCGCTCGGTGGTGACATTGACGACTGCTGTCAAGATCACCACCGGGTGACGTTCGGCGAAATGTCCAGCCGCGCTACGGCCTGGTCACGCTGTGCATTGGCGGTGGCATGGGCATTGCTGCCGTCTTCGACCAAGTTAAGCTGGCATGTACGCCTCTAACAGGGAGGGGTCCGAGGAGTAAGAGAAACAGACCCCTTAGCGTAGGCAATCATACGGGGAGAACAAGGAGAGGAGACTCGTCATGCAAGACGTCACGAACACCTATCAAACAACTGAGGAGGTGGTGGAGACCGCCCTGAGTGGGCAGATGCTGCTGGAGAATCCCCTGTTGAACAAGGGGAGTGCGTTCCCAGAGGAGGAGCGAGCAGCGTTCAACTTGTTGGGTCTCTTACCCCCGCATCTGGCCAGCATGGCAGACCAGCTGACCCGCACCTATGAAAATTACAGTCGCAAGGAGAGCGATCTGGAACGCTACATCTACCTGGCGTCCCTGCATGATCGCAACGAAACCCTCTTTTTCCGCCTGGTCTATGAGCACATCAAGGAGATGACGCCCATTGTGTATACGCCCACCGTTGGGCTGGCCTGTCAGTACTACAGTCATATTTATCGTCGCCCACGTGGACTCTACGTGGCCTATCCCTATCGGGACCGGATCGAGACCGTGCTGCGCAATTCCCTCCTCTCGGAGGTGCGGGTGATTGTGGTCACTGATGGGGAGCGCATCCTGGGCCTGGGAGACCTGGGGACGGGTGGCATGGAGATTCCGGTCGGCAAACTCGCCCTCTATACGCTATGTGCGGGGATTCATCCAGCCACGACGCTGCCCATTGTCCTGGATGTGGGAACCAATAACCAGGAGTTGCTCCACGATCCCCTCTACCTGGGCTGGCACCAGCGACGCGTTCGCGGCCAGGACTACGATGCCTTTATTGACGCCTTCGTCCAGACCGTCAAGCGCGTCTTTCCGCGGGCGCTGCTGCAGTGGGAAGATTTTTCCAAGGGCAATGCCCGTCGTTTGCTCGATCACTACCGCGATCAGCTCTGTACCTTTAATGATGATATTCAAGGGACAGGGGCGGTGACGCTGGCAGGACTCCTGACAGCTGTCAAAGTCTTGAGAGAGCCGCTTAGCAAGCAGCGGATTGTCATGCTGGGGGCAGGCTCCTCGGCCATCGGTATTGCTGAGCAACTGGCGGAAGTCATGGTGAGCGAAGGAGCTTCAGCAGAGGATGCCAGATCCTCGCTCTGGTTGCTCGATAGCCAGGGACTGGTGCAGACGGGACGCACGGATCTGGAAGCGGAAAAGCAACCCTTTGCTCAGCCACACGATCGGATTGCACAGTGGCAGCTGGCTCAGCCTGGGCGGATCACCCTCCAGGATGTGGTGGCCCATGTGCATCCCACCATTCTGATTGGCACCTCGGCCCAGCCAGGAGCCTTCACAGAAGCCGTCGTGCGTGAGATGGCCCAGCATGTCGCAGTCCCCATCATCTTTCCGCTCTCCAATCCCACCTCTAAGAGCGAGGCTTACCCGGAGGACATAATCGCCTGGACGCAAGGGCGGGCCCTGATAGCCACGGGAAGTCCCTTCCCACCGGTGAAGTACAATGAACGGACAATCCCCATTGGTCAGTGCAACAATATGTTCATTTTCCCTGGCGTTGGCCTTGGCATCATTGCCTCGCAAGCACGCTTTGTCAAGGACGCGATGTTTCTCGCGGCAGCGCGTGCCTTGAGCGAATGCTCACCGGCATACAAGGACCCAAACGCCTCGTTATATCCGGAGATCGAAGACGTGCGTGAGGTGGCACGCCGTGTGGCCCTGGCGGTAGGGAAAGCGGCTCAGCAGGCAGGTGTCGCGGAACAATCCTCCGAAGACGAGTTGGAGCGACGGATTACGGCAACGATGTGGACGCCACAGTACCCCCGCTTGAAGCGCATGAGACAATAGCGACACTGGGAAGGCGGCGCGATGCCCATATACCAGATTCGTCTCAAGAATCAACTCGGTCTCACCATATTATTCCGGGCGAAACCTGCGCTAAGCAGCCAGACCGCTCCTCTGGCTCGTTTATTGGAGAGATGAAAACCTTCATTGAAATTGAGGAAGAAGCAATGTGCTGATCCCCGTCTTCTTCCTCAAAAAAGTCCTTTCCCGCAAGTCTGAACAATATCCCTCGTTCCAGCTTCTTGACACGCTCATACACCGCGGCAGGCGAGAGATTTACTGCCTCCCCCAGCTCTGCATATTTACGCCTTCTTACGGTCCTTTCCTCGAAGCCTTCCAGCAAGCCGATCTCGGTGATGTGAGCGATCTTCTCTCAGAGTCGACTCTTCTCGATCCAGAGGAGCAGGGACGCTTTCTCTGTCGGGTGTTGCAGGCCCTGCGCACGCTGACTCATGCGGCCCCACTCCTGCTCACCATCGATGATTTACAGTGGGCCAATAGTGCGACCCTGCGCCTCTTTGGGTTTCTTGCGACGCGCTTGGACAATTTGCCTGTGATGCTGATAGGAACGGTCCAGCGTGCCGAAGCGCTTCCCGCTTTACAGCGGCTTGTCATCTACGGCCGTCATCGGGGGGACGTTCATCTCGTGTCCCTTTCTCCCTTGACAGCGGAGGACGTGACCAGACTCATCCAGAGCTTAGGTATTTCCCCGGCTTCTGCTACGACCTTCGCCCAGTGGGTCTATGAGCGATCTGGTGGAAGTCCCTTCATCCTCAAAGAAATTCTTGCACAGCTCCAGGCAGAAGCCATCCTCACACCCGTGAGCACGACTCTGCGACTCGATGTCGGACGCTGGTTACGCAGGCGCACCACGCTTCCCCTGCCAGAGACAACCCATGAGCTTGTCTGCTGGCGCCTGGCCAATCTTTCACCCCAGGCACGCCTCCTCCTTGATCTCCTGGCTGTCGCCAACCAAGCACTCTGCTTCGCACTGCTACGCGAGTTTGCTGGGGTGCAAGACGAACAGCTTCTCCCAACCATTGAAGAGCTGGTCGTCAATGGATTGGTGGTGGAGGTGGCAAACCTCGCCACGGATGGTTTACAAATTCCGGCAGTGACACTGACCGATGCGCCTTTGACCTTGAGTGGAGGTCATTTGAGAAATTGGTGTCGATCACTGCTTCTCGCATGCGGAGCTTCATGTGAGCTTCACGACATCTACGAGATATCAGGAAAGGATGAGGTACGCCAAAAACCTTCGTTCTCTGCGAAAGGCTCAGGCTCGTTCGAGAGCCGGCGCCCCGGATAGTGGGCTCGCGCCGCCTGA
>WNGD01001978.1_pt1 | contig 22340 bp, 11 predicted proteins | sample 5400671 | NCBI WGS metagenome assembly WNGD01 (sample SAMN13153369, study PRJNA577476) | soil metagenome | isolation source: 40 cm soil or saprolite under grassland replicate 2 | place: USA:California | collected 2016-06-15 | reverse complement strand
TGCAGCCGGTCCGCGCCGCCAGCGGTCTGCCGCCGGGCCTGTGCTGCCATCCCTATGATCTTTGCACGGCGCTCATCGCCGAGGAGGCGGGCGTGATCGTGCGGGACCCGAGCGGCACGCCGGTCGACGCCCCGTTCGATGTCACGGCCGACGTGGCGTGGGTCGGGTACGCGAACGATCGTCTCCGTGACCAGGTCGAGCCCGTGTTGCAAGGGGCGCTGCGGCGGCGGGGGTTGCTGCCCTCCGTATGACCAACGGCAGATCCTTCCCGCTTTCGGCGCTGAAACAGCATGTCCTTCGCGCCTGCGGCGCTCAGGGTAATCAGGCGTGCTCGCTCAGCGATAAAAGAAAAGGAGACGGAAGACTCGGGTCCCGGACCTTCCACTCTCTCTTTTCTACCGAAGTCACCCAGCGCTGTCATCCTGAGCGAGCGCGCGCAGCGCGCGAGCGAAGGACCTGCTGTCACGCAGAGTGCTCGGGAGATTGTGTCGTCGCGCGGCGCGCGCGAGCGAGGGATCCGCTGTCCGGACGCACGTCGGGCGCGGGGCGAAAGCAGGTCCTTCGCGCCTTCGGCGCTCAGGATGACAGCGCCGCGCGGCTTCGGTAGTAGGTAAGGATGGAGCCCCTCGTGATCCCACTGCGTCGCCTCCCGGAAGTCAGCGCCTCGGGCGACCTCGTCTGGTTCCAGCGCGCCCTCGACCGCCTGCGCGCCTTGTCTCAGGAGGCGGACCCGCGCCTGCGCGCGTTCTTCTCGGCTGACTCCCCCATCTACGTCGCCCGGGCGCCGGGACGACTGGATGTCATGGGCGGGATCGCGGACTACAGCGGCGCGTGCGTGCTCGAGCTACCCCTTGAATGCTCGACCGTGGCGCTGCTGCAGGTCCAACCCTCGCCCCGCTGCGACATCGCGACGCGCCGCCGCGGCGGGTGGCAGTTCTGCAGCGTCGAGCTGCCGCTCGGTACACCGGCGGAGCTCGCGGCGTGGCTCGCAGGCCGGGCCGCCGAGCGGTGGGCAGGCTACGTCGTGGGCATCGTGCAGCGGTGTCTGGGCTCCGCCACCGGTCTCCGCCTGCTCATCGATTCGACCGTGCCCGAAGGCCGGGGAGTCGCTTCGTCGGCGGCGCTCGAGGTCGCCGCCGGCGCGGCCGTCGCCGCCGGCTGCGGTGCGTCTATGACTGCAGCGGAGCTGGCGACGGCCTGTCAAGCAGTGGAGAACGAGGTCGTCGGAGCCCCGTGTGGCATCATGGATCAGATGACCAGCGCGTGTGGGCGGCGCGATCGGCTGCTGCGCCTGCGCTGCCAGCCGGGCACGATCGAGGGGTACGTGGACATTCCCCGTGGGTATCGCTTCTATGGCATCGATTCGGGCATCAGCCACGCGGTCGCCGGGGCGGACTACGGCACCGTGCGCACGGCGGCATTCATGGGCTACCGCATGATCGCCGCCGCGGCGGGGTTGCGCGCGGTGCGAGACGGGTCGCGAGTGCGCGTGGACGATCCGCGCTGGGGAGGCTATCTCGCGAATCTCACGGGCCCCGAGCTCTCGGCAGTCAGCGGCATGCTACCGGAGAAAATGTCCGGGGCGGATTTCCTCGAGCGTTACGACGGGCTGACCGACACGGCCACGCAGGTACGCCACGAGCGGCGCTACCCTGTCCGCCAGGCCACGGAACACCCCATCCGCGAGCACGAGCGCGTGCTGCGCTTCGCCGAGCTGCTCGGCGCGCTGGCGGCGGAGCCGCGCGCGGCGCTCGAGCTGGGGCGCCTCATGTATGAGTCCCACCGGAGCTACAGCGCCTGTGGGCTCGGCAGCGACGGCACCGATCGCCTGGTGGCGCTGGTCGCTGCCCTTGGCCCGGAGCGCGGACTGTTCGGCGCGAAGATCACAGGTGGGGGGAGCGGCGGCACCGTGGCGGTGCTGGCCACGAGCGGGGCGGAAGCGCGGGTGCGCGACGTGGCGGCCCGCTACGGCGCGGAGACCGGCCGGGACACGACCGTCTTCACCACCTCAGGGCCGGGAGCGGCCGAGACGGGCGTCTTGCTGCTCGAGCCGTAGCCGCAGCGTGGCGGGTTCGAGCCCGTCGGCTTGCGCCGTCAGCGTAGCCGTCCCCGCTCGGTCGCCCGCGCGCACGATGACCAGCGCCTCGCCGTTGAACAACAGCACGCGGTCGCTGTGGAACGGCGCATGGCTGATCTGGTCCCCGTTGTCCACTCCCACGATGCGAGCATCTCCCGCGACACGGAAGCGCACCAGTGGCTCGGCCGTCGGTACGGGAACGCCCGCTGAGTCTTCCACGGTCACCGTGACGAACGATAGGTCGCTGCCGTCGGCGTGGATCACCGCCCGGTCCGGGGTGAGCGCCACCCGAGCGGCCGGCCCCGCGGTCTTCACCTGCTGCGTCGCCACCACCCGCCCGCCGGTGCGCGCGACGGCGCGCACCGTGCCCGGTGAGTACGCGACCCGCCACATCAGATGTGAGACCTGCTCCGGCTTCTGCTTCACCCCGAGCGAAGCGCCGTTCAGGAACAGCTCGACCTCGTCGGCGTTGGTGTAGGCCCAGACGTCGATGGTTTGGCCGGGCGCCCAGTTCCAGTGCGGGAAGGCGTGCAGCATGGGTCGGGTCGTCCATACGCTCTGGTACAGGTAGTAGGGATCCTTCGGGAACCCCGCCAGATCGACGACGCCGAAGTAGGAGCTGCGCGCCGGCCACTCGTAGGGCGTGGGCTCGCCCAGGTAGTCGATCCCCTGCCAGATGAACATTCCCGACAGGAATGGGTAGCGCTCGAACAGCCGCAGCGACTCTTCGTGCAGGGAGCCCCAGAACGCCTTGCGGTCGTCGTACGACGACAGCCGGTAGTCCTTGTTGGGCTGCGGTCCGCTGTCCTTCACGTACGGCGTCGCGTAGCTGGCGACCGAGTCGGAGGGCTGCTCGTAGACGCCGCGGCTGTTGAGCGCCGACATCGCCTCGGTGATGATGAATTTCTTTCCCGGGAACTGCGTCGGAAAACTCGCCCACGCCTCGTGATGGTAGTTGTGGCCCAGCAGGTCGAGGGCGCCCGATTGCAGCACCGGATTCCCGGAACTGCCGTTGTTGTTCGCCGACGTGATGGGCCGCGTGGGGTCGAGGCCTCGCACGATCCCGGCGAGCTCGCGCGCTATCGGGGCGGCCGTGGAGTCGCCGTTGGTCCACTGCTCCATCACCTCGTTCCCGATGCTCCACATGAAGACGCTCGGGTGGTTGCGGTCGCGCCGCACCATGTCCGACAGGTCGCGCACATGCCACGCGTCCCAGTCCAGGTGATAGTCGTACTTCGTTTTCTCCTTCTTCCACATGTCGAAGGCCTCGTCCAGCACGATGAAGCCTAAGCGATCAGTGAGATCGAGCAGCTCGGGGGCCGGCGGGTTGTGCGATGTGCGGAGCGCGTTGACGCCCATCGCCCGCATGATCTCGAGCTGGCGCTCGAGCGCGCGCGTGTTCACGGCGGCGCCCAGCGCCCCGAGATCATGGTGCAGGCACACGCCGCGGACTTTCAGGCGCGTCCCGTTGAGGATGAACCCCCGCTCGGGATCGAACGTGAAGGTCCGCACGCCGAACGGTGTGGCGTAGTCGTCGCAGGGCCTCCCACCGCACACCACCCGCGACACGGCACGGTACAGGTACGGCCGCTCGACCGACCAGAGAATCGGCTTCCTGATGACCAGGTCCTGCGCGATTTCGGTGACGGAGTCGCCCGGCACGCGGGCCGCCCCGGATGCCGTCGCAACCACGTTGCCGGCCGCGTCAGAGATCAGCGTCCGCAGCGTGATCGCGTGGTCCGCCGGCGACGCGTTGCGCACCGTCGTCCGGATCGTCACCCGGGCCGTAGCGGGAGTCACCTCCGGCGTAGAGACATAGGTCCCCCACTGGTCCACATGCACGGGGTTCGTGGTCACCAGACGGACGTGCCGGTAGATGCCGGAGCCCGAGTACCAACGGGAGTTGGGCTGCTGCGAGTTGTCCACCCGCACGGCGATCACGTTGCCCGCCTTGCCGTAACGCAGGTGCGGCGTCAGCTCGTAACTGAAGGAGCTGTACCCGTACGGCCGTTTTCCCAGGTACGTCCCGTTGATCCAGACTTCGCCGTTACGGTACACGCCGTCGAACTCGACGAACACCAGCCGGCCGCTCTCCCGTGCGGCTACGGAGAAGGTCTTGCGGTACCAGCCGACCCCGCCGGGCAGCGCCCCACCGCTCGCTCCGGCGGGGTTCGTGTCGCTGAACTCCCCCTCGATGCTCCAGTCGTGCGGCAGATCCAGGGTGCGCCAGCCGGAATCGTCGAACGTCGGGTTCTGAGCCGCCGCGACGTCGCCCAAGTGGAATCGCCAGCCGCGGTCGAAGGCGAGAGTCGCTCGCTGTCCCTGCGCCGCCACTGTGAACGGGGCGGCGAGCACCGCGAGCAGGGTACCACGACCGAGCCATTTCACGGCTGCACCGTGAACCGGTAGATGGTGCGCGAGCGGTATTGCTCCCCCGGACGCAAGATCGTCGACGGGAACGCCGGCTTGTTGGGGGAGTCGGGAAAGTGCTGCGTCTCCATGGCGAAGCCGTAGCGGTGCCGGTAGACGACGCCGTGTTTGCCGCGCAGTGTGCCGTCGAGAAAGTTGCCGGAATAGAACTGCAGTCCCGGCTCCGTGGTGGAGATCTCCATCACGCGACCACTCGTCGGCTCGTACACCCGCGCGGCAAGCGTCGGTTCACCTGCTGTGCCGCCCTTATTCAGCACGAAGTTGTGATCATAGCCCGGCCCGTAGCGGAGCTGCTGGTCGTGCTGCTCGATGCGGGCGCCGATCGGCGTCGGCGTGCGGAAGTCGAACGGCGTGCCCGCGACGCTGCGGAGCTCGCCCGTCGGAATCAGCGTCGAGTCCACCGGCGTGAAGCGGTCGGCGTTGAGCGTGACGACGTGGCCGAGGATGTCGCCCTTGCCGTCGCCCGCCAGGTTGAAGTAGCTGTGCTGCGTGAGGTTCACGGGTGTGGCGCGGTCGGTGGTCGCGTGGTAGTCGAAGATCAGCTGGTTGCCGTCGGTCAACGTGTAGGTGACGGTGGCTTGCAGCGTCCCGGGGTAGCCCTCCTCGCCGTCCGGGCTCGTGTACGTGAGGACCAGACCGACCGAGTCCGCGTGCTGGAACGGCGCGACCTTCCAGACCACCTTGTCGAACCCCCGCACGCCGCCGTGCAGGTGGTTGGGACCGTTGTTCGTCGCCAAGGGGTACGTCCGGCCGTCCAGGGTGAACCGGCCCCGGGCGATGCGGTTGCCGTAGCGACCGATGACGGCGCCGAAGTACGGCGACCCCCGCTGATAGTCGGCCAGGGAATCGAAGCCGAGGACCACGTCGTCGAGCCGGCCGTTCCGGTCGGGCACGCGGAGCGACACGATGATGCCGCCGTAATCGAGCACCCTCGCCTCCGTCCCGTGGGCGTTCTTGAGTGTGTACAGGCTGACGGCCTCCCCGCGATCGGTTGTTCCGAACGGCTGCGGACCGGGCGCGCCACGGGCACACGCGGCGCTCCCCGCCAGGATGATGGACCAGCCTCGTACCGTCGACTTCATCGGGTGCGAAACTGACACACACGGGCCTGGCGCGCTACCCCGGCAACGCGTCAGTATCTTCAATCATGGCGAGACTCTCGCTGTCCACGATCGCCGTTGTCGTCTCGTTTCTCGTTACCCCTCGGTCCTCACCCCCTGTCCCCCTCTCCGTTCCGGAGAGGGGGAACTCAGAGGATGGCCTTAGTTCCCCCTCTCCCGAAGGGAGAGGGGGTCAGGGGGTGAGGACTAACGGGGGAAAGAGGGGTCGCGGGGTGAGGACTGGGGGAAACCAGGGGGCCGGCATCCCCCTCCCCGAGCATCCCCGGCCCGACTTCCAACGGGACCAGTGGCAGACCCTCAACGGGCCCTGGCAATTCCAGTTCGATGCGCCGGATTCGGGAGAAGCCCGCGGCTGGTCTCGAGACGACCTGCCGGCGCCACGCCAGATCATCGTGCCCTTCCCCTGGGGCAGCCCGCTGTCGGGCGTGCCCGACAGCGCGGTGATCGGCTGGTACTCCCGCGCGATCACCGTTCCCGTGGCGTGGGCCGGGCGCCGGGTGTTCCTCGTTATCGGGGCGGCCGACTGGCGCACCACCGCCTGGCTCGACGGCCAGCAGCTGGGCACGCACGACGGCGGCTACATCCCGTTCGAGTTCGAGCTGACCAAGTACGTGACGGCAGGGCACGAGCAGCGGCTCGTGCTCCGGATCGATGACGCGCCGCGCGCCTTCAAGCTCGAGGGCAAGCAGGGCTACGGCAACGCGCGCGGCATCTGGCAGACGCCGTACCTGGAAGCGCGTGGCCGCACCCCGCTCAGAACGCTGCACTTTTCACCCGACGTCGACCGCGGGCGCGTGGTGGTGGCGGCTCAGCTGCTCGAGAAGGCCGCGCGCGACCTCACGCTGACCCTGCGCTTCCGGAACGCCGAGCTCCCGGCCGTGAGCTGGCGGATTCCGACGGGGACAGACCGCGTGACGTTCGACGTGCCGATCCCGCACGCTCACCTGTGGTCGCTCGACGATCCGTTTCTCTACGAAGTGGACGCCTCCGTGGGCGACGACCGGGTACGGAGCTACTTCGGGATGCGCAAGATCTCGATCGTCGACCTTCCGGGAACGGCGTACCGTTACGTCGCCCTGAATGGCCGGCCGCTGTTCCTGCAGCTGACGCTGGACCAGGCGTTTCATCCGGGCGGGTTCTATACCTATCCGAGCGACTCGTTCGTGCGCGCCGAGATCCTGCGCGCCAAGAGTATCGGTCTCAACGGGCTGCGCGAGCACGTCAAGGTCGAGTCGCCACGCAAGCTCTATTGGGCCGACCGGCTGGGGATGTTGATCATGGCGGACGTCCCCAATTCGTGGGGCGAGCCCGACTCCGCCATGCGTCGGGAGGCCGAATCGACCTTCAGAGGAATGGTAGCGCGTGATTACAACCACCCCGCCATCTTCGCCTGGGTGCTGTTCAACGAGACGTGGGGGCTGTTCACGAAGGTCGCGGGAAAACAGGTGTACCGTCCCGAGACGCAAAAATGGGTCGCGTCTGTTTACCGGGCCGCGAAAGCGCTCGACCCGACGCGTCTGGTGGAAGACAACTCCCCCTGCTGCGGTCGCGGCCACACCGAGACCGACCTGAACTCGTGGCACTCCTACCTGCCGGGCTGGGCGTGGGAGGAGCACGACCGGCTGGTGAGCGACAGTACCTACCCGGGCTCGCCCTGGAACTTCGAGGCTGGTTTCCGACAGGCGCGGCAACCCAACATCAACAGCGAGTTCGGCAACGTCTGGGGCTACGAGGGGAGCACCGGCGACGTCGACTGGAGCTGGGACTACCACCGCGCGGTGAACGCGTTCCGGCGCCACCCCAAGATCGCCGGCTGGCTCTACACCGAGCTGCACGACGTGGTGAACGAATGGAACGGCTACTGGCGCTACGACCGCTCCGGCAAGGAGACCGGGTTGGGCGACCTGGTGGAGGGAATGTCGCTGCGCGATCTCCATTCCCCCCTGTACGTCGTGGTGGGCGACTCGCTCAGCCAGACCGCGCCCGCCGGCGCCGAGCTGCGGGTGCCGCTGTACGCATCGTTCCTCACGCCCAACAAGGCCTGGGGCGACAGCCTGACGCTGCGCGCACAGCTCTACGGCTGGGACGCACTCGGCCAGCGACGGGCCTACTTCGAGACGACGCGTCACGTCCCCTACCATCCGTGGATGACCGGGCCGCTCGAGCCGCTCTCCGTCACCATGCCCGCAGGGCCAGCCGTCCTCGTGCTCGCCGTGCGCCTCGAGGATGGAACGGGGACGGTGCTGCATCGCAACTTCTGCACGTTCGTGGTCGAGGGCGAGCCGCCACCCGAGGTCCGATTGGACGACGGCCGGCGCGCGCGTCTCGTGGCGATCGATCCGGCCCATTTCGATTCCGCGGCGTGGTCGCTCAAGCAATGGAATGTGATGGACAGCCTGAAGGTGAACGGCGCGGGGTCGGGATTCTTCGAGTATCGGGTGGCATGGCCGTCGGGAATCGCGCTGGCCGATGTCGACAGTGCGGTGTTCGCCGCGGAAGTCTCGTCCAAGCAGCTGTTCGGCAAGGACCGCGCAGGCAGCGGCCGAATCGAAGGGGACTTCATGCGGGGACGAGGCACGCTCGACCCCAGCCTGAACCCGAACGCATACCCGATGACCGACGAGCAGCGATTCCCCAGCGCCGTGACGCTGCGCGTCAACGGCGTGATCGCGGGACGCGCCACGCTCGCCGACGACCCCGCCGACCATCGGGGCATCCTGTCGTGGCACTATCAGATGCACGACCGGCGGCTGCGCGAGGCCGGCTCATACGGCACGCTCGAGCGCATGGCGATCCCGCGCGAGGCGCTCGAGCGCGCGGCGGCGCAGGGACAGCTCGTGATCCGGTTGGAAGTCGATCCTGAGCTGCCCGGGGGACTCGCGATCTACGGCCGGCGCTTCGGGCGCTATCCGCTCGATCCGACCGTGATCTTCCTACTGCGCCGGTAGCTCCGCCACGCCGGCCTGGCGCAGATAACCGCCCACCACCGTGGCGAACTGCGCGAACGCGACGTCCGGCTCCTCGATGTCGGGGTGCCAGCGCTTTTCCCACTCGAAGTTGTAGAAGCCGCGGTAGCCCGAGTGCGCGAGCGCCTCGATCTGGCGCCGCACAGGCACCTCGCCCGTGCCGGTGAGCACGTAGCGCCGGTCCTTGCCGTCGGGTCCCGCCGGCACCGAGTCTTTCAAGTGCGTGTGGCGGATGTAGCGTCCCAGCTGGCGCACCGTGTCTTCGGGCTGCTCCTTTCCGGACACGAAGGTGTGATGCGCGTCCCACAACAGGGCCACGGCGGGGGACGCCGCCTGCTGGAGGAGCGCGAGCAGCGAGGGGGAGTCGGTGAAGTCACCGTGTGATTCGATCAGCACGGTGACGCCCTTGGGCCGGGCATAATCACCCAGATCGCGCAGGCCCCGGGCGATGTGCGCGAGCATCATGTCGCGCGGCACGCCCTGCACATACTTGTTACCGAACACGCGCACGTAGGGGACGCGGAGCGTCTCCGCCAGGTCAATGAAGCGGCGGGCCTCGTCGAGCTGGGCGGCGCGCTTGGTGGGGTCCTGCTCGTGCAGCTCGGCCGAGGCGCCGAGGTCGGATATCTTGAGCCCGCGCTCGCGCAGCTCCCGCTTCGACTCTTCGATCCGGCCGCCATCACGCGACAGCTCGGGCGCGAGCGTCAGGTCCATGTTTTTCTGGATGCCGCGCAGCTCGATCGCGGCGTAGTCGTGCGCCTGGGCGAAGTCGAGAATCTGCTTCCAGGTCCAGGCCGGACAGCCGAGAGTGGAGAATCCGATCGGGAAGCGGGGGGAACGCCCGACGTCCCCCCTCTCCTGAAAGGAGAGGGGGAAAGGGGGTGAGGACAGGATCGCAGCGACGGAGCCTTGGACGAATTGGCGTCGGGTCGTCATGGAGCGGCTCCTCCCGCGAGCCACAACAGGGGTTGACGAATCGGGTAGTTGCGGATCACCTCGTCCACCGTGGGATCCGGGTCGAGCGTCTTCCACAGGTCCAAGTAGCGCGACTCGCGCAGTGCGACGCCACCGAAGAGTAACGCCGGATGGCGGACGGGCCACTGGCCGAAATACATCACGTCCGGCGGCTTGGGCCAGGTGCGCTTGGCCTTGATGAAGGGATACATGAACGCGAGCGCCCGGCGCATGCCCCGTCCGTCCGAAGTCGTGAACGTCCAGTCGTCGAGGATCCACGCCAGCGTCGCCATGACGTCCAGCTGAAACAGCGAGTAGCCGTACGGCTTGGTGCGCGCCAGCTCCCGCGGGAAGCTGCCGTCGGCGGTCATCTGTCCGGCGACGAGCGTGTCTTCGAAGAAGCGCCGCATACGGGAGAGCTGTGCCGTGTCGCCCACCAGGTGGGCGAACTCGGCGACCTGCAGGGCCCAGGCCGCCGCGTGATTGTTGCCACTGGTGCGCTCGTCGTTGCCGTACGCGTGGGTTGTGAGCCAGTCGAGGTACTGGCGGAACCACTGCGTGGCTCCGGGAAGGGCTGGGTTGTCGTAGCCCATCCGCTCGAGCACCCAGGCGGCCCGCGCCACCTCGACCAGGTGAATCGTGTCGATCAGTCCGGTGCCCCGCCCCGTCGCGCGGCCGTGAATCGCCTGCGCGTACAGGAGACTCGGGTTCATGCGCGTGCCCTCGTCCACGAACCAGGCCCGCAGGTGCGCCGCGGCCTGGCGGGCGTAGCGCTCGTCGCGCGTGAGCACGTACGCCGCGACGAGGGCCGGCACGATCTGGCTGAGCCGCCGCATCGCGTCGCGGTGCGCCACGAAGTTGTGCGGGTTCGTCTCGCCGTCGCGGCGCACGTAGGGGCTGTCCGGGCTGCGCGGATCGGGCCACCAGTAGTCGCCGTCCGAGGAGAAGTCGTGCGGCCCGCCGGCGCTGCGCGGCGCGGGGAACGCCGTGATGGTGACGGGGGCCTCGCGCAGATACCGCTCCGCGGCGGACAGGACGCGCGGCCGCTCGAGACGCGCGACCTCGGCGGAGTCGAGCTGCGCCGCGGCCGGCGTGGCCGCGAGCGTGAGACTCAGGACCGAGACATACCGTCGCACGTCAGGAGAACCGGGCGACGAACCCGCCCGCGGGCCGCAGATCGATCTTGAGCGAGTCCTGCCGGCGCAGCGTGCGCGTCACGACCCGCACCGCCGCGGGGTCCTCCGGCTCGTCGCCCACGAGCAGCGCCTCGTGCCCCCCGTCCCCCAGGAAGGAGAGCGGCACATCGACCGAGCGCGCCGCCGGGCCGTTCGCGATCACGAGGAACCACTGCTTCCCCGATCGCCGCGCCAGGGCCGAGAGCTCGCCGATCTCGCTCGCCGGCAGCACGCGCGTCTCGTCCCATACCGTGGGGATGCTCTTGATCAGCTCGACCGCGGGGTTGTCGAGGATCGCCCGGGGGTGGGCGCCATAGACGAGCAAGGGCGCGGTGAACGTGGCCGCGGTGGCGATCTGATGCGTCCACGACGTCTCGCGACGCCGCTCGCCGAACAGCATCGGCGTGAAATCCATCGGCCCGGCCAGCATGCGCGTGAACGGCAGCGTCGTGTCGTGCGTCGCCCACGCCGGCGTGCTTTTGCGCTCCATGCCCGACACCGCTTCGCGGTTCAGCTCGTTCGGCCAGGTGCGCGACTCACCGGCCGGCTTGTCGGCGCCGTGGAAGTCGACCATCAGCCGGTGGCGCGCCGCGCCCTCGAGCGCCGCCTGGTACAGGTCCATGACCTCCTTGGCCTCGTGATCGAAGAAATCGAGTTTCACACCGACCGCGCCGACGTCCTGCGCGTGCGCGAAGAACGCCTCTCGAGCCGCCGGGTCGTGAATCTCCTTGCTGTGCTGCCACAGCCAGATCCCCACGCCGCGCTGCCGCGAGTAGTCGATCAGGTCGCGCAGGTCGGTCTCGTTCCACTGCCGCCAGAACCCCTCCACCAGGTTGTACTCGAACCCCAGCTCGCCCGCGAGCCGGGAGAACTCCTTCATGGTCTCGAGCGTATTCGGTCCGCCGCCGTCCAGGTACTTCCAGACGGCGCGTCCCGGCCTGATCCAGGGCGTGTCGATCCCTTGCGGGAAGAGCCGCGGATCGGGCGGTGGGGCGAGGTCGTGCACGATGTCGCAGTTCACCAGCGTGTCGAGGTCGGGGCCGATCATCACCACGCGCCACGGCGTAGTGATCGTTCCGACAATCGCGGCCGGCTGCGCCAGCCGGGCGGCCTCGGCGTCGCCATAGCGCAGGGTGAACGGATAGCTCGGCGGCTGCGCGTGCCCGAGCCGCAAGCGGAAGCCGCGTTGCCCGTCGGCCTGCAGGGCCATGCCACTGTAGTCGATGATGGCGGCTTCGGTGATGGAGGCATATCCCGCCGCATCAGGGAGCTTGCAGGTCAGGGGCGGCGCGGCCCACTCGCCGGCCTGAGCCTGAACGATGTCCTTCTTGGCGTGGACCCCTTCGTAGTGCCCGCGCAGGTCGTGGTACCACACGGTTGATCCAGCGGGAACCACGAACGTCGTCGCTTCATCGGGGACCCGGGGCCCGGAGCCCCGTACGATCGAGCGAAACGCAATCCCGTCGTCGAAGGCGCGCACGTCGAGCACGTAGTCGGTGCCGCTCCCCGTGTGCCGTAGGGCGATCCTCGCGCCCTTGAACCGGTTGATCGCTTGCGAGTGTACGCCGCGCCAGGGGTAGCGCTGGTTCGCGTCGTAGCGCTCCACGTTGCCGACCGCGACCCCCTGCCCCAACTCGGCGCCGTCGACGACGAGGCTCAAAGGCGAGGTCTCGATCACCGGCCGACCCCTGAAGGTGATGGCAAAGCGCAGCCGGGGCTCGTTGCCGGGGAGTAGTTGGAATGCGACCGCGCCGTTCGGGCTGGAGACGGCGAGCGCATCGTCCGGATGTCCGACCCGCCACGCGTTCCAGACATCCGCCGTCAAGCTGGGGACCGCGGACGCGGCGAGCGCAGTGGCCAGGAAGTCTCGCCGCGACGAGGGACGGCTCATTGCAGCTCCAATACGACGACCGATTTGGGTGGCAATTCCACGGTGATCTTATCGCCCGAGACGCGCGCGCCCGTGAACGGCGCCGGCTGGACGGCCGCGGGCTGATCGAACGTGTTGTGCGCGTTCATCGCGGCCGCGGTCAGCACGCGCCCGGACACGCGTGACGCGTGCGCACCCGTGATCTCCCCGCTCACGGTCCGGCCGCGGTTCGGGTCGAGATTCGTGAGCGTGATGTGAATCCGGCCCTCCTTGTCGCGTGACGCGGAGCCGCTCACGGCGGGAATGGATTGCCCCTCGAGCTCGTAGCGCGGCTCCGTGCCCTCGAGCGTCATCGGGAGCAGGACGGCATCGTGGTGCACCGTGTACAGCTCGAACACGTGATAGGTGGGCGTGAGGACCATCCGGTCGCCCTCGGTCAGGATCATCGCCTGCAGCACGTTGATCGTCTGGGCGATGTTCGCCATGCGGACCCGATCGGCGTGGCGGTTGAAGATGTCGAGCGACACGGCGGCGACGAGCGCATCGCGCAGCGTGTTCTGCTGGTACAGGAAGCCCGGATTGGTACCCGGCTCCACATCGTGCCACAGGCCCCACTCGCCCACGACGAGCGCCACGCGCTTGCGGGCGTCGTATTGGTCCATCACCGCGGCGTGCCGCGTGATCAGCTCTTCCACGTGCAACGCCTTCTGCAGGGCGGTGAACCATTCTCGCTCCGTGAACTCGGTGGCCGAGCCTTTGTGGGCCCAGGAGCCTACGACCGTGTAGTAATGCAGGTCGAGGCCGTCGATCATGCGGCCCGCGTCGCGCATGACGACGTCCGTCCAATGGACGTCTTCGGAGTTGGGGCCGGTCGCGATCCGGAAGGGACGGGCCGGACCGTAGGCCGGCAGGAACGTGGCGAAGCGCTTATAGACGTCGGCGTAGTACTCGGGCGTCATGTTGCCGCCGCAGCCCCAGCTTTCATTGCCCACGCCCCAGAGGCGCACGCTCCAGGGCGTGGCGTGGCCGTTCTGCTTCCGCAGCGTGGTCATCGGGCTCGTGCCATCGAAGCTCACGTACTCCCACCATTCGGCCATCTCGCGCGGGGTGCCGCTGCCGACGTTGCCCACGATGAACGGCATGGCGCCGAGTCGATCGACCAGCTCCAGGTACTCATGGGTCCCGAAGCTGTTGTCCTCCGTGACGTTCCCCCACATCGTATTGACGATGGTGGGGCGCTGCTCAAGCGGGCCGATCCCGTCCTGCCAGTGGTAGCGATCGGCGAAGCAGCCGCCCGGCCAGCGGACGTTCGGAACCTGGATCTTGCGCAGCGCCGCGATCACGTCGTCGCGCAGGTGCCAGCGTCCGCTCCCGCTCTTGGTCCATACGCCGTCGTAGATGTCGCGTCCCAGGTGCTCGGCGAACTGGCCGTAGATGTGGCGGCTGATGGTGTCGCGCCCCTGGTCGGCGTGGATGACGAGCCGGGCGCCCTGCCCGAACGCCGCGACGGGCAGGCCCATGACGAGAGCCAGCGCGGGCGCGCGAATGTCAGTACCCCGGGTTTTGTCCCAGGGCGGGGTCGAGGTCGATCTCCCGCTGGGGAATCGGCATGAACACCATGAAGTCCTTGATGCCGATCTTCGCCACGGGGTCGCCCTGCAGCGTGCTGTAGAACTGCCCCCAGCGCTTCAGGTCGAACACGCGCTTGGACTCGAACGCCAGCTCCCAGCTGCGCTCCTGGTGCACAGAGTCGCGGAACTGGTCCTGACTCAGTCCCGCGGTGAGCGCCGGCAACTTGGCCCGACCGCGCACGTCGTTGATGGCGCCGTAGGCGAATGCGTCGGGCCCTACGGCCTCGTTCTCCGCCTCCGCGTACATCAGCTCCACCTCGGCATAGCGATAGATCGGCCAGTTCAGGTCGGTCCGCGAATTGTTGAGTGCGATCGCCCCGGGGCCGCCCGCATCGTAGAACTTGCCGTAGTACGGCATGGGCTGCTCGAAGCCAGGCCCGCGTTTCTGGAAGTCGCCGAAGCCGGTCGAGTCGGCCTTGTGATAGGGATACGTCTTGGTGCCGGCGATCACCTGGGTCAGGAACGTGACCGCCTTACGGGCGTCCAGGGCATTGAAGCTGTTCATGAACGAGGCGGTCGAGAACCAGTAGTTGCTGCAGGACTCGACGCCGACCCCTGACGGCCGCGACTGGCAGGTGTACAGGTTGCGTTTCACGCCCGAGAACTGGATCGAGTAGATGTGCTCGGGGCCGTTCTTGTTCTTGATGAGCCACAGGTCCGCGAAGTTCGGCACCAGGCTGTACACCTTGCTGTCCATGACGGCCTTGGCGGCCCGGGCGGCATCGGCCCAATGGTTCTCCTGGACGAGTGCCCCCGACATGTTCATGTAGACGTCCGCCAGGAGCGCGTTCGCTGCCCCGCGTGTAGGCCGGCCGTCGTCCGGCGTGGCGGAGTCGGGCCAGCGGACGGGGAGCAGCGTGGCGGCGTCTTCGAGGTCTCGCGCGATGGAGTCGTAGATCTCCGCCATCGGCGCGCGCGTGATGGCGCTCGCCGAGGCGAACTCCTTCGTCGGCCGCATCATGAGGGGAACACTGCCCCACACCCGCACGGCGTTGAAGTGGTTGAATGCGCGATGAAACTTGAAGGCGCCGAAGTAGCGGTCCTGCACGTCCTGCGGCAGGGTCGTCAACCGGGGCATCCGCTCGATGACGACGTTCGCCTGGTTGATCGCGCCGTAGATCTGCTGCCATACACGCCACAGCCATTCGTTCGAGGGAGCGAGCGTGTAGCTGTCCTGCTCGTAGCGAGAGCCGCTGGTCTGGGTGGTGATCGTTTGGTCGGACGGCACTTCGGTGAGGATCGGCCAGCCGCGGATGAAGTACGGCTGGTTCGAGCCGCCGGTGTACCAGTCGTCGATCCCCGCGAGCGCGATTTTCAGGTCCGGCTCGGTGGAGGGAAAGTCGTTGGGCGTGAAGAAATCCTCGGGCGCCTCCGTGAGCCAGGCGTTGCAACCGGCGAGCGTGAGCGCGGCCACCAGCGGCAGGAGGGGGTTGCGTCTCATGGGGTGCCTCCTAAAAGCCGACGTTCATGCCGAAGGTGACGGTGCGCGTGCCCGGATAGCTCGAGTCGTCCCAGCCCAGGTCGCGATCGCCGGTGCCGCGCGAGCTGACCTCGGGGTCGTACCAGGAGTATCTGGTGGCGGTGAAGAGGTTCTGGCCGCTCACGTAGAGCCGGAGCTGGCGCGCTCCGACGCGGCGGGTGAGCTCGGGCGGTACCGCCCAATCGACCGTCACGTTCTGCAGTCGCACAAACGAGCCGTCTTCGATCCAGCGCGACGACATGCGGCTGTTGTCCGGCCCGATGCCCAGGCCGGTCATCGCGTTCGTGTGGTTGGTGGGAGTCCAGTAATCGAGCACCGAGCGGAGCATGTTGGTCGAGCCGCCGGGAGTCTCCATGCCAAGGCGATTCAGATTCACGACCTGGAAGTCCAGGACGCCACGCACGATGTAACTGACGGAGAGGCTCTTGTAGCCGATGACGCCGGTCAGGCCGAACAGGTACCGCGGCTGGGCGTTCCCGAGGATCGTTCGGTCGGCAGAGTTGACGATGCCGTCGCCATTCAGGTCCCTGAACTTCTCGGCGCCAGGCCTGGCTCCGGGCTGGCCGCTGTGGGCGGCCTCGACCGAGTCCTGGAAGATCCCATCCCACACGTAGCCGTAGAAGTTCCCCAACGGCTCCCCGACGCGCACGATCGCCCCGTCCCGGATATTCGGCAACGAGCTGTTCGCGCCGGCCAGGAAAAACTCCCGGTCCGCGCCGAGATCGAGCACCTTGCTGCGGTTGAGCGACAGGTTGCCGCCCAGACGCAGCTGGACGGGGCCGACGGTGTGACGCGTATCGATGGCCAGCTCCAGCCCCCGATTCTGCACCTTCCCGATGTTGGCAAGGTAGCTGTCGAAGCCCGTGAAGTACGGCACCTGTTTCGCATACAGCAGGTCGCTCGTGGTCTTGTGGTAGGCGTCCACGATGACGCTGACCCGGTTTTCGAGCAGGCCGAGATCGAGGCCGGCATCGTACTCGTTGGTGCTCTCCCACCGCAGGTTGGGGTTCGTGATCCGGTCGAGGGTGGCGCCGTTGTTGAACGTCGTCAGGCCGATCGCGTAGGGCGAACCGACGCTCCACGCCGCCAGGGACTGATACGCGGGGATCGCCTCGTTCCCGGTGCGACCGGCGCTCAAGCGCAGCTTCAGCTCGCTCACCGCGGGCGCCAGCCGGCGGAAGAACGGCTCGTCGCTCACCCGCCATGCCACCGCCACCGATGGGAATGTCGCCCACTTGTTGTTGACCGCGAACTTGGAAGAGCCGTCGCTGCGAATCGTCCCCGTCACGAGGTACTTGCCGGCGAATCCGTAGTTCACGCGAGCGAGGAACGAGGCGAGCCGGGACCGCGAGAGGCTCGACGTCCCAGTCACTCGATCTGCCGCGTTGATGCGCGCATAGCCGAGCTCATCGCTCGTGAAGCCGACCCCCTGCTCCCCGTTCGATACGCTGCGCGTCTCCTGAGCCGTGAATCCACCCAGCACCGTGAAGTCGTGCTTGCCGGCGAGCGTGCGTCGCAGCGTGATCGTGTTCTCGGACAGCCAGGTGCTTCCCTTGGCGTTGTCGAGGTTGGCCTGTCCGAGGTTCAACGACGCTTGGAGCTGCCGGGACGTGTATTGCTGCTCCAGGAAGCTGCGCGAGGTGTACGCGAGGCTCGAACGCAACGTGAGTCCCGGCACCAGGTCGTATTCGGCGAAGGCATTGCCGATGAAATAATCCGTGGTGCTCTTGTCACTCCGGAGATCGACGATCGCCAGCGGATTGTCCATGACCTGGCCCGCGAGCAGCGGGCCGCTGAACTTGCCGCTCGTGTCGTACACCGGGATGGTCGGCGCGAAGCGCAGCGCCATCATCGTCACGGGGCCGCCGGCCGAGCCGTAGCCCGTGTTGACCCGGATCTGGTTGCCCACGGAGCGACTGTAACTGACGCGCGTGCCCACGCGGACTCGCTCGCCGAGACCCTGGTCGAGGTTGACGCGCAGCGACCCGCGGCCGAAGTTCGAGCCCCGCACGACGCCGTCCTGATCGAACCAGGTGGCCGAGAGCATCAGGCTCGTGGCCCCCGCGGTTCCAGAGATGCGGAGATCGTGACTCTGGACTGGCGCCGCCTGATAGACGACGTCTTGCCAGTCGGTCGTCGCGAGAGACTCGGGATGTGTGAACGTCACGCTCTTGTCGTGGTTCGGATTGAGCATGTACAGCCGTGCGAACTCGGGGCCGCTCAGGAGCGGGATGTGCTTGCTCACGTCCTGCATGCCGCTATATCCGGTGTAGTCGAAGGTGATCTGCCCCGGCCGGCCTCGCTTGGTCGTCACCAGGATCACCCCGTTCGCCCCGCGCGTACCGTAGATCGCGGTCGCCGACGCGTCCTTCAGGACATCGACGGACTCGATGTCGCTCGGGCTGATCGCGTTCAAGTCCGCGCCGATGACGCCGTCGACGACGATCAGCGGATCGCTGCTCGCCTGCAGCGAGCCGGTCCCGCGCACGCGCAACCGCATCACGGCGCCCGGCTGCGCGTTCGTCGTCTGGACCTGGACGCCGGACACCAGGCCCGGGATCGCCTGATCGATCCGGGCCACGGAGATGTTCGCGACATCCTCGCTCGAGACCGAACCGACCGAGCCCGTGAGGTCCTTCCGGAGCTCGGTGCCGTAGCCCACCACCACCACCTGGTCCAGCGCGATCGCCGCACTCGGCAACGTGAAGTCGGCGCTCGCCTCTTCTCCCGCGACGAGCGTGATCAACTGCTCCCGCGACGTATACCCGATCCGCGTCGCGCGGAGTTGGTAGGTCCCCGCAGCCACTCGCGTAATCACGTAGCGTCCGTCCGGTCGGGTGACCGCACCCAAGTGAGTCCCGACCGCCACTACGCTGACCCCTTCCAGCGGCGCCCCCGTCTCGCCCCGCACGGTCCCCTGGACCTGGCCCGTGGGGGCCTGCGCTTGGGCTCCCGCCGCGGCGAGCATGGCAACGCAACCAACGAGGCAGACACTCGTCGATCTCATAGGCAGGGCTCCAGAAGGGGGCTCGGCAGTGCGGGGAGGGCGGCGAAGCCCGGGAGCAACAGACGCTGCGTGTGCGCAACAGCGTTGGAGCAGAATCGCTGATACCGACGCAGGAAATTCACCACCGGCAGCTCCTGACGGCTCCCGAGACCCGGCCCGCGTATCTTGTTCGTTTATCGAACTAAATCGCCCCGACCCGACGGGACGACGACGCAAAACGCTCTGGGATGTCGGCCCCCGGTACACGAGAGAACCCGGCGGCACTCGCGATGCGTGCGCAAGGGTCGCGCCAGACAGGCGCCTGCCTCCCCACTGTGAGCCGGAGTCGCGCCGCCGTGAGAAAGATCGACACCCGCGACTTCCGCCGCGCCACGCGCTCCACTTCCCGCCAGATCAACCGGCAAATCCTCTTGAACCTGGTGCGCGAGCATCAGCCCGTCTCGCGCGCCGACCTCGCTCGGCGCATGACCCTGGGACGCGGCGTCGTGACGACCCTGGTCAACGAGCTGCTGGAGGAAGGCGTCCTGTACGAGGGCGCCCTGGTCGAGCTGCCACGCGGCCGCCGGCCGAAAATGCTGCACGTCGAAACGCGTGATCGGCTGGTCGTGGCAATCGACCTGCGTTTCAGCCGCACCGATGTGTTGCTCGCGGACCTGGGCGGCAGGCAGATCGCCCTGGAGCGCTTCGCCACCCGCTTCGGCCCCGAGGAGCTGCTCGACGAGCTGGCGGTCCGCGTGCGCCGCCTGCTGCGGACCCATGCCGCCCGAGGACGGTGCCAGGGCATCGGGATGGTGATCCCCGGCATGGTCGACCGGGCGAGCGGGCGCGTGCTCAACGCCCCGCAGCTCGGCTGGCGTGACGTGCAGGTCCGCGCCGGCCTGGCGGCGCGGACCGGCCTGGCGGTGCACGTGGAGAACGCCCCGGCGGCCTGCGCGCTGGCGCACATCTGGCTAAGCGAGCGAGCGAACGGAATCCGCGACTTCGTCTATCTATCGGTGTCGGACGGCGTGGGCACAGGCGTGGTCGTGAACGGCGAAGTGGTCCGTGGCCACGCCCATACCGCGGGCGAGTTCGGGCACATCCCCATCCGCGCCGAGGGCCCGATCTGCCTGTGCGGATCGCAGGGGTGTCTCGAAGCCTATACCTCGAACCTCGCCACGGTGGCCCGCTACCTCGGGCACGAGCTGTCACCGGCGATCGCCCGCGAGCTGCTGCAGCAGAGCGGCGTCACGGTCGACGATGTCGTGCGTCGCGCGGGCGAGGGCGATGAGCGAGCCCGCGCCGCGGTGGCGGACACGGGTCGCTACCTGGGGATCGGGGTCTCGATGATCGTCCAGGCGCTCAACCCCGCGCAGATCGTCGTCGGCGGGGAGATCACCGGCGCCTGGGATCTGGTCGAGCCCGCCATCCGGGCCGAGGTCGCGAGACGGGCGCTGACCCCTCGGGCTGCCGAGACTCCCGTGATCCCCGAGCCGGCCGGGCACATGCCCCGGCTGCGCGGCGCCATCGCGCTCGTGGCCGCACCGGTGTACGCCGCGCCGCAGGTGGGGTGAGGAGGATCACTGCTTCAGGATGGGAAACGGATTGCGAGCGGACGCTGGTCGCATCACGGGACTCAATTCGAGTAGCGGCGTCGTCGCATCGGGAGCGAGCACCACCGACGCCCCCCTGTGCAACTCGATCACGTAGTTCCCGGCAGTCCCCTTCGTCACGTTCGGAGCGGGACCCGTGTGTGCGCGCACGACGACCGAATCCCAGTCGGGCACGACGACCCGGCACGGCGTCCCCGCGAGGCTCTCGATCCGCACCCACGCGGTGCGGCCGTCGTGCCGCACCGCGCTCACGAGAAACGCGCCGTCCGCGCGTAGCCGATCGAACGCCGCGTCAGTCCAGGCAGCCGGCACCGCAGGGAAGACGCGTAACGCCCCACCCCAATCCTGCAGCAACATATCCTGGATCGACGTTGCCGCCGAGAGCGGCGTCTCGATGACGGGGCCGGCCTCGGCGTAGAACGTGTTCGGCTGCATGTAGCGCGGCGCGTCGAGATACGAGTTGAGTCGAGCGAGCGCGGTATCACCCTGGCCGAGCAGCGCGTGCATCGACGCACCCCCGGTGAACGAGTAGCCACGAAACAGCGCCGCGTCCCGCTCCCAGGTGCGCAGCGAGGCCTCGATGAGGGAGCGCGCGTCGGGGCGATCGGGCGTGATGAGGTGCAGCGGATAGATCCCCAACAGGTGCGAGTAGTGACGGTGCGATTCCTTCCAGGGCCTGCCGCGGCCCACCATGAGGCCGGACGAATCGGTCGGGAACAAGGTGAGGTTGGCGAGCACGTCACGCCAGCGCGGCAGCAGGGGATCCTCGAGCTGCAACCGCTCCGCGCTCGCGATCAGCGTCTCGAGGCCCCAAGTGAGCAGCGCGAGATCGTAGTTCGCATCGGGCACCGTGGCCAGCTCCGGCGACTCCGTGGGCGGCAGGTGCCAGCGTCCGTCGTCCCCACGCTCGAGGTAGGCGAGATAGTTCCCGATGGCGCGCTTGAGCAGCGGATAGACACGCTCCCGCAGGACGCGATCGTCCATCTGGTAGCGGTAGTAGAGCCAGTAGTAGTACAGGGTCCACGGCAGGTCGCCCATTTCGTGCGCCGCGTCGCTCTGCGCCGTCGCGAGATCGACCGGCCGCACGAGATCGGGGCCCGAGCTGCGCCCGATCGCCGCCGCGTCGCCGCGCAGCCGCTCGGGGACGTTGTCGATGAGCGCTTGCCGGTGCCCGTCCAAGTTGCGGAACAACGACTCCGCCAGGTCGAGCCGATTGGCGCGGAACAGCGGCGAGTAGGTGAGCTGGATGTTCAGGTTCCACCAGATGCCGGGCCAGGGCGTGGCGTTGAACCAGGGGCCGTTCAAGTCGAGAATGGGCCCGTCCGCCCGCATGGCGGAGCCGAGCTTGTAGACCTGGATCCAGTAGTAGGCCTCGAGGCGGGCGTCGGGGACGGTGAGGAAGCTTTCGGGATAGTAGGCGTGCCACCATTTGCGGTGGTCCACCTCGAGCCGTCGCAGTCCCAGCCGCGCTGCTTCTCGGGTGGCGGCGCGCGCTTCGACGAGGGCTTCGCGGTCGGTGCTTCCCTGGCCGATGCTGATGTAGAAGATCCTCGTCCCGGTCCTCACCCCCTGCCCCGTGCCGCCCGTTGTCCTCACCCCCTGTCCCGCTCCCCTTTGTGTCCTCACCCCCTGTCCCCCTCTCCCTTCGGGAGAGGGGGAACTCGCCACTGAAGAAACGATCGACTCCGCGTGCGCCCCGCCCCCGATGAACGACTGTGCACTGGTGATTTCGTCGGACGACCGATTCACGACCGGTGGCGGATGCAGGTCCTCGGGCGCAAATGGATCCTTGCGATACACTTTGCGCGGCGGACGCGCCTCGGCGGGCGACCAGTCGAGCGCGACTCCGCTCTCGCCGCCCGTTCCCTCGAGCACGATCACGATCACGGACGGCCGCGACGCCGTGAAGCTGCGCCAGTGCACCTCTCCCCGGTCGGTTTTCACCGTGCCGCTGGCCTCGGCGTCCCACAGCGTCAACCGCGCGTTGCCGCCCTGCACCGTGCCGGCGGTCTTCAGGATTACGCGGCCAATGGGGTA
>WNGD01003943.1_pt1 | contig 22381 bp, 19 predicted proteins | sample 5400671 | NCBI WGS metagenome assembly WNGD01 (sample SAMN13153369, study PRJNA577476) | soil metagenome | isolation source: 40 cm soil or saprolite under grassland replicate 2 | place: USA:California | collected 2016-06-15 | reverse complement strand
TCCACCCGTCGGCCGCCCAGCCCGCCCAATGCGCTCGTCAGCAGTCCGTCAGGATGTCGACACGCCGCAAATATGGCCCGTTCGGGCCATGTACCCGCGCCCGGCTGCGCACGGACCCTGATGCGGTGGCATCCAGGCCCTCCCGCCCTGCCTCCGGGAAGGCCACGGTCACCGGACCGTGGCGTCCCGGTGCGCGCTGGCGGCCGGGGCGGGGGCCGCGTGGCTGGCCCGGCCGGACCGTGACCTGGGCGCTGGCCAGCTACCTCGTCGCGGTGGCCGTCGGGGTCGGGCTGGTCGGCCGGTCGGCCGCGGACACCCCGACCGGGATCGGGTTCGGCCTGGCGTTCCTGCTGGCGGCCGGCGTCGTCCTGGTCACCTTCTGGCGGTTCTCCGAGCGGGTGTACGGGCAGCAGGAGGAGTACCGCCGGGAGCTGTTCGACGCCGAGATCGGCGCGCTGGCCCGGCTGAAGGAGGCCGGGCAGATCCGCGAGGACCTCATCGCCTCGGTCTCGCACGAGTTCCGCACCCCGCTCACCGCGATCCGGGGCAGCGCGGCCACCCTGCTCGCCCGTGCCGACCAGATCTGCCCGGATGACCGGGCCACGCTGCTGCGCGGCGTGGTCGAGCACAGCGACCGGCTGAGCCGGCTGCTGGAGGACATGCTGCTGGCCGCGTCCTCGGCGGCGATGGCGGACGCCGGCGCGGTGGCCGACGTCACCGCCGCGGTGTCCCGGTTCTCCGTCGGCCAGGCCAGGCCTCCGGTGCTGTTCGAGGTCGAGCCCAGGCTGGCCGGGTACGTGGACGCGGCGTCGCTGGACCAGGTGGTCCAGGCGCTCGGTGACCACGTCCGGGTCGAGGCCCGCCGGGACCGCCCGGTGCAGGTGCTGGCCCGCCGGGACGGTGGCGAGGTGCTGATCGCGGTCGGGTACGTGCCGGCCCGGCAGGAGGACCCGCGCCGGCTGTTCGAGCCGTTCGGCTCGCGGGAGAGCGCCCGGACCGGGCGGCCGACCTCGCTGGCGCTGTACGTGGTCCGCAGGCTGGTGGAGGCGCACGGCGGGCGCACCACGGCGGTCCGCGACGGGGCGGGCATCTGGGTGCGGGTCGGCCTGCGCGCGCTGCGCCCGGCGGAGTCGGCCGCCGCCGCGCACGGTCCGGCGACGCCTGCCGCGCACGGTCCGACCGCGGACCCGGACGCGGACCCGGAGCACGCCCACACCGCGCGGGCCGCCTCCGGCTGACCCCGGCCTGACCCCGGCCTGGCCCCGGCCTGGCCCCGGCTGACTCCAGCCCGCCCCCGGCCTGACTCCGGCCTGGCACTGGCTGACGCCGGCTGAGGGCGGTGGCGCCGGCCGGCCCGCTACCCTGCCCGGGTGCCCACCTGCCGAGCCTGCCCAGCCTGCCCCGCCAAGGAGCCGTGGACCGCACCGTGAACGCCGATTCCGCCGCCCAGCTGCGGCTGCTCGACCTGCAGGCCGCCGACACCGCACTCGCCCAGCTCAGCCACCGCCGCGGCACGCTGCCCGAGCTGGCCAGCATCGCCGAGGCGGACAGCCGGCTCGGTGCGCTGACCGACGACCTGGTCCGCGCCCAGACCGAGGTGGCCGACCTGGCCCGGGAGCAGCGCCGGATGGAGGGCGACGTCGACCAGGTGCGGCAGCGGTCCGACCGGGACCAGCAGCGGATGCGCGCCGGTACCGTCCCGGCCCGGGAGCTGGAGTCGCTGCAGCACGAGGTGCAGACGCTGGCCCGCCGCCAGTCCGACCTGGAGGACGCGGTGCTCGACCTGATGGAGCGGCGGGAAGGGGCCGAGGCCCGGGCCGCCGCGCTCGCCGCGGAGGTCGACCGGGTGCGCTCCGAGCGGGACGCGGCCGCGGCTGCCCGGGACGCCGCGTTCGCCGAGATCGACGCCGAGGTCGCCGCCCGCATCGCGGAGCGGGCGACGATCACCGGGGAGCTCCCGGCGGACCTGCTGGCGCTCTACGAACGGGTCAGGGCCACCGCCGGCGGGGTCGGCGCCGCCATGCTGCGCAAGCGCCGGTGCGAGGGATGTCACCTGGAGCTCGCCGGCACCGAGCTGCGGGCGGCCCGGACGGCTCCGCCGGACGCGGTGCTTCGTTGCGAGAACTGTCGGCGCATCCTGGTCCGCACCCCGGAGTCCGGGCTGTGAGACCAGGCGGTGTCCCGGTCCGCACCGGCCCGGCCGGGTTTCTGTCCGGTGTGGACAGTTGTCGGCCCGGGGAGCGGCGGTGACCGGCACCCCCCGGCGAGTGGTGGTGGAGGCCGACGGTGGGTCCCGGGGCAACCCGGGCCCGGCCGGCTACGGCGCGGTGGTGCGGGACGCGGACACCGGCGAGGTGCTGGCCGAGCGCGCAGCCGGCATCGGCCGGGCCACGAACAACGTGGCCGAGTACCGCGGGCTGATCGCCGGCCTGCAGGCCGCGCAGGAGCTGGCCGCCACCGACGTCGAGGTGCGGATGGACTCGAACCTGGTGGTCCAGCAGATGTCCGGCCACTGGCGGGTCCGGCACCCGGACCTCGCACCGTTGCACGCGCGCGCCGCCGAGCTGGCCGTCGCGCTGCCCACGGTGCACTACCGCTGGGTGCCCCGGGAGGAGAACCTGCATGCCGACCGGCTCGCGAACGAGGCGATGGACGCGGCGTCCGCCGGCCGGCCGTGGGTCCGGCGCACCGGCGGCGCTCGGGAGCCGCGGCCGAGGCGCGAGTCGGTCGCGGACGGAGAGCCGGCCGAGCCGGCCGAGGCGGCCAGCTGGGCCGCGCCGACGACGGCGCCGACCTCGCTGCTGCTGCTGCGGCACGGGGAGACCTGGCACTCGCCGCAGCGGCGGTTCAGCGGCCGCGGTGACCTGCCGCTGACCGAGCTCGGGGCGGCGCAGTCCGAGGCGGCGGCCCGCCGGGTCGCCACGCTGGCCGCCGCCGGCCGGGACGTCGCGGCGGTGCTCAGCTCGCCCCTGCGCCGGGCCCGAACGACGGCGGAGGCGGTGGCCGGCGCGCTGGGCGTGCCGCCGCTGGTCGACGACGACCTGGCTGAGACCGACTTCGGCGACTGGGAGGGGTTGACCTTCGCCGAGGTGCGCGAGCGCTTCCCCGGCGAGCTGGCCGCCTGGCTGGACTCGCCCGACGTCGCCCCGCCCCGCGGGGAGAGCTTCGCGGCCACCGCGACCCGGGTGCGCCGGGCCCGGGACCGGCTGCTCGCCGCTCACCCGGGCCGGACCGTCGCGGTCGTCTCGCACGTGACGCCCATCAAGACGCTGATCTGCCTAGCCCTGCGCGCCCCGACCTCCGCGCTGTACCGGCTGCACCTGGACGTCGGCAGCCTGTCCATCGTGGACTGGTACCCGGACGGGCGGGCGATGGTGCGGCTGGTCAACGACACCAGCCACCTGCCGGCCCGGCCGACCGCCGGGTGACCCCCGCAGAGCGGCCGCGGTCAGCGGCTGTGCAGGTAGAGCAGGACCGCGACGACCATCCCGAACGCCACCACGCACCAGCGCAGCACTCGGTCGTCCAGCCGCCGGGCCACCCGGGCGCCGGCGAACCCGCCGGCCAGCGAGGCCGGCGCGATGACCGCCACCGCGGCCCAGTCCACCGGTCCGAACAACCCGAAGCTGGCCACCGTCACGGTCGCCACCACCAGTGAGAGAACGCCCTTCAGCGCGTTCAGCCGGCGCAACGTGTCGTGCACCGTGAGGGCGAGCGTGCCCAGCAGGATGACGCCGAGCGCGCCGCCGAAGTAGCCGCCGTACACCCCGGCCAGCAGCACCGCCGGATAGAGCGTCCGAGCGCTGTCCCGATGGTCCGCGGTCGGCGCCCCGACCAGCCGGCCCACCTGCGGCTGGACCGCGAGCAGCAGGCTGGCGAACAGCACCAGGAACGGAACCACCAGATCGAACGCCCGGGCCGGGGTGCTCAGCAGCAGCGCGCAGCCACCCCCGCTGCCGACCGCGGCGACCACCGACAGGGCGCCGACCCGGGCGCGCTGGCCTTCCAGCTCGCGCCGGAAGCCCAGCACGCCGCCGAGATAGCCGGGCCACAGCGCCACCGAGTTCGTCACGTTGGCGACCAGGGTCCCGAACCCGGTGGCGACCAGCGCCGGGAAGACGATGAGCGAGCCGCCGCCGGCCACCGCGTTGACCGCCCCGCCGAGGAACCCGGCACCGGCGATGAGCGCCGCGTCGCCGAGATCCACGCCGGCAGGCTATGCCAGCGACGACCGCCGGTCCGGCCGGGGCCGTACCATGGAGCCACGGCGGACGAGCCGGCCGGGCGGCCGCGTGCGGGGGAGACCCCGCCCGAGGAACGTCCGGGCTCCACAGGGCAGGGTGGTTGCTAACGGCAACCCGGGGCGACCCGCGGGACAGTGCCACAGAAAACAAACCGCCGTCGCGGTTCGCCGCGGCGGCAAGGGTGAAACGGCGGTGTAAGAGACCACCAGCGCCCGGGGTGACCCGGGCGGCTCGGTAAACCCCACCCGGAGCAAGGTCGAGAGGGCCGGCCGTGAGAGCGACCGGCCTGCGCAGGCGTTCGAGGGTGGCCCGCCCAAGCCTGCGGGTGGACCGCTAGAGCCTGTCGGCGACGACAGGCCGAGAGGGATGGCCGCCGGCCGGGGCAGTGCCGCAAGGCGCCCCGGTCACAGGACCCGGCGTACAGGCCGGCTCGTCCGCCCCGCACCCTCCCCGCCGGCAGGTGACAACCACCGGGCGGCGGGGAAGGGTGAGCGCATGCAGGAGATCGAGCTACCCCCGATGGGCCGTCACCGGGAGGTCGTGCCGGAGGGCCGGAGCTGCGCTCCCGGCTCGGACCCTGATCGACGACCGTGACCAACACGGTCCACTTCGGACTGACGCCGGTCGGTAGGGCTGCGGCGGCCGGGCTCGCGTTCGCCGCGGTGCTGGCCGGGACGGGATGCTCGTCCGCGCCGGCGCACCGGCCGGCCACGGTGCCGCCTTCCGGCTCGCGCAGCCCGTCGGCGTCGGCCGCGGCCGGATCCGGCCTGCCGGGCATGCCGCCGCCGCTGGACCCGCGGGACGTGTACGCGGCGGACCGGCCCGGCCGGCTCAGCCCGGCCACCGCCGGCGCGCTCCCGTACGTCTACGTGCCACACACCCGCAGCGGCGACGTGTACGTCATCGACCAGCGCACCAGGCGGGTGGTGCGCCGGTTCCCGGCCGGCGTCGAGGTGCAGCACGTGGTGCCGTCCTACGACCTGCGGACGCTCTACGCCACCGCGGACCGGTCCAACGCGCTGCTGCCGATCGACCCGCGCACCGGGCTGCCGGGCCGGCCGATCCCGGTGCTCGACCCGTACAACCTCTACTTCACCCCGGACGGCCGGTACGCCGTCGACGTCGCGGAAGCCGGCCGCGCGCTGGTCTTCTACGACCCGCACGACTGGCGGCCCAGGCACCGCCTCGACGTGCCGGGCTGCGCCGGCGTCGACCACCTCGACTACTCGGCGGACGGCCGGCTGGCCGTGGCCAGTTGCGAGTTCGCCGGGCGGATGCTCGTCGTCGACGTGCCCCGGCAGCGGGTCCTCCGGTACCTCCGGCTCACCCGGCCCGGCGGAATGCCGCAGGACGTGAAGCTTTCCCCGGACGGCAGGTACTTCTACGTCGCCGACATGATGGCCAACGGCGTCTACCAGATCGATGGCGCGGCGAGGCGGGTGCTGCGGTTCATCCCGACCGGCCGCGGCGCGCACGGCCTCTACATCGACCGCACCTCGACCCGGATGTTCGTCACCAACCGCGGCGAGGGATCCATCACCGTCATGCAGCCGGACTCCGGCCGGATCAGCGCGGTATGGCGGTTGCCCGGCGGTGGCAGCCCGGACATGGGCGGGCTCGACGCGGCGGGCACCGTGCTGTGGCTGTCCGGACGGTACGACGGTGTGGTGTACGCCATCGACGCCCGCAACGGGCGACTGCTCGCCCGGATAGGAGTCGGCGACGGCCCGCACGGGCTGTGCGTGTGGCCGCAGCCGGGACGCTATTCCCTCGGCCACACCGGCATACTCCGCTGATCGGACGTCGGCCGACCGCGACCGCGGTGCCCACCGGGCGGTTGGAGTTTCATCGAGTCGAAGATGCGGAAGACAACGAGCGCAGTCGGTGGGACCCTGGTGCGCGGACGCGACCGGTGGACAGCGTGATGGAGGTCGTCATGGAGCGGCGCTGGTGGTGGTGCGTGAAGCACCAGCGCGTCGAACCTGACCTCGGCTGCGCCAGCACCGACCGGCTCGGTCCATTCGCGACACCCGAAGACGCGGCCCGCGTGCTGCAGACCGTGCGCGAGCGGAACGCCCGCTACGACGCCGAGGACGATGCATGGGAGAACGGGTGAACGTCCACTACGGCGTGGCGCGTTGACGGGTACGGCGTCACACCCTTCAGTGACGTCAACCAGTGCCGTCGAGGAGGCAGACATGCCGGCAAAGGCAACCAAGGCTCCGGCCGCGAAGACCACGGCCAGCAGGACCGGGACCAGGGGCGGGACGCCGCCGGCCCCGGCCAGGGCCACCAGGGCTAGCGCGGCGAAGGCGCCCGCGAAGAAGACGACGACGAAGTCCACCGGGACCGCGGCGAAGACGACCGCGAAGAAGACCACCGCCAAGGCTCCGGCCAAGACGACGAAGGCGACGAAGGCCGCGACGAAGTCCCCGGCGAAGACGACCAAGACCACCAAGGCGACCGGGACGACCAAGGCGACCGGGACGACCAAGGCCACCACGAAGGCTTCGTCGGCGACCAAGGCCGCGGCGAAGAAGACCACCACGACCGCGAAGAAGGCCGGGACGACCGCGAGGAAGACCGCCGCCAAGAAGACCACGAAGTAACCACCGGCCCGGGGCGGCCGACCGGCCGCCCGGGTCGCGTACGGTGGGCCCATGGCCGACCAGCCCGACGTCCGCTCGCTCACCATCGGCGTGCTGGGCGGCACCGGGGACCAGGGGCATGGCTTGGCGTTCCGGTTCCACGCAGCCGGGATGTCGGTGCTGATCGGGTCGCGGGACGAGGGCAGGGCAGCCCGGGCCGCCGACGAGGTGAACCGCAAGCTTCTGGACGGCTTCTGCCGTGGCGCGCCGAATGGCGATGTGGCCGGCCGTGCCGACCTCGTCATCGTCACCGTTCCGTACGCCGGGCATGCCGACACGCTGCGCAGCCTGACCGGCGAGCTGGCCGGCAAGATCGTGGTCGACTGCGTCAACCCGATCGGCTTCGACGAGCGCGGCCCGTTCCCGCTGGCCGTGCCGGAGGGCAGCGCCGCCGAGCAGGCCGCGGCGGTGCTGCCGGACAGCCGGGTGGTGGCGGCCTTCCACCACGTCAGCGCCCCGCTGCTGGCCGACCCGGCTGTGTCCACTGTGGACCTTGATGTGCTGGTGCTGGGCGACGACCGGGCGGCCACCGGGACTGTGCAGGCGCTGGCCGAGGTGATCCCCGGGGTGCGCGGCATCTACGCCGGGCGGCTGCGCAACGCCGGCCAGGTCGAGGCCCTCACCGCGAACCTCATCGCGATAAACCGCCGGTACAAGGCGCATTCCGGCATCCGGGTCACCGACGTGCGCTGCCCCGGCCCGCCCGCCGGGTCGTCTCGCTGGTCCCCTCGCTGACCGAGTCGGTCGCCGTCACCGCACCGGGCCTGCTGGTCGGCGCCACCGACTTCTGCGCCCATCCGGCCGGCCTGGACGTGCCCAGGGTCGGCGGGTCGAAGTACCCGGACCTGGACCGGGTACTCGCCCTCGCCCCGGACCTGGTGCTGGCGAACGCGGAGGAGAACCGTCCGTCCGACGTGGACGCGCTGCGCGCCGCCGGTGTCGCGGTCTGGGTCACCGCGCCGGGCACGCTGGCCGCCGCCTTCACCAGCCTGCGCCGGATGCTCGCGGCCTGCGGGCTGTCCCCGCCGGGCTGGCTGGACCGGGCCCGCGCGGTGTGGTCGTCCAGCTTCGACGGCTCCCCGCCGCGGCACACCGCGGTGGTGCCGATCTGGCGGCGGCCGTGGATGGTGCTCGGGCGGGACACGTTCGCCGGCGACGTGCTGCGCCTGCTCGGCGTCCGGAACGCCTATGCGGAGGCCGCCGACCGCTACCCTCGGCTGGCGCTGGAGGATCTGCGCGGGGCCGAGGCAGACCTGGTCGTGCTGCCGGACGAGCCGTACGCGTTCGGCCCGGACGACGGACCGGCCGAGTTCGGCGACCGGCCGGTGGCGTTGGTCAGCGGCCGGCACCTCACCTGGTACGGCCCGTCCCTGGTCGAGGCGCGGGACGTGCTGGAGCGGCAGCTGGCCGCCGCCCGGCCCGGCCGGGACTGGCCGGGTGGGCGCTGAGCGTCAGGCGACCTCGGCGACCACCTCGAGGTAGCGGGACCGCGCGTAGACCGTGCCGTCGTCGGCGGTGTTCCACCGCGCCCACAGCGCCCGCAGGTCGGCGACCAGGGCCGGCCCGCGTTCCGGCCCGAGCCTGGCCAGCGCCGTCGCGATCGGACCGAACCAGACGGTGAACACCTCCTGCGCGTGGTCCAGCGAGCGGAAGCGCATCGTCCAGTCCCGCGGGCTGACCGTCAGCCGGGTGACCCGGTCGCCGAACAGCGCGCGGAGGAACTCCGGGTCGCCCCACCGGCTGGGCGGCGGCACCCCGGGCGGCGCCGGGGCATGCCGGCCGACCAGGGCGAACTGCTGCCCGATGAGACCGTCCGGAGTCCAGTTCGTCAGGCCGATCCGCCCACCGGGCCGGCACACCCGCAGCATTTCGTCCGCGGTCTGCCGCTGGTCGGGCGCGAACATGGCGCCGAAGGTGGACAGCACCACGTCGAAGCTGGCCTCCGGGTAGGGCAGGTGCTGCACGTCGGCGACGTCGGTGTGCAGCGGCAGTCCCTCCACCCCGGCCCGGTACCGGGCCAGGTCCAGCATCTCCGGTACGAAGTCGACCGCGACCGTCTCGCACCAGCGGCGAGCCGCGGCCAGCGCGGTGTTCCCGCTGCCGGCGGCGACGTCGAGCACCCGCTCGCCGGCCCGCAGCGCCACGCTCTCGCACAGCAGCTCGGACACGATCGTCATCGTCAGTCCGATGCGGTGGTAGTCCCCCGTGGCCCAGGCACGTTGCTGGGTGGCCATCACCCTCTCGTCGATGGTCATAGAGGCAGCATGCCCCGGCGGGGTGGCGGCTGCCACCGCCCGAACAGACCTACCCGATCAGCCCAACCAGGGCGGCAGTCAGGTGCAGCAGAACGGGCCGGGCCGGTCAGGCGTAGGAGTGCTCGGGTCCCGGGTAGACGCCGGTGCGCACCTCGGCGGCGAACGCGTCCACCGCACCGCGCAGCACCCCGCGCAGGTCGGCGTACCGCTTGACGAACCGGGGCACCGGCCCGCCGCGCAGCCCGGCCATGTCCTGCCAGACCAGCACCTGGGCGTCGCAGTCGACACCGGCTCCGATGCCGATCGTCGGCACCGCAAGCTCGCCGGTGACCCGCTTGGCCAGCTCGGCCGGCACCATCTCCAGCACGACCGCGAAAGCGCCGGCCTGCTCCAGCGCGACCGCGTCACGCAGCAGGTCCTCCCCGGCCTCCTCCCGGCCCTGCACCCGGTACCCGCCGAGCCCGTGCTCGCTCTGCGGGGTGAACCCGATGTGCGCCATCACCGGGACGCCCGCGCCGACGATCGCCTGCACCTGCGGCACCACCCGGCGGCCGCCCTCCAGCTTCACCGCGTGCACTCCGGCGTCCTGCATGAACCGCACGGCGGTCGCCAGCGCCTGCTCCGGTGAGGACTGGTACGAGCCGAACGGTAGGTCGCCGACCACCAGCGCCCGCCTGGTCGACCGGACCACCGCCCGGGCCAGCGGGATCAGCTCGTCCACGGACACCCGGAGCGTCGACTCGTAGCCGTAGACGTTGTTCGCCGCGGAGTCCCCGACCAGCAGCACCGGAATGCCGGCCTCGTCGAAGATCTCCGCGGCGTACTGGTCGTAGGCGGTGAGCATCGGCCACCGCTCGCCGCGTTCCTTGGCCGCCCGCAGGTGGTGCACTCGCACCCTGCGGCTCGGCGGCCCGCCGTACAGGCTGGACTCGGACATGGCACACCGTCCTTCCTCGAGGCCGTCACGGGCGACGGTCCCCGGGCACCCCACCACCATGACACCTCCACCGCGGTCCGGCATACGCTGGCCGCCGTGGCGTCCGTCACGGTCCACCGCGTCGAGACCGCACGGGGCGAGCTGGCGCTGCGCCGGGACGGCGAGCACTACGAGATCGTCAGCAACGGGGTGTTCCTGATGGACACCCGCAACGGAGAGTCGGAGCGGCGGCTGGCGCGGGTCGCCCTGGCCGGCCGGCAGGGGCCGGTGCGGCTGCTGCTGGGCGGCCTCGGGGTCGGCTTCTCGCTGGCGGAGGCGCTGCGCTCCGCGGCGCCGGCCGAGGTCACGGTCGTCGAGGTCGAGCCGGCGCTGGTCGGCTGGCACCGGGGCGGAGGGCCGCTGCAGCCGTTCTCGGCCGGCGGCCTGACCGACCCGCGGGTGGCGGTGGTCGTTGCCGATCTCGCCGAGTGGCTGCCCTCCGCCGACGACCGGTACGAGGCGATCTGCCTGGACGTCGACAACGGTCCCGAGTGGACGGTGACGGAGCGGAACGCGGAGCTCTATACCGGGGCCGGGCTGGCCGCGCTGGACCGCCGGCTGGCGCCGGGCGGGACGCTCGCGGTGTGGAGCTCGGCGGCCGCGCCGGCGTTCGAGCGGCGGCTGCGGTCCCGGTACGCCGAGGTCACCGTCCACACCGTGCCGGTTCCGCGCGGCGAGCCGGACGTCATCTACCGCGCACGGGATCGCCGGGTGGCTCCGGCCGCTCGTCCGGGATCGGCTCCTGGCCGGGTGCCGTCTCGTTCCACCGGGACGAGATCGGCAGCCGGCGGTCCCGACCGAACGCCTTGAGCGAGATCTTCGGCCCCGGCGGGTACTGCCGGCGCTTGTACTCGGCCCGGTCCACCAGCTGGATCACCCGCTCCACCACGGCCGGGTCGTGCCCGGCCGCGACCAGCTCGGCCCAGCCGAGGTCGCGGTCGACGTAGTCGGCCAGCACCGCGTCCAGCAGGTCGTAGGACGGCAGCGAGTCGGTGTCCAGCTGCCCGGGCCGCAGCTCGGCGGACGGCGGCTTGCTGATGGTGTTCTCCGGGATCGGCTGCGGCTCGCCGCGCTTGTCCGCCGCCGCGTTCCGCCACCGGGCCAGCCGCCACACCAGTGTCTTCGGCACGTCCTTGAGCGGGGCGTACCCGCCGACGCTGTCCCCGTACAGCGTCGAGTAGCCGACCGACAGCTCGCTCTTGTTCCCGGTGGCGAGGACCAGGTGACCGTTCCGGTTGGACAGCGCCATCAGGGTGGTGCCGCGCACCCGGGACTGCACGTTCTCCTCGGCCAGCCCGGAGAGCGCCAGCGCGCCGAGGTACGCGTCCACCATCGGGCCGATCGGCACGGTCCGGAAGTCGCAGCCGAGCCGGCGGGCCAGCTCGGCGGCGTCGGTCTGGGAGTGCTCGGAGGAGTACGACGAGGGCATCGACACGCCGTACACCTGGTTGGCGCCGACAGCGTCCACCGCCACCGTCGCGGTCACCGCCGAGTCGATGCCGCCGGACAGGCCGATCACCACCGAGCGGAAGCCGTTCTTGCCGACGTAGTCGCGGGTGCCGGTGACCAGTGCCTGCCAGATCTCCTCCTCATCGGACAGCGGCTCGGCGATCGTGGCCGGCTCGGCCGGGTACGCCGGCACCGGATCCGCGGCCGGGCCGGGCAGCGCGTGCCGCTCCACCGCCATGCCCAGCACGTCGCCGGTGACCGTGCCCGGCCGGCGCGGCAGGTCCAGGTCGACCACCAGCAGCGCCTGCTCGTACTGCGCCGCGCGGGCGAGCAGCGTCCCGTCGGCGGCCACGACGAACGAGCCGCCGTCGTAGACCAGCTCGTCCTGGGCGCCGACCATGTTGACGTAGGCGAGCGTCGCACCGGCCTCGGCGGCCCGGCGCCGGCCCAGCGGCAGCCGCACGTCGTCCTTGTTCCGCTCGTACGGCGAGCCGTTGATGTTCAGCACCAGCGCCACCTCGGCCCGGCCGGCCACCGCCAGCGGGCCGCCGTCCTGCCACATGTCCTCGCAGATCGTCAGGGCCACGTCCACCCCGCGCAGCCGCACCACGACGAACCGGTCGCCCCGGACGAAGTACCGGGCCTCGTCGAACACCCCGTAGTTGGGCAGGTGGTGCTTGAAGTAGCGGGCAACCACGGTGCCGCCGTGCAGCAGCGCGGCCGCGTTGCGCGGGCCCCCGTCCGCGTCCAGGTAACCGACCATGACCGCGATCTCGCCCAGCCCCGCCTCGGCCAGCCGCCCAGCCAGCTCGGCCAGCGCTCGGCAGCTCGCCGACCGGAACGACTCGCGGAACACCAGGTCCTCGGGCGGGTACCCGGTCAGCGTCATCTCCGGGAACGCGACCAGGTGCGCACCCCGCTCGGCGGCCTCGGCGGCCCGCCGCAGCACCATTTCGCAGTTGCCGGCGAGGTCGCCGACCGTCGTGTCCACCTGGGCGAGCGCGATCCGCAGCTGTGCCATGCCGCCATTCTCCCGCGCTGCCGGCGACCCGGTCGGGCGCTAGCCCTGGTCGCGGACCCAGGCTGCGAGCAGCCCGCGGAAGTGGGCCAGGAACCGGTCCTGCTCGTGCCGCGGGTAGGTGGACCGGACGGTGTCCACGAGCAGCGCGTCGAAGTCCGCGGAGGCCACCCAGTCCAGCACCATCTCGTCCAGGCCGGCCAGCGTGGTCGCGCAGAACTCGCGGTACCGGTCGGTCTCGAAGTACTCGTCGGCCAGCTGGCCGTACCGGGAAACCTTCTCCGGGTAGGACAGGTCGACCGAGTCGCCGATCTCGAAGTAGCGGCGGGTGTCCAGGTCCAGCCGCGGGGTTCGCCCGGTGACCGCGCAGAACGCCGACCACCGGATCAGCGCGGTGATCGCCCACGGGAAGTAGTAGTGCAGCGAGGTGATCGCGATGTCCGGGCAGGCGTTGGCGTAGTCGATCGGGTGCACGTCGGTGCCGCGGATCAGTGACTCGCAGGAGTTGAACTCCCACCGGAAGAACGCGTTGATGAGGCGCGAGATGGCCAGCACCTCGGCGCCCACGTCCGGGCTGAGGAAGTCGTGCGCGACCGCGTACCGGTCGTGCATCGGCTTCTCCGGCTGGAACTTCATCACCATCGTCTCCGGGCCGATGGTCAGCGACCGGGCGAAGACGTCGTAGCGCTCCACCGACGCCTGCAGGTGCATCAGCCGCTCGCCGGACTCGTCGTAGGCACGGTTGAGCTCGTCCGGCCCGGTGATCCGGGACACGCCGACCCAGGCGCCGCCGTCGTACGGTTTCATGAACAGCGGGTACCCGATCTTCTCGGCGATGGCGTCCAGGTCGAACGGCCGGTTGTACTTCGACGACGTATAGGCGTACCGGGTGTTGTCCACCGGGTTCTTGAACGGCACCAGCCAGGTGTCCGGCACCTTGAGGCCCAGCCGGATCATCGCGCAGTAGGCGGCGTGCTTCTCCATCGACTGGAACGTGAACGGGCTGTTCAGCACGTACACGTCGTTCATCAGGGCGGCCTTCTTCAGCCACTCCCGCGGGTGGTAGTACCAGTACGCCAGCCGGTCGATGACCAGGTCGTAGCGCGGGGCGTAGCGCAGGTCGAACGGCTCGATGGTGATCCGCTCGGTGCGCAGCGTGTGCTCCACCCCGGTCGCGTCGCGCACCGACCCCAGCCGTCTGACCAGCTGCTCGAACGCCCGCGGCCAGTCCTCTTCGGTGCCCAGCAGCAGGCCGATGAGGTGCTCGGTGCGGTTGCGATGGATGGCCACGATGACACCCCTTTAACGGAGTCGCTAGCAGAATCGAGGCAGGTGGTGGGCGAACTGGGCGCGCCAGGACGGCCAGTCGTGTGGAACGTCGTACCCCCAGACGTCCAGCTCGCACCGGATGCCGCGGTCGGCCAGCAGGCCGGCCAGGTGCCGGGTGGACTGCAGGGAGCCGGTGCTGTCCTCCCACATCCCCTGCCCGACCACGAGCAGCACCGACAGCCGGGAGCGCAGCCAGTCCAGGTGGTCGCCGTGCAGGTTCGGCACGAAGTCGACCGGGTTGGCGAAGTAGGTGGCGTCGCCGCGCTCGCCCCAGCCATGCCAGGCGGTCACGTCGTAGTTGCCGGAGAACCCCATCGCCAGTGGGAACAGGTCGGCCCGGCGCAGCGCGAAGGTCACCGCGTGGTAGGCGCCCATCGAGCAGCCGACGGTGCCGAGATCCTGCCGGCCGCCGCAGTCCCGGTACACGAACGGCACCACCGAGTCGTTGATCCACCGCTCGTACCGGTCGTGCGCGCGGGCGCGCTCCTCCATCGGCGCCGCCCGGTTGGACCAGGACGCCGAGTCGTACGACTCGACGCAGAAGAGCTTCGCTCGGCCCTCGTCCAGCAGCGGCCGGACCGCGTCGACCATGCCGTTGTTCTCGAAGTCCCACGGCCGGCCCTGCTCGGACGGGAAGACCAGGAACGGCCGGCCGTAGTGGCCGTAGACGATCACCCCGCCGGAGCCGCCCAGAGCCGGCGCCGGCAGCTCCACGTGCTCTCTGCGCAACTCCCGCTCCTCTGCCAGTCCGGCCGTCGTCCCTCCGGCCGAACTGCCCTCGTCGCTGCCCGCCCGCGCTGCGAGCCCTCGCGCTCGCTCAGACCCAAACCGTAGCGAGCAGGTCCACCAGGGCGGGATCGAAGGCATCCCGCCAGCTCACGTAGTTGTGCGCATCCGGGTGCACCAGCAGCCGGGCATCGTACCCCTGGGCCACCAGAGCGGCGGTCAGCTGCTGGTTGTTGGCCAGGTTCTCCTCCACGACGCCGCAGGTGAGCTCGACCGGAACGGGCTCGATGGCCGGACCACCTCGGAGGGTGCTCAGCACGAACCGGTTGATCCGGGTGAACCGGGCATAGCCGCGCTCCTGCGGGTCCAGCCGCCGGTCGAAGAAGCTGCCGGACTGCAGGAACAGCCCGCCGAGCACGCCGGCCTGCCGGCGCTGCGCGTGCAGCATGGCCAGCGCACCGAGACTCGCTCCCATCCCGACCACCGGCCCGTCCACCGCGACCGTCCGGCGCAGCGCCGGGAGCACCGCCAGGGCCAGCGCCCGGGCGTAGCCGACGCTCGCCGAGTACCACTCGTCCCGGTGGCCCGGCCCGAGCAGCGCCACCCGGTGTCGGGGCAGCCGGCCGGCGGCCACCATCGCGGCGCTGAACCCGGTCAGCGCGGAGAGCGCGTCGTACTCCGGACCGTCGTGGGCGAGCAGCAGCGGCAGCGGCTCGGCCGGCTCGGCATCGGCCGGCGCCCACAGCCGCACCGGGATCTCCGCGTGCAGCAGCCGGGACGGGACGGTGAGCTCGGTGCTGGCCCCGTCCACCCGCGCGGCGGCCAGCCAGGCCGGCGGGGTGTAGTCGGGAAACTCCACCACCGACTTCTCCCCGAACGCGCCCGGCGCCCGCCGCGGGTTGTCCGGGTCGCAGATCTCCTCCCGGCCACCGTCCGGGTGCTGCAACTCCAGCCGGTACTCCATCCGCCACACCGGCGGGCGGGCCAGCCGCAGCCGCCACCGGTCGCCGGCGTGGCCGAAGTGCAGCCGGTCGCCGGGGATGCGCACCTCCTGCAGCAGCCGGACCCCGGTCAGCGCGTGCTGCGGGTCACGCAGCTGGAACGTCACCGATGCCTGGTCGACCAGCGGGCCGCCGCGCTCGGCGACCTCGGCGAGCCGCCGCCGGCCCCTGACCGCCTCGCGGGCCCGGCGCGGCCACCGGAGTCCGTGTGCCCGGATCGTTCCTCCTTCGATGCTGCCGTGTCGCTCCGTACCGTGTCTGGGGCTCGGGCGACCACTGTACGGGCCGGGTCCTGCCCGGCTTTGCCGGACCGTTACCTCAGAACACGCCTGGGGTAGGAAACAATCACTCCGTGCTGCGCGTCATCAGCAATGATGACCGCGGATTCGGGGCCGGCCGTGGGTGGGCGGCGACCCGGGGGTCGGGGCCCCGTGGGTGGGAGAGTGGGGAGGACGTGAGGTCGATCGGCGCGAGTCGGTGGGGCCGCCGACTGGTCGCGGTGGGGAGTGCCGCGGCGCTGGCGATGCTGGCCGGGTGCAGTGGCTCGAAGGCGGCCATCTCGGCCAGCGGCAACCAGGTCCCGGCGTCCCAGGACGGTGCCGACCAGGGCGATGGCGGGCAGGCGGTGCCGGAAGTCCCGGCGGCCCGGCTGGCGCTGCGTCCGGCCGACGGCGCCCGGGACGTGTCCCCGACCAGCCCCGTGGTGGTGACCGCCGCGGACGGCACGCTGCGGGCCGTCGCCGTCACCAACGACGCGGGCAAACAGGTCAGCGGCCGGCTCTCCGCGGACCGGATCACCTGGACCTCGGCCGAGCCGCTCGGCTACGGGAAGACCTACGCGGTGACCGCGACCGCGGCCAACACCGCCGGCCGGCAGACCAAGGCCACCGCCCGGTTCAGCACGGTCACCCCGGTCACCTACACGCTGCCGTACCTGTTCCCCGGGCCGAGCATCAAGCAGGTCGGCATCGCCCAGCCGATCACCGTGCACTTCGACGAGCCGATAGCGGACCGGGCCGCCGCCGAGCGCGCGCTGCGCGTCACCGCCACGCCGGCCACCCAGGGCGGCTGGTACTGGTTCGACGACCAGAACGTGCACTGGCGGCCGCGCACCCTGTGGAAGCCCGGCACGCACGTCACGGTCCAGGCCAAGGTGTACGGCGTCAACGTCGGCAACGGCATCTACGGCCAGCAGGACGTCAGCACCTCGTTCATGATCGGCCCGGCCCGGGTGGCCACCATCGACGACCGCACCCACATGATGACCGTGCAGATCAGCGGCAAGGTGGTCAGGCACATCCCGGTCAGCATGGGCCGCGGCGGCTGCATCGAGGTGAAGGGCAAGACGATCTGCTTCACGACCGAGAGCGGCGTGCACGTGGTGCAGGAGAAGTACGCGGTCAAGGAGATGAGCTCGGAGTCGTACGGCCTGCCGGTGACGGACCCGCTCGGATACAAGGAGAAGATCCCGCTCGCGGTCCGGATCTCCGGCGGGGGCGTGTTCGTGCACGCCGCCTCGTGGTCCGTCGCCGACCAGGGGGTCCGGAACGTGTCGCACGGCTGCGTGAACATCTCGCCGGCCAACGCCGACTGGTTCTACCACACGTTCAGCTACGGCGACGTGGTCGACATCAAGCACACCGCGGTCACGATGCGGCTTTACGACAAGTACGGCGACTGGTCGCTGAGCTGGGCGAAGTGGCTGGCCGGCAGCGCGCTGCGGTGAGCCGGTAGGACCGCGCGGCGTAACGTCGCGGACATGACCGGGGCGGAGAATGGCACCGGTCCGGTCACTGCCCGGGAGGTGCGTGGATCGCCGTGGACAGGCAGCAGGAGTTCGTGCTCCGCACGCTGGAGGAGCGGGAGATCCGGTTCGTCCGGCTGTGGTTCACCGACGTGCTCGGCTTCCTCAAGTCGGTCGCGGTGGCCCCGGCCGAGCTGGAGGGTGCGTTCGCGGAGGGCATCGGGTTCGACGGGTCGGCGATCGAGGGCTTCGCCCGGGTGTCGGAGAGCGACATGATCGCCAAGCCGGACCCCGGCACGTTCCAGATCCTGCCCTGGCAGCACGACGACCCGCGCGACTCGGCGCGGATGTTCTGCGACATCCTCATGCCGGACGGGTCGCCGTCCTGGGCGGACCCGCGGTTCGTGCTGCGCCGCGCGCTGGCCAAGGCGGCCGACATGGGGTTCACCTTCTACAGCCACCCGGAGATCGAGTTCTTCCTGCTCAAGGACCACCCGGAGCCCGGGCAGCGGCCGCGGCCGGTGGACCTCGGCGGCTACTTCGACCTGACCAGCCATGACGTGGCCCACGACTTCCGGCGGATGGCGGTGACCGCGCTGGAGGCGATGGGCATCTCGGTGGAGTTCAGCCACCACGAGTGCGCCCCCGGGCAGCAGGAGATCGACCTGCGCTACGCCGACGCGCTGACCACCGCCGACAACGTGATGACGTTCCGGTACGCGGTGAAGGAGGTGGCCCAGGCCCAGGGCGTGTACGCGACGTTCATGCCCAAGCCGTTCACCGACCAGCCAGGGTCGGGGATGCACACCCACCTGTCGCTGTTCGAGGGCGACCGGAACGCCTTCCACGACCCGTCCGACGAGCTGAACCTGTCGAAGACCGCGCGCGCCTTCATCGCCGGGCTGCTGCAGCACGCCCGGGAGATCACCGCGGTGACCAACCAGTGGGTGAACTCGTACAAGCGGCTGTTCGGCGACCCGCTGCCCGGGCGGCTGATGGAGGCACCCGGGTACGTCTGCTGGGGGCACGCCAACCGCTCGGCGCTGGTCCGGGTGCCGATGTACAAGCCGACGAAGGCCAACTCGACCAGGATCGAGGTGCGCTCGCCGGACCCGGCCTGCAACCCGTACCTGGCCTTCGCGCTGCTGCTGGCCGCCGGGCTGAAGGGGATCGAGGAAAACTACCCGCTGCCGCCGGGCGCCGAGGACGAGGTGTTCGCGCTCACCGAGAACGAGCGGCGGGCGATGGGGTACGTGGACCTGCCGCACAACCTGTCCGACGCGGTGCGCAGCATGGAGCGCTCCGAGCTGGTGGCGGAGACACTCGGCGAGGGCGTCTTCGACTTCTTCCTGCGCAACAAGCGGGCCGAGTGGGCCGACTACCGGGCCAAGGTCACCCCGTACGAGCTGGAGCGCTACCTGCCCGTCCTGTAGGGATGGCTGCCGAGCGTGCCGACCCAGGAGCAGATGTTCGGCTCCATCACCCGGTCGCCGGCCGTGGCGCCAGCACCCACCGGGACGCGCTCGCCGCACCGTCCGATGTGGACGACGAGGTGGCCTCCCGGCTGCCGGCCGCCTACCGGGTGACGAACTCAGCCGAGGTGACGGAGGTCCGGCCACATCTGCGCCCAGGGCCGGCGCACCTGCCGGCAGACCCAGATCGGGTGACCCTGCTCCTCGTTGTCCAGCCCGAGGCCGTTGTCCACCCGAGCGGCGAGCCGGCAGCCGGCGAAGAACCGGTCCCGGCGCTCGGCGTTGTCGTACCCCACCAGGACGACCGGCGCCGCCAAGCCGGGCGGGACGGCGAAGTCGGCGAGCGCGTTGTGCCCGCTGTACGGCGCCGGCAACCCACGGTCCGGCCCGTACCGGGCGACCGCGCCGGCCTCGCCGTAGTTCGAGGCGAAGATCACCGCGTGCTGCCGATCGGCGGCCGGTAGGCCGTTCCAGACCCGGGCGATCGCGTCCACCTCGGACGGCCAGCCGACCATCTCGCCGGCGTCCGGGTTGACCGCCATGATCACCGACCCGGGCAGCACGGACACCGGCAGCACCGCGAGCCCGATCGCCGCCGCGCTCGCCGCCGACAGCCCGATCGCCGCGCCGACCAGCCAGCCGCGCAGCCGGCCGCAGCCCCGGGCCAGCCAGCCGTCGGTGGCGACCGCGCCGGCTCCCAGCAGCACCGGGTAGGCGCCGGCCATGTAGTACGCCTTCCCGCCGGTGACCAGGAACGTCGCGGCCAGCACGAGGTACATGACCGCGAACGCCCGGAACGGCCGCGCCGGCGGCGTACGCAGCAGCCGGACCAGGCCGGCGATCCAGACCGGCGCCAGGAACGGGCTGACCAGGACCAGCTGGAACGGGATGAACCCGATCCGGCCGCCCTCGTCGCCGCTGCCGGCGATCACCCTGGTCATCTCGACCTGCGGCCAGCCGTGCCTCGCCTGCCAGACCAGGTACGGCAGGCCGAGGGCGACCGCGACCGCCCCGCCGGCGAGCAGCCACCGGCTGCCCAGCAGCCGCGGGCCGCTGATCGCCACCCCGACCAGCAACGCGCCGGCCAGGATGCCGACCCGGACGTTGTTCAGCAGGCCGACACCGAGCACCAGGCCGGCCGGCAGCAGCAGCCGGTCGTGTCCGGTCCGGATGGCCCTGGCCACCAGCCAGCACAGCAGCGCCGCGAGCAGCGTGTCGAACGTCGTCGTGGTGACGAAGTGGCCGGTGACCAGGGTCACCCCGGCGGCGGCGTTGAAGGACCCGGCCATGAGCTGGGCCCGCCGCCCGCCGCCGAGCTCGCGGGCCAGCAGCGCGCCGATCAGCACGGTGGCCGCGGCGGCCAACGCGCTGGGCAGCCGGAGCACCAGCAGCGAGCCCGGCGCGATCGCGTTCATCGCGGCCAGCAGCAGCGGGGTGAACGGCGGCTGGTCCGCGTACCCCCAGGCCGGGTGCTGGCCGGCGACGATGAAGTACAGCTCGTCCCGGTGGTAGCCGTACCGGCCGCTGGTGGCCAGCAGCGCCGCAATCACCGCACCGGCGAGCAGCAGCACCGGGCGCGTCGCCGGCGCGGGCGCCGGCCGACCGAGCCGCGCCGGCGGCGCGGGCGCTGCCGGTTCCGTTGTCCGTTCCACGGACCGAGCCTAATGATCGCGCGGCCGGCGGATTGACACTCGTCCTTCGGGCGAGTTGCGTCTGTCTACTGGCACTGTCGCCACCCGGAGGTCGCCATGGGCCTGCGCCGCCGCGCCCGCCTGCTAGTGCTACTCGCTGCGGTCGCCGCGACCGCCCTGACCCCTGTCCTGCCGGCCACCGCCGCCCCGCCCGCCCATCCGCTCGCGGCCGGCAGCGGCAACCTCACCGCGCCGGCACCGCGGCTCGCCGGGATCGACCTGGAGCGGGCGACCATCCCGGACCTGCAGCGGGCGATGAGCTCCCGGCATCTCTCCTCGGTCCGGCTGACCTCGTTCTACCTGGCCCGGATCGGCGCGCTCGACCCGCGGATCCGCGCGGTCATCACGACCAACCCGGATGCGCTCGCCGAGGCGGCGGCCAGCGACCAGCTCCGCAGGCACCATCCCGCCCGCAGCCCGCTGGATGGCATCCCGGTGCTGCTGAAGGACAACGTGGACACCGCGGACCGGGAGGGCACCAGCGCCGGCTCGCTCGCCCTGGCCGGCACGCCGCCGGCTCGGGACGCGTTCCTGGTCCGCCGGCTGCGCGCCGCCGGGGCAGTGATCATCGGCAAGGCGAACCTGTCCGAGTGGGCCAACTTCCGGTCCACCGCATCCAGCAGCGGCTGGTCCGGGGTCGGCGGCCAGAACAACAACCCGTACGTCCTCGACCGCAACCCGTGCGGCTCGTCCTCCGGGTCCGGCTCCGGCATCTCGGCCAACCTGGCCGTCGTCGCGATCGGCTCGGAGACCGACGGGTCCATCGTCTGCCCGTCCGGCCAGAACGGCATCGTCGGCATCAAGCCGACCCTCGGCCTGGTCAGCCGCAGCGGGGTGGTGCCGATCTCGGCCGAGCAGGACACCGCCGGCCCGATGGCCAGGCACGTCATCGATGCGGCCCTCACCCTCGAGGTCATCCGCGGGGTGGACCCGGACGACCCGGCCACCGCCGACTCTGCCCCGTTCGACACGGTGGACCTGCTCCGCGGGCTGCAGCGCAACGCGCTGCACGGCAAGCGGATCGGCCTGTGGCTGGCCGGCACCGGGGTGGAGAACGTGCCCGAGGTCGGCCAGATCATGACCGAGACGGTGGCGCAGTTGCGCCGGCTGGGCGCCACGGTCGTCCCGGCCGACCTGCCGTTCCAGAACGACATCGGCACCCCGGAGTTCAACGCGCTGCTGGTCGAGTTCAAGCACGACATCAACGCCTACCTGGCCACCCGGCCCGGCTCGATGCCGAAGACGCTGGCCGAGCTGATCGCGTTCAACGACGCGCACGCCGCGCAGGAGATGCCGTTCTTCGGGCAGGAGATCTTCATTGCCGCCGAGGCGAAGGGCGACCTGACCGACCCGGTCTACCTGCAGGAGCGCGCCACGGCGACCACGCTGGCCCGGCGCAGCATCGACGAGACGCTGGCCGCGCAGCACCTGGATGCGATCCTGGCGCCGACGAACGGCCCGGCGTGGAAGACCCGGCTGCCCGGCGGTGACACGTTCGACCAGTTCGTCGGGTCGTCCACCCCGGCGGCGGTGTCCGGCTACGCGAACGTCACGGTGCCGGCCGGGTTGATGGGGCCGTTCCCGATCGGGGTGTCGTTCATCGGACCGCGGTTCGGCGAGGCGCGGCTGATCGCCATGGCGTACGCGTTCGAGCAGGGCACCAAGGCCCGCCGGCCGCCGACGTTCATCCCGACCATCGGGTAGCCGACGGGGAGGTCCGAGTACCGTCCAGGGGGTGCGACTACCGACCGCCCTGGTCGTGCAGCACTCCGCGGTGGAGGACGCCGGCCGGCTCGGCGACTGGCTCCTCGCCGCCGGCCTGCTGCTG
>WNGD01001875.1_pt1 | contig 22381 bp, 13 predicted proteins | sample 5400671 | NCBI WGS metagenome assembly WNGD01 (sample SAMN13153369, study PRJNA577476) | soil metagenome | isolation source: 40 cm soil or saprolite under grassland replicate 2 | place: USA:California | collected 2016-06-15 | reverse complement strand
TTGCCCATGCCCAGCGTGATCGGGAATATTTTCAACCACAGCTCGTCCACCAGGTCGTGCTTCAAAAGAGTTTGGATGAAGTTACCGCTGCCGTGGACTTGTAGTTCAGGCCCGTCTTGCTCCTTGAGCTTCTTAATCTCCTGGACAAGATCGCCAGATATGAGCGTAGAATTGCTCCAGTCGAGCTTGAGGGGTGTTTTTGAGGCAACGTATTTCTTTGCGGTATTGATTCCGGCCGCACTGGGGTCTTTCTGGTAGGGCCAGTATCCCGCGAATATCTCATAGGTCTTCCTGCCAAGCAATAAGTCAAAAGGCCTGCTCATTTGCTCGGTCATTGTCTTGCCCAGGAAGTCGTCAAAGTAAGGAACAGTCCACCCGCCATATCTGATGAAGCCGCCAGTCGGGTCCTCCTCTGGCCCGCCGGGAGCTTGCATGACGCCGTCAAGCGTTATGAAAGATAGGACGATAATTTTTCTCATCAAAAGCACTCCTTTCAATCGTTGGGTGATAGGGGAAAGGCGGTACCGCCAGGTCTCTCCCGAGGAGCATAGCATGAGGGCACGAAAAAAACTTCTTCTATCTTGCTCATCTTGCCATGCAGGGCTACCAAGGCATGCCGCTACGGATCGAGGTCTACCTGTGCCTCAAGCGCTCTCACACGCTTCCTGGCAACAATAGCGTTGAGCAACATAACACCACCACATAATAGAAAGAAGCAGTTCATAGCCCCCCAACCCAGCAAAAATCTCGAACCCAACATAGTACTTTTTTCAGCAAACTGCCAGGGATAAGAAACACCAAGAATAACACTATTGCTGATGATCCCTATTGCGATAATCGGCAAACTATTGATAAAGCCTCTTCTCGCCATGCGGCTGGCCTCCCGGTAGTTCATCGACCTTATCGTGCGCAACGAAGAAATTCCCAGAGTCAATGCAACAAGTCCCACACTTAGCAGCACAAAAATCACTATGTCAACGTATGGATCGGCGAACATTTGCTCCACGTTGATAACCTTGCTTTCTCAACAACGAGCTACACGCTACAGTTAGCACCTGTCTTACGCATTACCATAACATACCAGCTCTAAAAATAGCAAGATTGGAAGGCGATTTTCGGAGCATTGCGCCCAGTCTGTAAAAGTCAGCGCAACATCTCCAGGAAGCTCCACGATTTCAGGTCGCGCTCCAGGTGGAAACGTAACAGCCCATGCATCGCCTGCTCGATCTCAGTATGCAGGCGCACGTCCAGGTGGAAAGCTGGCACATGTGCCCACTCAGTGCGCTGGAGCAGACGCAGAACTTTCAGCGCGTTCATCGATAATGCTTGCGTCCAGAGATGGGAACAATTGGGGCAGAGCGCACCGCCGAGCGTCGGTGTGAAGCCGTTCTCTTCGGGACGCAGTTCAGTGTTGCAATGAGCACAAGTACGCAAAACAGGCTCATAGCCAACAAAAGATAATAGATGGACTTCGAAGTAACGCATGAGTAAGCGCGTACGATCATGCTCCCGCGTGGCGTCCACGACGATTCCCTGTGCGCGTTGTTCGTGCAATTGTTGGGCATCAGTATCAAGACAGCGTAGAGCGTCGAGTAGCAGGTTGTAGACATCCAGATGCACAGTGTCGTCTTCGATGAAGCGCTCTATCAGTTCAGCGAGGTAGAAACCACACGTCATATGCCAGAGATCGGTACGCAGATGCGAAAAGTTTTCAATGCTCTGCGCCTGCGTGACGATATCCAGGTTGCGACCCAATGCCACATGCAACTGGCTACGGCATAAAAGTTCAAGGTGACCTGTCTTCTTGCTAATGGGGCGGCGCACACCTTTCGCCACCACGCGCACCTTTCCCTTGTGTGGAGTAAACAATGTGAGAATCCGATCGGCTTCGCCTAAATCGGTGTGTTTGAGAATAATTCCTTCGGTGGAGTAGCTACGTTGCTGCCGCATACGTGGATATCCTATACATGAAAAGAGACGTGAGCCATATCACGTCTCAGTAGGGAGGCGACGAGCGGATTCGAACCGCTGGTGCAGCTTTTGCAGAGCCGTGCCTTACCACTTGGCGACGTCGCCGCATATGAAAAGGGGAGCGGGAGACGGGGATCGAACCCGCGACTTTCTCCTTGGCAAGGAGATGCTCTACCACTGAGCCACTCCCGCTAATACCATTAACTGGCGCAATCTTTGTCACGTTTCTGTGACTCCGTTCGCGCTATTAAGATATCACAGCTCTGGCTATTTGTCAACAGCTATTCCCATGAAAATTCAAACGTCCCCGTAGAGGCATGCCTTGCGTGTGCCTCGTGAGCTATTCCCATGAAAATTCAAACATCCCCGTAGAGGCATGCCTTGCGTGTGCCGAGTGGCTCGCGAGGAAGTCTCTGACACTCAAGGGGTTGCTTGCCACTCACGAGGCACACGCAAGGCATGCCTCTACGGATCAAGGCAAGAGACTTCAAAATCGTGTTAGTAGGAGTCGGCCTGGATGTACATTATTCAATGTCAAAGCCACGCTCACGCAATAACTCGAGCACATGTTCCAGGTTGTTCGCATCTACGCGAACAAGGCGACTCCACTGTTCTACTTCGCTACCCAGCAAAGTTTTGAGATCCTCATCGGACTGCAGATCCTGCAATACCTGTGCAGAGAGACGCAACAATGGAGAATGCTCTATGGAGATACTCTGCTTCTCGCCGTAGCCACTCCCCCATAATTTAAGGCGGATCAACAGGGAACCAGGAACGCCTCCTTCACAGTACTGTTGCAGGAAGCGCATAATGTAATCGAGTTGCAGGTTATTTTTCAATGCCCGCTGTAATGACGCGGCGCTTATCTTGTACCAACCAGTAGCTTCGTCGCGCTCACTGAAACGCTCTACCTCAGCAACGAGGTAGAGATCGAGTACAGCGTAAAAGGGTTGCAAAAGTCCATCGTCATGCAGTCGCCATTGTGGTTCACGCACAGTAAGCCTGCCACTCTCAGTAGCTACGTCTTGCGCTGGCACAGCAGTTAAAGCTGGCAAATAATCGCGCTTCCAGAGTACTTCCTGCACGGTTGCTAACTGCTGCGGCATCACTTCGACGAGAACGGGTGATAGGCGGCGACCAAATAATGGGCGTGTTTCTTGATTGGCAAATAGCATATCCAGCAGGCCAGCGTCGGCCACCTCCAATAGCGTAGCACTCTGCCAGACTTCCACACGCCGCGCCTGCCGTTCCCACTCCACAAGCGAATAGCGCACATTTTGGGGAATCTCTCCGCCCGCTGCGCGCTCTAGCTCGGCCTGAATCGTCTCGGCATGCAGACCTTTCTGGATCGCACGTGTAACACTGGACTTCGTTAAACGATACTGCGCGATATGTTCCAGGCTTACCCGCTCGGCGAAACGATCCAGGCTGACCAACGATACTTCAGAGACGGGCGCAAGGGCCACTAACTCAAAATTGGGTTGTACGATCAAGCGTCCCCAGGGAATCTCCTGGTCTCGGATGGGGTCTTTACTCATGATGGTCGCGACGCCCGGTACCTGGCGAAATGTGCCCGGGCTCTCTTCCTGATCCAGATCTACCATACCCAGCCAGTGCATCGGGCCCGTTAATACAGCACGAATAAAACCTCCTTCAACCAGGTGCCAGCCTTCACGATGCGTCAACCAGCCCCGGCGCAACCGGAAGTCCCAACCATATGGATTACTACCGCTCGAATAGCGTTCGGCCCTCGCTCCATACTGTCGTGGAAACAGCAAATAAGGGTTATACAGTTTCGTGCGCGCAATAAAAGCCGAGATATCATGCCACACTCCAAAGTTTTCATGCACCAGGCGCTCCACCACTATCTGGCGTGAGCGTACTACTTCTTCGTGAGCGGGATCCAGCGGCATAGGCCCAGGACGCGCATTGACTTCTGGCAGGTACAACAGTTCGTTCCAGAACGGCGTCTCCAGATACAGACGATAACAGCGACGGGCACGTTCAATTAACGGAGTAGCGAAAAAGACATCGGCAGGTGCCGCATAAAGTGCTCCATGCCGTTCTTGCAATAGACCAAGCTTCATCATAAGCAAGCGCACAAACAATAAGCGCGGGCTATCGCTCTCTGCACGTACCTGCTCAGCCTGCGTCTTTGCTCCCATATGCTCCAGCACATAACGTAACGAGGAACGTGAGAGCAGACCATTGCTTACCAGCGTCAAACCTTCACGCATGGAGACAACCATCGACCAGTAAAGATAAAGGGTACGCTGAAACGCTCGCACTGCATCGCCTACATCTTCCCCCGCATGTACGGCAACCTGGTCTTCTCCCGACCCCAATATAGTGTGCGCCGCTTCCCTTACAGCAAGCGGCGTAATCAACACACCATCATGAATGCCGCTCGTGTAGTCGCGCCCGGAAAAATTGGTCTGCCTGCCCCAGAAGAGCAATCCTAGCAATAAAAGATGACGCAATGCTTGCTCGAAGATCCCATGTGGATGAGCAACGGGATATTGTAATTGGGTGCCCGGCTGATAGCCAGGCGGCGGCTCAGAGGGTAGGCCCAGGAATTTCTGCTCGCCTGACGACTCATCCTTCTTTACTGCCGCAAGCAGACCGACATAGGTCAGATACAAAGCAAGATCGCGGCTATTTGCTCGCCCACCACACATAACCAGCTCGCGCAAAACCATCTTTTCAATCTCATTGAGATCAACAAGCGTCTTCTCAAGCGATGTAGGATCAAAGAGCAATTGAGCAATTTCCATGATAGTTGTGGGAGTGGAAGACGCTGGTGAAGGAGTGCTGGAAGATGAACTGCTGTTCGGTGTATTCGACGCTGGCTGTATCCGTCTCGCCTTTACTACCGCTTGTAGATGATAGTGCGGCACCGTTTGCAGCAAATCAAGGTCACTCTGTTCCATACAACTCCTCATCATGCACGAGAGGGGATTGCCCACGGCGCTTGAGCTCATCCAGGAAGCGTTCAGTACCCGGCTTTTTGAGAATATGCAAGGTGGGATGAATAGTCTGCACGATCTGTTCCTCTAATGAGGTCGTCGCGGAAAGTTCTCGCATCACCATCGCATCTGCTGTTTCAAGCAATGTTACCCCGCTATAGATACGGACACGGCCATAGCTGGCAATCCAACGTTCAAGTTGCTCCAGCATGTTTGCTAACGGGCTCCCACCCGCAGTATGTGGTTCCGCTATAGATCGCAGCAGCTCCACAAGGACTGTCGGGCGATGCCCTCGACTCAGCGCCTCACCCAGTGCTTTCGGCGTCAAGCGATAGCGCAAACGTCCCTGACTCACACCAGCAGCCTCTGTAAAATTTTCCATTAATTCAATAAGCGGCCAGGCAACTGGGGAACAGGTGACAAGTAAGGCTTCGTTGTCTACTATTTCTAACGAATTGGAGAGTGTGTGGTAATTGTGTATTACCGGCTCCTCATCAAGCTCCAGACTATTGAATAACCAGCCAGCCAGAGGAGTAAGTCGAAACGCAAGCAGACGCCCATCGCGCGAGAGGGCAATGTCGCAGGCTCCCCACCAGTGTAGGGGACCATATAGAAAACGTGCGAGGTAGTAGATCTCCGCACGCAACCAATCGCTCAATTGTAACGGTCGTAAGGGGCGTCCTTCCTCCTGCTCCAACCACCAGTGCGGTGAGGAGAAGAGACGCTGCCGCTTCTGTAAAAACGCTGGATTCAGGCGGTAGACAAAACGCGCAAAGGCTGTAAAACTTATCCACTGATTGAGAGGAGCCTGTGCCAACAGAGCAACCAGCGACAGCCGCGCCTCGCTATTCTCCGCATCTAATTCTCCAGGACGCAAAACGGGAATATTGAGCGAGGTCGCCCGGCAGCGCAAACGCAGTCCTTCATCCTGGAGACTAAATAGCTCAGCGTAAGAAGATTGCGTCAACCATAGTTCAAAGAGGTCGCGCACCGCATCCAGGCGTGCTGGTCCCAATAACAACTGGGCCGCATTAGGTAATACGCGCAGATAAGGCGCGCCACCATCATCTTTATGCAAAATATCGGCCAGGTGCAAAAGCCGTATGGCAAAACGTAAGAAGGTTGATGGGCGCTTAATAGAGGATTGCACTAATGCCAGAAGAGCTTCCGAGGGCATATCAGCGGGCGGTGGGATGGGCACGGAACCATCTACGGACAACATACTGTTTGAGCGCACTAATGCATATGAATCTGCCACATGGCCCCCATGCTCCAGCCATTCATCATCATGGCTTAGCCGGTAGCCATCCAATGATCGCGCAACCAGGAGCAAATCTGCCAGCAAGCTATACGTCTGGGTTTGTTCTACAAGCGGGACTGCACCGCTATCATCATCTGGCTGCAGATTAAAAGGTGTGATCGGCACCGTCACCCGCAGTGCCGCTCGCACCTCACCTGGCACATACCAGCCAATATCGAGCAACGAGCCACTCAGCCCGATACGCTGCTGCGGAGCACTATTCAGACTTGTGCGGAAGAGCATCGCTTTGCCTTGCAGTGCCAACAAGGTGCTCTGCAACTGATTGGGCTGTCCCAAAGAGAAACGTTCGAACAGCCCGCGTAGATCATCGTCAGTGATAGACCCACCAGCCAGAGTCAGTGCAGCCAACAACTGTCGCTGCGACTTCTCCAACGTCGTCGCCACCCTCCGTATCAGCTCAGGCTGACTCAAAGCCTGCTGAATAGCTTCCGCGAGTTGCTGCTTATTCATACTATTTGTGGCAACTTCGTATTCACGCGCAATACCACGCAGTTCGCTCAATCCAAGCTGGGTCAGGATATCTATCAGGCTACCAAGAGGTGTGGGACCTCGCTGCATCAATAAGGGTTTCGGGGAAGCAAACGGACGTGCTGATTTCGGAATAGCATCTCGCTCTTGCACAGACTCTTCTGTCGCTGTATGTTGTTGAGCGGACACTCCCTCGGACCCGGAAGGTGGTACAGGGGAGAGAAAAGAGGCGGGACGCGCCAACCATTGGTATAAAAGGGCAGCAACATGTGCACAGAGTGTTGGCGTGTTCTGCCCACACGGGCATGTACTGACCCACGCAGAAGCACTCTGTATCTCGACCTCAACAGGGTAATGACGCTGGTTTGTCTCTGCTGCTGGCACATCAGCGACACCCCCAACGACGGATGCAGGACGAAGAACCTCAACAACGCCAGAAAGGCGTGTACCCTGACGCTGTGTACTGTGTACCGCTCCAGTGCGACAATACTCTTGTCCTAAAGAAGCCACCGCCAGTCCCGCCATTCGGATAATGTCTGCGGCCCTCAGACGTTGTAGAGTGCCCGGTACAACATTTTCCATAGATCGTGCTCTAGACTGTAATACATTGAGTTGACTACGTTGGGCGCTATGATAGCACGAATTGACGCCTCTGGTCAATTGCAACAAATGACCCTGGCGTTCCTGGCTGATTTCCTGCTCAACAGGCGCGAGCTGATTTTGCACTAATCCCTACCCATACTGGCATAACTTCCATATGGGAAGACTATAATAGTATGCAAAGGAAATCACCCGACTACATACAAGCAAGGAGAGTGTCAATCATGTGCTACGACGATAATGCACGGCCACCAGTTCCACCCGAAACAAATGGAACCGCCAGAAGCGAAGACCTCGTACTACAAGCGAGCGATGGCAACAGGTTTGCCGCTTATATTGCCCATCCTGAGCATCCTACCAGTGCACAGATCCTCATCTTCCCCGATGTGCGTGGCTTGCACCGGTTCTACAAAGAACTGGCCTTGCGCTTCGCTGAAACAGGCACAACTGCCCTCGCTATTGACTATTTCGGTCGCACGGCAGGCCTCACAGAGCGCAACGACGCATTCGAATTCTGGCCACATGTGCAACAACTCAACGTCCAGACCTTGTTCCACGATGCGAACGCCGCGCTAACTTATCTGCGGCAGAACAACAATCAGCCGATCTTCACCATTGGCTTCTGTATGGGTGGTAGCTTCTCGCTCCTCACAGCCACGCAGAATTTCGGCCAGGCCGGAGCTATCGCCTTCTACGCAGGACTGAGCAGAGTATTTGCAGGCAGCAGCGGCAGCGTCCTTGAACTCTCCAGGCAGATCCATTATCCTGTGCTCGGACTTTTCGGTGGTGCCGATCCTGGTATCCCATCCACCGACGTACAGACCCTGGACGCAAACCTGGACAAAGCTGGCGTTGAGCACGAGATCGTTGTTTACCCGAACGCCCCGCACAGCTTCTTTGATCGCCGCTCAGCCGACTTCGCCGAGGCTTCCACCGGCGCCTGGCAGCACGTCCTGAGCTTTATCTCAGCCCATACGCCTAAATAATCTCATAGGGATCGGTAACTTCTTTCATGTTGTTGCATCCTTTTACCATCTCGTTCGTATATGTGAGCAGGCGTTGATCTCAAATCAAAGGAGCAAAACAATGAACAGGAAGCCACTATCAGTGCCCAAAACATTATCATGGGCCTATGCGGCAGTAGCAGTGTTTACCGCTATCTCTGTTATTGTCCCCGTTATCTGGGAACGCAAGGCACGTAAAGAGGACAAATAACTGAATATCAGGTACAAAAATACAATCGATGATTTTAGGAACGCGATTCGAGGTAGCCCACGGATTGGTGTAGGGGCGCGATTTATAAGCCCGTGTGTGTTGCCAGGCCAATCTGCAGGCTTATAAATCGCGCCCCTACACCTGATATATGCCATGATCCATTATGAAAACATGATAGTCTTACCACAAATTCTCCACTACTTGCAACTTCTTGACATCTCCGTTATACTAGCTCCATAGCAATACAAATGTAATACCTCCAACGTTGATGAAGAGGAGTAACCTGCCAGCGATATCAGCGAGCCGATGACTGGTGCAAGGTCGGCAATCCGCTACAGGCGAAGGGCGCTTCGGAGTTGGACTCAGAATGAGTGGCTTCACTGTTCGGTGAAGAAGCAGGGTGGAACCGCGCATGTCGCTGCTAACCGTAGTTGCCCCAGGCCTACCATAAGCGACATTCGTCCCTGGGCGGATTGAACGCCTGGGGCATTTTTATTGGAGAGGAAACCACTCATGACTCAGACAGAATCGGTACCGGCGGTGAATGACACTCCCCTGGTTCCAATCGAAAAGATCGTCGCACTCTGTAAACGCCGCGGTTTTGTATACCCCAACTCTGAAATTTATGGCGGCGTGGCTGGCATCTACGACTTCGGCCCACTGGGTGTGGAGTTCCGCAACAATATCCGCCGCTACTGGTGGTGGTCGATGGTGCAGACTCACGATAATGTAGTGGGTATCGAAGGCGCAAATATTACCCACCCTCGCGTGTGGGAGGCCAGCGGCCACGTTGAGAACTTTGTTGATCGCCTGGTAGACTGCAAAAAGTGCAAACGCCGCTGGCGCGTTGACCATCTGCCGCCTGAAAACCTGGAGCAGAATAAGTGTCCCAACTGCGGGGGCGAACTGACGGAACCTCGCAAGTTCAACCTGCTGATGGAGACCTACCTCGGCGTGGTCGAGGGCGATCGTATGAAGACCTACCTGCGCGGTGAGGCCTGCCAGAACATCTACCTGGACTACGATAATGTGCTGAAATCGTCGCGTATGCAGATTCCTTTCGGTATCTGCCAGATCGGTAAAGCGTACCGCAACGAGGTGACGCCGGGCAACTTCCTGTTCCGCCAGCGCGAATTTGAGCAGTGGGATTTGCAGTTCTTCGTCCATCCCAGTGAGATGCAGAAGTGGTTTGATTACTGGAAAGCGTATCGCTTCGAGTGGTACAAGAGCATCATCAACCATAAGGATCGCCTGCACTTCCGCGAACATGGTCCCGATGAACTCGCTCACTACGCGAAGCAGGCATTCGACATCGAGTATCGCACGGTGCTCGACTGGCAGGAGTGGGAAGGCATCCACTGGCGCCAGGACTGGGATCTCTCGCGCCACAGTCAGTACAGCGGCCAGGATCTGAGCTACTCCGATCCGGCGACCGGGGAGCGCTATATTCCCTGGATCGTCGAGACCTCGGGTGGCGTGGATCGCACGTTCCTCAACCTGCTGCTCGATGCCTATGAGGAGGAGCCAGATCCAGCAGGCAAGGAGCCACGTACAGTGTTGCATCTGCACCCGATGTTGGCACCCGTCAAGGTAGCTGTATTCCCTTTGCAGAAGAATAAAGAGGAACTGGTCTCCACTGCAAAAGGTATTCACAAGCATCTGCAACGCTTGATGGTCTCCCAGTACGACGATATCGGCAATATCGGTCGCCGCTACCGCCGCCAGGACGAGATTGGTACACCTTACTGCGTCACTGTCGACTTCCAGAGTCTGGAAGATCAGACTGTCACCGTGCGCGAACGTGATAAGATGACTCAAGAACGCATCGCTATCGACGCACTGCCAATGTACCTGCTTGATCGCGTAACCTGGAAATAGTCTGCACCCAACGGTATGCAATCATGATTCATCCTGGTAATGTTCAGGACCCCTCGCCGCCTGCGGCGGCTCGCTCTCGTCTGGTGTGTGGGCGGTGGATTGGCGGCTCGGCCGCCAATCCACCGCCCACACACCAGACGACTTGCGAAGCGCCAGGGGCGCTGAGAAGTCAAGAAGGGATGGCCTGAATAGTTACCAGGGACAACTTGGAATACAATAAAACACATTGCGGGTATTTCCTGCGCGTACTTTCGTCCTGTTTCTTTTGCGATTTTTTGTTCGTCTGGTATCTTAGACATAGATACTTGAATATGCAAAAGGACTATAGTACGAATGACAACCATCGTTTCATATAATATCCTGGCAGGTGGCTATAGCATGCGCAAAAATGCCGCGCGCCGGACTGCACAATTGGTCCACATTATCCGCCCGGCAAACCCTGATATCGTCGGGGTGGTCGAAGCTACTCATCCATTAGTGCAGCAAAAACCCCTGGTGATCGAGGAGATTGCCGAAACATTAGGTATGCAGCTTATCACAGGCGGACCAGCCAGGCACACTGACGACTATCAAACAGCTCTGCTGACACGTTTACCGATCGTACATACACAACTGCATCAGCATCCCTGCTTCAACAAGCCTCTCCTGGAGGTTCGCGTTGAGCAAACAAACGGGCAACAACTCACTGTATTTGTAACTCACCTGTCAGCCGCATTTAACAAGGGTCGAGGAGGAGGAGCAATCCGCCAGCGCGAGGTCCGGGAGATCTTGCGTATCATGGCACCTTTACGCGCACAGAGTATCCCCCACATACTCATGGGCGATTTCAACTCGCTGGCACCCGGTGATCACTTCAGAGCCAGTTCACTCGTCGGCTATGTTACAGGTCTCGACCGCGAGAAACAGAAGCGCAATCTGTATGATGGACATCCCCATCTCAACTTTGTGGTGCCTCCGAAATTACGCTTCATCAATCCCATCTTACGCATCATACCGCGCAATCAGCTTCTCTCCACACTTTTCAACTCTGCTGCATCTCTCTACGCACCGCGCGGCTGCATCCGTCTCCTACGCGAAGCTGGTTACGTAGATAGCTACAGGCGTGTTCATCCCCAGGCACTGGGCTTTACCTGCCCGGCAGCAGCACCAGCAGGACGTATCGATTTCATCTTTGCCAGTCCTGAGATGGCCGAACGCCTGGAGACATGCTACGTTCTTACAGAGGGCGAAGGCATACCAGGCAACGAAGCCAGCGACCACCTGGCGGTAGCTGCCGAATTTGGATTGGGCATAGCGCCTGCTGAACCTCCGGCAACCTTCAGCAATGCAATGATCAGCTAAAACCAACTAACCAGCAATGTAGGGCGCGATTCCCTGGTAGGGGCGCGATTTATGTGTAGGGGCGCGATTTATAAGCCCGTGTGGATCAGCCTGGGGAGGGCTGCGGGCTTATAAATCGCGCCCCTACATCGCTGATTGAATATGATACAAATGTACGGTAACAATTCATTCCTGCTCAACATAAAAAACCCGTGGGTAAATCCCCTACGGGTTTTCTATGTACGCTATCTATTGGAATACGTCTTTAGTTTTTTCAAAAAGGTTGCGGAAGATGTTTTTTCCGTCCTGCTCGCTCTGCTCTTTTTCGATGCGGGCGAACTCTTCCAACAGGTGCCTCTGCTCGGTCGTCAGATTGGTCGGAGTGACGACTTTGACAAGGACGTGCTGATCACCGCGTGCACTACTATGCACGACGGGAACTCCCATGCCCTTGAGACGGAACGAACGACCACTCTGCGTTCCCGCAGGGACCTTGAGCAGAGTCGATTTCGTGTCAACAGTGGGCACCTCCACTTCGTCGCCAAGGGCAGCCTGCGTGAAGCTGATGGGCAGTTCGTAGATGATATCGTTGCCCTGGCGCTTGAAGAAAGGATGGGGCTTGACGGAAAGGATGACGTAGAGATTGCCGGGGGTGCCACCCCGTGCGCTGACTTCGCCTTCGCCTGTGACACGGACGTTAATGCCATCATCGACGCCTGCCGGAATGTTGACCACCACGCGACGATTGTTGCGTACGCGACCCTGACCACGGCATTTCTCACACGGTGTCGTGATCACACGGCCTTCACCACGACAGCGTTCACACATGGTGACATTGACGAACTGGCCGAAGATCGATTGTTGCACACGGCGAATCTCACCGCTTCCCTGACAGGCAGAGCAGCGTGAGGTCGATGTGCCAGGCTGGGCTCCACTGCCTCGACAGGTGGAACAGGTCTCCCAGCGGGGCAGTTCGATCTCTTTCTGACAGCCAAAGACCGCCTCTTCGAAGGTGATTGTGAGCTCATAGCGCAGGTCTGCTCCCCGCTGCGTGCCCGAACGCCGCTGGCTCCCTGCCGTGCCTGCGAAGAACGTCTCAAAGAGGTCATTGATACTGCTAAACCCACCGAAGTCGCTAAAGCCTGCTCCGGCCCCATTGCCTACTCCGGCGTGCCCAAAACGATCATAGGCTGTACGCTTTTGCTGGTCGCTTAACACCTCGTAGGCTTCATTGATTTCAATAAAGCGGGCTTCCGCTCCCTGATCTTTATTTGCATCCGGGTGGTATTGCTTGGCAAGACGACGGAAAGACTTTTTTATCTCTTCGTCAGTTGCACTACGCGATACTCCCAGTATCTCATAATAATCTCGTTTGTTTGCGGCCATCGACTGGTCCTTTACCGTCTAAGAAACAGGGCGCGATCTATTCCGCGCTACTGGATTTAACACTGATCCTACAAGTAAAACGTAAAATTTGCTTTATTTACAAGCTTACATCATGCTCTATTACATTTCTTTGTACTCGCCTTCGATGGTGTCGTCGCCACTGCGGCCACCACTCTGCTCAGGACCACCCTGAGCGCCAGCGCCATAATCAGCCCCTGGAGCACCAGCAGGTGCACCCTGGCGATAGATCTCCTCGCTGATCTTGTGGAAGGACTGCTCCAGAGCCTCGCGCGCCTCTTTAATGCGTGCGACGTTGTCGGTCGCGAGAGCTGAGCGCACATCGGCGACCTTGGTCTCCAACTCGCCCTTCTGCTCAGAGGTCAGCTTATCACTGAGTTCGGCGATGCTCTTCTCGGAACGGTAGGCTGCACTATCGGCCAGGTTGCGTTCCTCGACCTCTTCCTTGCGCCGCTTGTCTTCGGCTGCATGGGATTCGGCGTCGCGTACCATGCGATCGATCTGGTCCTTGTTGAGACCGCTCGATGCGACGATAGTGATCTTCTGCTCACGACCGGTACCTTTATCACGTGCGGAGACGTTGACGATACCGTTGGCGTCGATGTCGAAGGTGACTTCGACCTGCGGAATGCCACGTGGAGCTGGTGGAATACCGTCCAGGATAAAACTACCCAGCGAACGGTTGTCCTTGGCAAACTCGCGCTCACCTTGCAGGACGTTGATCTCTACACTCGGCTGGTTGTCGCTGGCGGTAGAGAAGACCTGGCCCTTCTGCGTGGGGATGGTGGTGTTGCGCTCGATCAAGCGAGTGAAGACTCCACCCAGTGTCTCGATACCCAGGGACAGAGGAGTTACGTCGAGCAGCAGTACGTCTTTGACATCACCGGTCAGGACACCTGCCTGGATCGCTGCACCGATCGCTACAACCTCGTCGGGGTTGACGCCACGGTTTGGCTCGCGATCGAAGATGCGACGGACCATGGTCTGCACGGCTGGCATACGCGTCTGACCACCAACCAGCACGACTTCGTTGACTTCTCCAGGACGCACACCGGCATCTGAGAGGGCCTTCATAACTGGACCGCGGGATTTCTCAACCAGGTCCTCAACCAGTTGCTCCAGCTTTGAACGCGAGAGCGTCATGGTCAGGTGCTTTGGACCACTGGCATCGGCAGTAATGAAGGGCAGATTGACCTCTGTCTGCATTGAGCTGGACAGCTCTTTTTTGGCCTTCTCAGCAGCTTCCTTTAGACGCTGCAAGGCCATGCGATCCTGACGCAGGTCAATACCCTGCTCGCGGCGGAACTCGTCGGCCAGCCAGTTGATGACGCGCTGGTCAAAGTCGTCACCACCCAGATGTGTGTTACCATTGGTGCTCTTCACCTCGAAAACGCCATCGCCCAGTTCGAGGATAGAGATATCGAATGTACCTCCACCAAGGTCATATACAGCGATGCACTCGTCTTTCTTCTTGTCAAGGCCATAGGCCAGTGATGCAGCGGTCGGCTCGTTGATGATACGCAGTACTTCCAGACCTGCAATCTTACCGGCATCCTTGGTCGCCTGGCGCTGGGCATCGTTAAAGTAGGCGGGAACGGTGATGACAGCCTGCATGACGCGCTCGCCCAGATAGGCCTCGGCGTCTGATTTCAATTTCTGCAGGATCATCGCGGAGATCTCGGGCGGGCTGTAGGTCTTGCCCTGTACCTCTACCCAGGCATCTCCAATGCTGGAACGCACAACCTTGTAGGGCACCAGGCGCCTGTCACGATCGACTTCGGGATCATCAGATTTGCGTCCCATGAAGCGCTTGATCGAATAAACGGTATTCTCTGGATTGGTGATCGCCTGACGCTTTGCAACTTCACCGACGAGACGCTCACCATTTTTATTAATTGCAACGATCGAAGGTGTGGTACGCGCGCCTTCCGCGTTGGGGATAACGACTGGTTCGCCACCCTCCATTACTGCAACACAGGAGTTCGTGGTTCCTAGATCAATTCCAATAACTTTTGGCACTGTTGCCTCCTAATAACTATCTATTCTATTCATGTGTTGAGAACCCGGTATATCGTGTCCGTGTTACTCATCATATCCGTAAACTTCGGCCAGGAGATCGTTCATCATACGCGTCATATAGCGCACTACCGCTATAGCACGACCATATTGCATGCGTGTAGGCCCTATTACACCCAGCAAACCCCCAACCCTACCTTCCTGTCCATAGCGCGCTACGACCAGACTGATATCCTTCATCTCGTCCCACTGATTTTCACCACCAATAATCACCTGCACTCCATCCGTAGAACGCAATTGCGATGCCAGGGCCGGTAAGAAGCGATTCTCTTCCAACACTTCCATGACTTTACGTACGCGTTCATTGCGCTCTTCCTCCGGCCCCATACGACTATATTCCGGCTGATCCAGAATATTGATGACTCCATCTCGGTAGAAGACGTCAGCCATCATGTCACCATGTTGCTCCAGAATACGCACAATCGTAGTACTTATGAGCCGCTCCACCGTTGATAAGTCCAGTCTACTGAGCAATTCATTGATCTCAACAGCATTTTTATTGTCGAAGAGTTTGTTCAACCGTGCCGCATTGGCACTCAGTTCTTCCTGCAAAATCGCTGTGTCCAACTGCAGGCGCTGCTGTTTAACAGTGCCATCTGTCAGAACCAGCACCATATGCGCAGAAAGATCGGTTACCGATAGAACTTCAAAGTGCTTGAGATGCCCTTCATTCGCACGCGGCGATGTCATGACGGCGGCACTATGCAGCAGACGCGCCATCACTGAAGCAGTGAGACGTACCCATTGGTCCAATTGGTCCTGCACCTGGTAGAACTGGTGCCGGATCAAGCGCTGCTCATCAAGTGAAAGAGCCGACTCTCGCATAAGATGTTCCACGAAGTAACGATAACCCAGATCAGTAGGTACACGTCCGGCAGAGGTATGGGGCTGATGAATCAATTGCGCCTCTTCCAATCCCGCCAGCTCATGCCGTACGGTCGCGGAACTAAAAAGCAATCCATACTTGCGCACAAGAGTCTCGGACGCAACAGGCGTGGCGGTATGAATATATTCTTCAACCAATGCCCGCAAAATCTGTTGTTTGCGTGGACTCAGTGGTGTCATGTCCTTGTTGCCTTATTACCCTGCCGTATCGCCCCCGATAGCGCCAATGCTATATTCAGGATGATACAATATCTGTCAACTATGATTGCTAGCAGTCTCGCCTTGAGACTGCAAATACAGAATAGCACTCAACGAGGTCGATTGTCAAGTCTTAGGGACCCTTATCTTTAACCATAAAAAGATAATGGAGGAATGGGCTAAATAAGCCATTCCTCCATTGCTTACCTTTATCGGCTCAAAAAACTTTAGCCTCCATTATTGTTCCCGTTCCCATTGTTTCCACCGCCGTTGTTCCCACCTCCATTGTTGTTCCCGTTCCCATTATTTCCCCCCCCATTGTTATTCCCATCTCCATTATTGTTCCCATTCCCATTGTCTCCGTTATTGTTATGATCGGTTTGCATTACTCCGCCTTGCACCGGGTTCTGCCCGTCCAGCATCCAATCACAATTATTGCTTGCACCCATCAAACCAGTTGTATCAGAGACACATTGCTTATGGATACCGGGAGGTATCTGGAATAACGTTTGTTGCCCCAGACCAAGCGACTTTAGATCAATATTTCCACAGGGAATATTATCTGTTGCCTCGTTACAACGCCCACTCACACGTTGTATCACACTATGCCAGATAGGCGCAGCACCGGTTATACCAATAACATTCTGCCCAAATGGATTGTCGTTAGCGTTGCCAGTCCATACTCCTACGACGACATCGGGAGTGTAGCCAAGCGCCCAGTTATCCTTGAAGTCATCAGTAGTACCGGTTTTGGCTGCTACCTGGCGCTGTGTGCATTCTGGCATGGAAGTGTACACACATGTTGGATCCCAATCCCAGAACGAAAGATCATGGTCATTCAGAAATTCATATGCCCTGGAGTGTTCATCTGAAAGCACTGAAGTCATCATATACGAGATCTGCGGCGACATCACTTGAATGGGCTGGACATGATTTGGATCAAAGTGATAGAAGTTATGACCAAAGTTATCCCAGATATCAAGGATACCCTGCGCAGGGACGCGCTGCCCATTATTGGCAAACACTTGATACGCATTCACCATTTGGAGTAAAGATACATCCGTCGTACCAAGCGCCAGTGATGTTCCCAGACATTCATAAAGGTTGGTAATGCCTTGATGCCGACAATCGCTAATCTTTTTATCAATGTCGGTGATACCCATGCGGCGCGCGGTTGTTACGATATTATCCAGTCCGACAAACGTGAGCGCTTTCAATGCCGGGATATTAAACGAATTGGCCGTTGACTTCCGAATAGAATTCGTGGTCATATGGCTGTAGGTATTGCCATAATCGGTTGGAACATAGACATGCTTTTTATCCGCTACCGTCCCGGCAGGCTTTCCGTTAGGAAAGAATGTTTGCAGATCAGGCAATACAATACCAGGATACCACCCCATCTGAAATGCGGTAGAATACACGATCGGTTTAAACGTCGAACCGGGCTGCCGGGGTGCTACGGCGGCGTTCACCTGGCCACCTACTCTTTTATCAGTAGAGTTATAGTTCGTGCTGCCATCCATTGCTAAGACTTCGCCTGTCTTTGCGTTCATAACAACGACCGCTGCATCATTTACATTAAATGTTGCGCTGTTTAGCGTCGCTATATAACCGCTGAGTTTTTGATATTCAGGCTGCGTGAGGTGACGCTTGACAGCGTTTTCCACGTAAGTCTCTAGATTTATGTCGATGCTGGTACGAATGTTATAGCCACCGTTAAGGAGGAGTGTAGCGCCTTTGTCGTAATCCCCATTGCCCAGCACTCCCTCTAGCTGATTCACCACCCATGACACAAAATGAGGAGTCTTCCAATTAGCATGATAGGTCTGGAATTTCATTGTTGCTGTCATGTTCTCAACACGCTGGACGATATCTGGCGTGATAGGCCCATCCTGCCCGTTCGGTCCCAGCCCCTTTACAGTAACCCCCATAGCGAGCATGCTTTGCAAGACATAATCCTGACGCGCCAGGGCAAGAGTCTTGTTGGTGGGATCTTGCCCCCACATGGTCGGATCAAACATACTTGGATTGTTCGGTAAGGCTGCCAGCAGAGATGCACGCGCCAGGGCAAGCAGCGGATTATGCGTTTTCTTGACTGGATCGTAGTCAAGTTGAGAGATAGCAGGAGTACATTTGAAATTTTTGTTACAACTGCGTGCAAGACCAAAATAATCCTCTGAAGCGGCTTCAACGCCAAGCTCTGTTGCTCCGAAAGGTGAAATGTTGAGATACATCTCCAGAATTTTTGTCTTGGGATATTGTTGCGTGAGGCCAATAGCCAGTGCCGCTTCAGATACTTTGCGACCGATGGAGTAAGTGGCATCGTTTCTCATGTTTTTGATAAGTTGCTGAGTTATAGTGCTACCACCACCATGCGAGCCACCATAGAACACTGCTCGCAAGAGGCCCTGTGGATCTATTCCTCCGTTCGTCCAGAAGGTTGGATCTTCAGCCGCGATCATCGCATCACTCATAACCTGGGGAACATCATCGTAGTTGACTGAAACACGCCGCCCCGGCCCGTTGGTATCGTATATATTAGCTAGCAAGACGTTATTACGATCATAGATGTGTGTCACCTGCGATATCTGTTTATTGGCTATTCCTTGCAGTTGCGGCTGTTGACTCTGATAATATGCATATCCATAAGCGGTGCCCGATGAAGCACTGATCACGACGAAGAATATCAGGCCGATGATAATGCCCAGACCGACTCTTCTGCTCCCCGATCCCATGATTTCACGACGATGACGCATACGCATGGCAAGACGAACTGACTTAGAGCGCTTCCACGGCTTTGCTTTTGGCAATGGCTCAGATGTACCAATTATGGGAGGACGATAGCGTACAAGCGGCGCAGGTGGTGCGGCTGTCTGACCATTGATCGCCGCTACTTTACCTGACACACGACGCATCATCTGCACCGCATTACCTAAAAGCCTCTGACTGTGTGGCCTGGCTGGCGAAGGATATCTCGATTGCTGCTGCATCGGCCCCGGTACGGGGATCGGCAACTGTGGCCCCGGTTGCATACCTGGCCCTGGTGGTAAGGGAGAAGAGGGATGCGGTGCCCGCGCTGGCATAAACGTAGGAGAAAATTGATTTGGCGGCTGGCGATAGTCACTCCACAGGTTTCCTGTGTGGGGAACTCTATTATTTTGCCCACCTGGTTGATTGCCGTCAGGCGGCTGATGCCAATTGTTACTCATACAAAGTACATCCTCGTTGCATGTATTCTTAACATTTGAACGCTGCACCAATCGATCCTGGTGGCTCTTATTCTATGTAACTGAACGCACAAGATGAAACAACTTAACGCCAATTACCCATTCTGGCTACCATTCAGATCCCCTCCAAACTACAGTCGTGGCTGAACCACGCTCCTTTTGCGACTGAATTACAACCCATCAGGGGCATGACGGGTGCAAAGATTTGCCAGATCATGTACAATATGGACGCATATCGTAACTCTGCCATATTCAATGGCACCTGGTACTCTGCTGAGAGGAGCCTCCTGTATGTTTTTGCGGTCCACCCGCTACTTACTGACCTTTGTCATCTGCGCCTGGCTTTGCCTGCTCGCAACGGTTCATCTCTCCCCCCATGCTCTAGCCGCGAGCGACCCGATTACCGTTACCGCGCAAACAGATACCGTTTCTTTCCCTAAGGGGATCGATTTTCAGATGAGCGCAACCGATGCCAGCGCACCTATCACACTGGCAACCGTTTATATCAAATATAATGGGACAGGTATTCACACAACACATATAGTTCCCATTGAGCACCCCGCTACTACTGTGACCTTGCAATGGCATGATGACATCTCTGGTTCGAACTTTATTACGCCGGGCACACAGATCAGCTACTACTGGCAGGTACAGGATAAACTCCAAAATAATCATACAGAGGCATTACAAAAGTTCACCGTTGTCGATACACGTTTTAGCTGGCAACACCTGTCTGAAGGCTTTCTACAGGTGAACTGGTATAATCGTCCGGCAGATTTCGGTCAGGCTATGCTCAATCAGGCAAGCAATAACGTCAAACGCATAAGCAATAATCTCGGTGGCAGTTTGCTACATCCAATCAATCTCTGGGTCTACCAGACCAATGATGACTTTCACGGTTCACTCGCGCCAGGCAGTTATGAATGGGTTGGTGGTGTAGCCTTTCCTTCACTCAACGAGGCATCTATTGTCGCAGAAACGCAGAACGATCTTACCCTGACACGCGATATGCCGCATGAGCTTACACACCTGATCTTCCATCAGCTCGTAGGGCCGGATGCTGAGATTCCAACCTGGTTTGATGAGGGCCTGGCAGTCTATAACCAGGTCTACCACGAGCCCGGCATGAAACTACGCCTCAAACAGGCGCTCAATACTCATTCGTTGCTCCCCCTGAATGACATAACGATTAGTTTCCCGGCAAATGCAGATAAGGCATACCTGGCCTATGCACAAAGCTGGAACCTTCTTGACTATATGTATAACACTTTTGGACAACCCAAAATGGCTACCCTGATCAAGGATACAAACAAAGGTAACCCGATTTTCGACGAAGATCTCACACAGGCGCTGGGCGTAGACCAGCCTCATCTTGAGAATCAATGGCACCTGAACCTTAATCAGCCACCAACGCTCACGCCAGATCAGGCGAATCCAAAATCTACTGCCATCCAGAATCCTATCCAGGTTCAGGTCGCCACTAACCCTTATGCTCCGTTCCTGGTTATGTCAGGCATCCTTCTGATTGTGCTACCCATGATCGGCCTGGGTGGACTATTCTCCTACCAGCGGCGCAGCCAGCCTCGCGTCACATTGCAGGCACAAAACATCATGAATTCTACCCTACCAGCCTACTCTACGCCACCTGCAATGAACCATACGCCATATACAGGTCCTTCACGTTATGCGGCGCAACCACCATACCCATCATACCAGCCGTACCCGCCACGTACGCCACCTGATACGCCAGCAATACGGGCAAATCCAAGGTACTACCCGCAAATGCAGGAGTACAACGTTCGTCGTCCAGATAAGCAAGCACCACAGGAGTAAACATACAAATGGGCAACAAGTTGAGGAAGAAGTTGGAAGTGTTCGATATATCAGCCCCTTATTACCCGTCCGATGCTCTCTCGCTGGACGAACTCGCATACTGGATCGCCTTCAGTCGCGTATTGGGCATCGGTCCCGTCCGTTTTAAAATGCTGCTTGACTTCTTCCACGAAGATGTCGCAGCAGCGTGGCACGCACGCAAGCTAGATCTGGCTGCTAGCGGCCTGGACCAGAAAACAATCGAGAGTTTTCTTCAGCAACGCACTATCATTATTCCAAAACAAGAGCTTGAGCGCCTCGAACGTTTGCATATTCAGGTCATAACCTGGAAAGATTCTGCTTATCCTCCGCTGCTCAGAAAGATCGAATATGCTCCTTCGGTCCTTTACATGTGTGGCAATCTCACTGATGACGATCGTCATTTCAGCCTGGGCATCGTGGGCACACGCAAAATGAGTACGTATGGTCGCCAGGTTACAGAACGCCTCACAAGTGACCTGGCAAAGGGCAAACTCACGATTGTCAGTGGACTGGCTCTGGGCGTCGATACCATTGCGCATACAACCGCGCTCGATGCGGGAGGTCGCACAATTGCAGTTCTGGCCAGTGGACTCGATATCATCTATCCACCGTCCAACTACAATCTTGCACGCCGCATCGTCGAATCAGGACAGGGCGCATTGCTCACAGCCTTTCCCCTGGGCGTCAGGCCCGAAGCCGGAAACTTTCCTGCCCGCAACCATCTCATCTCCGGCCTTTCGCTTGGCGTCGTGGTTACCGAAGCCCCCCCACGAAGTGGAGCACTCATCACAGCCAACTCGGCTCTCAATCAGGGTCGTGAAGTTTTTGCCGTACCCGCGGGCATATTCTCTCCCGGTGCAGCAGGCGTCAACAAACTTATCCAGGACGGCGCTCACCCGGTCACCGACGTCAAAGATATCCTGGAAAGTCTCAACCTCTACATGGTCCCCCAACACGCCGAGGCCCAGGCCATCCTGCCCGACAACGACGAGGAGCGT
>WNGD01004959.1_pt1 | contig 22382 bp, 24 predicted proteins | sample 5400671 | NCBI WGS metagenome assembly WNGD01 (sample SAMN13153369, study PRJNA577476) | soil metagenome | isolation source: 40 cm soil or saprolite under grassland replicate 2 | place: USA:California | collected 2016-06-15 | reverse complement strand
TCCGAACGGCTGTACATCCTCGAGGAAGGCCGGATCCTGTTCGAAGGGACCGCGGACCGCGCGAAGCGGCAGATCGGCGGGACCCTCCGGGTGTCCATCGAGAACGGCGGGAACCACCGAGACCTCTTCGCTTCGTTTGGGCAGGCCGTCGCGGAGGGTACGGCGCTGCACGTGATCACGGAACCCGAGCGCGTGCACGAAGTGATGGACATCGCCCTCCGAAACCGCTTGTCGGCGACGGTCGGGCCCGTCACCCTGGAGGAGGCGTTCCTCACGATCGTCGGCCGTTCAATCGATGCGGAGTGAGAGGATGGCATTTGGCCTGAAGTGGTCCGGGTCCGGAATGTTCCTCGCCACGGAGATCCGCGTGCAACTGCACGAATGGCTGGCGATCGTCACCGGGACGCTGACGCCGGGAGCCCTCCTGGTATTCGTCGCCATCCTCGCTCGGGACCTCTTGCCAATCACGGTCATCGGCGCCCTCGTGTATTCGATGTTCCTGATCGGCCAGCGCGTGCTCAACGAGGCCGCGTACATCCGCATCGACCACAAGCTGAATGAGTTGTATCACGCGAGCCCGCTCTCGCCGGAAGCCTACTTCGTCGGAATCGCGGGCGGGATGCTCGTGGCCTACCTACCGCCGAGCTTGGTCCTCGTTGCGGTCCTCGAGATCCTGCATCCGCTCAGCCCGCTCGGGTGGCTCGTCCTGTTTGCGTCGCTCCTCGCGGTGTGGGCGGTCTCGTCCACGATCGGATACGTCGTGTCGACGCTCTTCAGGGACATGAAGACGATCTGGCCGTACTCGGCCCTCTTGACCAACGTGTTCGGCATCTTGCCGCCGGTGTTCTACCCGCTCCGACTTGCCCCGGTCGAATGGCGGTCCGTCGTCCTCCTCCTGCCGACGAGCGCCGCAGCCTCGCTCGTCGACGGGGCGGCAGGACTCGAGACCTTGACGACGAACGAGACGATCGTGGCGGCGGTCGCGTTGCTCGTCGAAGCGGTCGGGCTGTTCGCGTTCGGGATCGTATGGGCCCGGAAGACGGCCCGGGAGCGATGATCCATGGCGACCGCCGTCGGCCGGAAGGAGATGCCGCAACGGGGACGCGTGCTCCCCGCCTGGGCCTGGATCGGTTGGCGGTGGGTCTGGCGCAGTCCAGCGGCCGCGATCGTGCCGCTCCTCCAACCGTTCTTCTTCCTCTACTTCCTGCACCGGATCGCCCCCGCCAGCTATTTCCCCCTCCAGGTGGCTGGCGCGATGCTCTTCTCGACGCAGAACATCGGCAGCTGGTGCCTCTCGGACTCCGCCGTGTTTCGCATCGAGCTGCGGCTCCAGGACATCTTCGTTGCGTCACCGCACGACAAGCTCCATTATCTGTTCGGGGTTGCGTTCTCGAACCTCATTCCCGCGGCACCCGCGCTCATCGCGCTGGGGATCATCCTGGCGAGCGTGACCTACGTCTCGCTGACGGGATGGCTCGTCTTGGTGGCGTGCATCCTCATCATCTGGGTCCTCTACTCCGCCATCGGCATCGCCGTGTCGAGCCGCCTCCGGAGCCAGCGGGAGGTGTGGCCCGTGGGGAATCTGATTTTCACGCTCCTAGGGATCCTCTCTCCGTTGTACTATCCTCTTTCGATTTTGCCGCCGGTCTGGCGGGAACTCGCGCAGCTCCTCCCCGCAACGTATGCGGCCTTGCTCGTCCAAGGCGCGCTCGGGCTCGAACCTGCAGCCGCCGGAGACATCGCGCTCGACGCCGCCCTCCTCGTCATTTCCACGGCCGTCGGGCTGGCCGCGGCGTGGCGGTTGTATGAGTGGCGGGAGCGGTGAGCGGGTTCGCATTCCGGATCTAGTCCTTCCGGCTTTTCGCCGCGGACCGTTTCGACGGAACCGCGTGGACGAGGAAATGGCGGACGCTCGGAGCGTCCGGTCCGAGATGGAACCGCTGGACCCTCTGCTCTATCTGCCGGTCGCTGACCGTGACCCGTTCGTGTTGCCGCATGTGCTCGGTCCACGACTCCACGTCGTAGCTTTCGACGAAGCGCCCCGGTTCCGCCGCGTCCGCGGCGAGATCCCAGCGGAGGGCTCCGTCCCGCAGGCGCACCCGACGCTGATCCCCGATCGCCTCGAGGAATTCGGCGGTCTGGATCGGGTCGATCCGGTATTCCACGGTCACCTTCGCGGGCCGTTGGATGTCCTCGGGACCGTATCCGCGCAAGATCGGCTCGGGCCAGTGGAGCGACGGGCTCAGGTCCAAGCTCGCGTGCGGTGACAGCCGATAGCGACCCGACGCGGCCGTCGTGAGGAGGAGGACTCCGCCTGCGACGGCGAACGCACCGGACAGGCCGACGCGGGTCGCGAGGGCGCCCCACGCGAACGCGCCGACGGCATATCCCCCGAAGAAGACGAGCAGATACACCGCCAAGGCGCGTGCGCGGACCCACGCGGGAGCCGCGGTCTGGGCCGCGACGTTGAGCGTCGCGAGGACCGCGATCCACGCGAAGCCGCCGAGGAAGGCCGCGGCGCCAACGAGGACGACATTCCGGGTCACCACGAGGATGCCCAGGACGCCTGCGAACAGGAGGCCCCCCGCGGCCGCGAGACGATCGATCGGGAGGAGTCGGCGGAGGCGCGGAAGCCCGACCGCCCCCGCGATCGCGCCGGCCCCCAAGCTCCCGAGGAGGACGCCGTATTGAGCTGCGTCGACGCCCATCTCAATCCGGGCGAGAACCGGAAGGAGGGCGAAGATCGCGCTCGCGGGGAAGGCGAAACCGGCGACGCGGGCGAGGACAGCCCGCATGGCGGGTGCGTGGCGCACATACCGGAGTCCGACCCGCATCGCGCCCACGACGTCCTCGGGTGGGAGCGTTCCGCCGGATACCGGACGCCGCCAGAGGGTGAGCACGACAATCATTCCGACGAACGACAGGGCGTTCAGCCCGAAGGTCGCGGCCGGGCCGACCGCCGCCACGAGGAGCCCACCGATCGCGGGGCCTAACGCGCGAGCGACGTTGACCGTGATCCCGTTGAGGGTGACCGCGCTCGACAACTGCGATCGCGGGACGATCTCGGGGATGATCGCGCTGAGGGCCGGCAAGGTGAGGGCGGTGCCGACCCCGAGGAGGGCGATCAGGAGCAGCAAGAGGGTCGTCGACATCGTTCCCACCCACACCATGACAAACATTACGAGAGCCACTGTGAGCATCCAACCTTGAGACACCAGGAGAAATCGACGCCGGTCCAGGACGTCGGCGATTGCCCCCGCGGGGATCGCCAACGCGAACACAGGGAACGTCGTCGCCGTCTCGACAAGCGCGATCAGGAGGGGCGAGCTCGTGAGAGAGGTCATCGTCCAGACCTCACCGACATCCTGAATCCAGGTCCCGAGGTTGGAGACGAGAGCCGCAATCCAGAGGGCCCGGAACGCGGGGGTCGCGAGGGCCGCCCAAGCGGACTCGGTCGGGGGCGGCTCCGCCATTCTACGCTTCCTTTGCCCGTTTGGAAATGGCGCTCGCGACAGCCGTCCCGACCTCGCTGCACTTCGCGGTGCCACCGAGATCGTAGGTGAGCGTCTTGCCGGCTTTGAGGACGGTCACGACGGCCCTTTCGACGGCGGCGGCCGCTTCTCGCATCGCCTTGTCCCCTTTCCGTCGTCCGAGCCAATCCAGCATCATCTGGACCGCAAGGATCATGGCGATCGGATTCACCTCGTCCTTCCCCGCGTGCTTCGGCGCGCTCCCGTGGATCGGCTCGAACATCGCGTGCGTGTCGCCGATGTTCCCGCCCGCGGCCATGCCCATGCCGCCCTGGAGGACAGCCGCGAGGTCCGTCGCAATGTCCCCGAACACGTTGGACGTCACCGCGACGTCGTACGCCTCCGGGGAGCGAATGAGCCACTGCTGGAACGCGTCGATGTAGGCGTAATCCTTCTGAATCGTCGGGTAGCTCGCCGCGACTTCGTCGTAGATTTGGCGGAAGAGCTTGCAGCCCGCCGTCACGTTCGATTTGTCGACGCACGTGACACGCCGTTCATGGTTCACCGGAGCGCCGTCGCGCCGCTTCGATAGCTCGAATGCGAAACGGATGTTCTCCCGCACGATCACGAAATCCACCTTGCCCGGTTCCCAGACCTGCTTGAAGCCGTCGTGGATCTTGTGCCGGACGTTCGGGTAGAGCTTCGTCGGGCGGACGTTGGCGTAGAGGTCCAGGCCGAACCGCAATCCGAACACGACGCCGATGCCCGCGATCTCGCCGTTCGGGAGGACGGCTTGCGGGAGCCCGACGGCCCCGAGGAGGATCGCGTCCGCGGCCTTGCACGACTCGAACGCGCCATCGGGCCACTCTTCGCCGGCGTCGAGGTAGTGCTGGCCTCCGCACGGGTACGGCACGAGCTCGAACGAGAGACCGTACGCTGCCTCGATGGCCTTCACGGCCTTCACGCCCTCCCGCATAACCTCCGGTCCGACGCCGTCGCCCGGCAGGAGGACGAGCTTGTACGCCACCGAGCCGCCGAAAGGAGAGGGCGGGGGATAAGGATTCGGAGGCCGCACATGGGTTCGAACGGACCAGGCCGAGTTAACCTTGTTTAAGGTTGACTTGCACCCACCGCAAGCCGCGCCACGATGGCCTTTTGCGCTGGAAGCGGTGTGCGGTTCCACGATGCCCGATGAACGGCCTGCCTCTTTGCCTTCAGACCTCCCGGTCCCCGTCGACGACGGGGCATGCGATCACCTTCCCGGAAAGCGCGTCGCTTCGATCGCGTTGCGATCGACCGCAGGTCGTTCCGTCGATCTCGCCGCCGCACGGGGGACGACAGTCGTCTACGTCTATCCGCACACGGGGCGGCCGGACGAAGCGACGCCGAAGGACTGGGATCTCATCCCCGGGGCCCGCGGATGCACGCCCGAGGCGTGCGCGTTCAGGGACCACGACGCAGAGCTTCGCGCGCTCGGGGCCCGGGTGTACGGCGTGAGCACGGACCCGCCGGAGTGGCAGCGCGAGGCGGCCGAGCGGCTCCATCTTCCGTTCGAATTGCTGAGCGATGCGGACCGGGCGTGGTCGAAGCCCCTGCGCCTCCCGACCTTCGACTTCCGGGGCCAAGTCTTCCTGAAGCGGCTCACACTCATCCTCGTGGACGACCGAGTGAACAAAGTGTTCTATCCGGTGTTTCCCCCGGATCGGAGCCCCGCGGACGTCATTGCGTTTCTCCGCCAGAAACGCGGCGGGCGATGACACCGCGATTCACGGCGACTTCGCCGCGAGCTCCTTTCGCAGCTTCGGGACGAGCCCGCCCGCCTCAAGGATTTCGAGGACGTTCGGCGGGAGAGGCGAGAACCGCGTCACGACGGAACCCGGCAGGCGGATTTCCCCGCGGGGCATGTCGATCTCGACCGTGTCGCCCTCCTTCACTTTCTCACGAAGGCCCGGACATTCGATCACCGGAAATCCGAGGTTGATGGCGTTGCGGAAGAAAATCCGCGCGAACGAATTCGCGAGGATCGCCGAGATGCCGAGAGTTCTGAGGGCGATCGGCGCTTGCTCCCGGCTCGAGCCGCATCCGAAGTTCGCTCCCGCCACGATGATGTCGCCGGGCTGGACCTTCTTCGCCCAGGTCGGATCGACCGCTTCGAACGCATGATCCGCGAACACCTTCGGGTCCGTGGTGCCCAGGTACTTGCCCGCGATGATGTGGTCCGTCGAGATGTCGTCCCCGAACGTCCACACGCGGCCCTCGAAGCGGGTCTGCATGGGCAACTAAGCAGGCCCCGTGGAGCGATAAGCTTGCTGGAATTGGAATCGGTCGCAACGTACATGTAGTCGAAGTCGGGATCGTCTTCGTAATGCGTCCCACATCCATGGGTATCGTCGACGCCGCCGTCACGCTGTTCTCCCGCGATCTCTCCCGGCGTGAAGAGGTTGGCATGATCGTTGACACCGGTTGCTTCCTGACTTGGGTTCACGAGGAGATCTTGCTGCGCCTCGGGCATCGACCCACTGAGGTGCGACATTTTCGCACGATTGAGGGAGCGCCGGTCGATCGTCCGGTGTGCGAAGCGAAGATCGAGTGTCAAGGACGGAGGGCGAGCACTTTTGTCGTATTCGCTCGGCCGGGCGACGCGCAGGTGCTCGGGGCCTACGCGCTGGAAGGCCTCGGCCTCGAGGTGGACCCCTCCGCACGAGCACTCAAGACCGTTGACGTCTATCTGGCGCTCGCGGCCGGCTAGACTTTCCGCGGGTCTGTGATCTCTCCGTGGATCGCCGACGCCGTCACGGTCCACGGGCTCGCGAGATACACTTGGGCCTGCGGCGACCCCATGCGGCCGGGGTAGTTGCGGTTCGTCGAGGAAATGCACACCTCGTCCCCCGCCAGGGTCCCCATGTGCCCGCCGAAGCATGGCCCGCACGTGGAGGAGGTGAACGTCGCACCCGCGTCGAGGAAGACCTCCACGAGGCCCTCCTTGAGCGCCTGCCGGTAGATGATCTGCGAGGCGGGAGTGATCTGGAACCGCACGCCGGCCGCCACCTTCTCGCCTCTCAGCAATTCCGCCGCGATCCGCAAATCCTCGATCCGAGCGTTCGTGCAGGACCCGAGGAACGCGACATCGATCTTCGTGCCTTCGACGTCCTCGACCGGCTTGAGATTCGCGGGGTTCGAAGGGCACGCGACCTGCGGGCCCATCCCGTCGACGTCGAACGCGAACGTCCTCGCGAACGTCGCCCCTTCGTCCGAGTCGATCGGCCGGAACGGCGCGCCCGCATGGGCCAGATACTCCTTCGTCACGGAATCCGCCTCGATCATCCCGACCTTCGCGCCCATCTCCGTCGTCATGTTGCAGAGCACGAAGCGCTCGTTCATCGGGAACGCCTTCACGGTGGGACCTTTGAACTCGACCGCCGCGTAGCGCGCGCCGTCGTCCCCCGTCGTGCCGATCACCTTGAGGATGACGTCCTTCGCGCCCGTGCGGTCGGCGAGTGTCCCCCGGATGTCGACGCGGATCGTCTCCGGAACGCGCAGCCACAACCGGCCGGTCGCCATCACGGCGGCCGTGTCCGTCGCGCCGATCCCCGCCGCGAACGCCCCGACCGCGCCGACCATGTTCGTGTGGCTGTCGCTGCCGATCACGAGATCCCACGGATGGGCGTACCCGCGTTCCGCGATGAGCTGGTGCACGATGCCGTGGTCCCCTACGTCGTGGAACCGCCGGATCCCCTGCTTGTGGCAGAAATCGCGGATCGTCTGATGCATCTTCGCGATCTCGGGCGTCGGCGGGGGGACCCAGTGGTCCAGCGTGACGACGATCTTCTCCGGGTCCCAGACCTTCATCGTGCCGATCTCGTTGAAAGGTAGGAGTGCCATCGCGAGCATCTCGTGCATGTAGAGCAAGTCGACGGCCCCGTCGATGATCTGTCCCGGGCGGACGGAGTCGACGTGGCTTGCCCGCGCGAGGATCTTCTCCGCCATCGTGAGCGCGGTCATGACCTGCCGTACATCATCCCCGGGCGGCTCATAAAGCTGGCCTGTCCGGAGACGCCCGCTAGCGGTTCGCAGGCAGGGCTGTGACCTGTTGGGTGTAGTCGCGCATGCCGTCGACGCGCAGCGCGTCCGGCGCGAACCGGCCGCCGAAGTGGAGCCCGTCCGGGAGCGGGTCATACGCCGGGACCAAGGCTAAAAAGGCGGGAGCGTTAGGCGGGCCGTGAGTCCTCGGCGTCTGCGGGGCGCTGCGTTCGCGATGCTCTGCGTGATCTGGGGATCGACCTGGCTCGCGATCCGGATCGGCCTGCAGGGAGCTCCGCCGTTCCTCGCGGCCTCTCTTCGGTTCTTCCTCTCCGCGGTCACTCTCGCAGGGATTGCGGCGCTCCTCCGCTCGAAATGGCCCGGGAACCGGACGGAGTGGAGCCTCGTAGCGTTCGTCGGGATCGTGTTCTTCGCCGCCGACTACGGGCTGATCTACTGGGGCGAGAACAACGGTGTCGAGAGCGGCCTGTCCGCGGTCCTGTTCGCGACCTTTCCCTTCCAGACCGCGCTCGTCGCGAACGCGTTCCTCCGGGAAGAACGCCTCACCCTTCAAAAGCTCGCAGGAATCGGGCTCGGGTTCGGCGGCATCCTGCTCGTCTTCCGCGCGCAGATCGGGACGGCCGGGTTCGCGAAGGCGTTCCCCATGCTCGCCATCGTCCTCGGCGCGACCTGCGCCGCTTTCTCAATCGTCGCCATCAAGCGCTGGGGCCACGACGTGGACCCGGTGACCTTCAACGCGGCCGCGATGGGCGTGGGTGCCGCGGCCTTGGCCGCCGTCTCCCTCCTTGCAACCGAGAGATGGAGCGTGCCGACCTGGCCAGAAGGGATCGGCGCGATCATCTACCTCGCGCTCGCGGGGTCCGTCGTCACGTTCGTCGCCTGGCAATGGCTCCTCAAGCAGACCGAGGCGACCTTCCTGTCGTTCGTCGCGCTCGTCATCCCGATCGTCGCGCTCCTGCTCGGAGCCACGCTGGCGCAGGAATCGTTCGAACCGATCGACTTGGCCGGCGCGGCGATCGTGCTCCTCGGAATCTACGTCTCGAGCTCCCGCCGGGTTGCCGCGATCGGGCGGGCGGCGATCGGTCCCAGGCGGGCCGCCTCGAATCCGGGAGATCCACCCGGAGATCCGCCGAGCCGCGGGGGCTAGCGGTGCCTACGGCTCTCCCTTCGGGCGGGAGACGCCCGACTTGATTGCGAGAGCCCAGAACTCCTCATCCGTCACCCCGCGGTGCTTTTCCACGCGCTCACGGAACGACGCGACGAAGGCCCGCTGGTCTTCCTTCGACCTGGCTTCCGAGAACTCCTTGATCCGCCGCACGAGCTCCGCCACCTGCTCCGGCGTCGCATCGACGCTGCGCGACCGCAGCTTCTCCGCGACGGCGACAGACCCGGTGTGCTTCCCGAAGACGAACGTCCGATGTCGCCCGATCCGCTCCGGCTGGATCGGCTCATAGGTGGCGGTGTGCTTGATCACGCCGTGCGCGTGGATCCCGGACTCGTGGGCGAAGGCGTTGGGTCCCACGAGGGGCTTCGCGACGCCGACCGGGATGCCGCTCAGTTCCTCGACAAGCTGCGAGAGCTCGTAGATCCGCGAGACGTCGATCCGGGTGTCGTAGCCGTAGAGCGCCTCGAGGGCGAGCACGAGTTCCTCGAAGCTCGCATTCCCTGCGCGCTCGCCGAGGCCGTTCACACAGGTGTGCGGCACCTGCACGCCTTCCTCGACCGCCGCGAGGCTGTTCGCGACCGCGAGCCCGAAGTCGTTGTGCCCGTGGAACGATAGCTCCTTCGTGCGGAGGCGCGGTTTGAGCGCGTTGAAGAACCAGCGGATCCCCGGTGGCGTCATCACGCCGACCGTGTCGCAGATGACGGCCCGGTGCGCGCCCGCCTCCGTGCACGCGTTGTACAGCTCGACGACGAAGTCGAGGTCGGCGCGGAACGTGTCTTCCGTCACGAACGACACGTCGACGCCGTGAGCGACCGCATATTCCGTCTCTTCGACCGCGACGTCCTTGACCTGCTCCCGAGTCATCGAGAGCTTGTGTTTGATGTGCAGGTCCGAGCCGGCCGTGAAGAGGGCGATCTCGTCGACGCCGCAATCGATGCACGCCTCGACGTCCTTCCGCACCGTCCGCGCGGCGGCCATGACGGTCGCATCGAGGCCGTCGTTCGCAATCGCGCGCACCCCACGCGCTTCCTCCTTCGAGACGACCGGGATGCCGACGTCCATGATGGGGACGCGGATCTCGTCCATCAGCCGCGCGATCTGTAGTTTCTCCTCCGGCGTGTACGCCACGCCCGGCGTCTGCTCGCCATCGCGGAGCGTCTCCTCCCAGATCCGCATCCCCTTCGGGATGCGCGCGGCGAGGCCGGACTCGACGAGGTAGTTGTGGACGAGGCGTTCCTCCGGGATGGCGCTCCCCAGCGTGTGCACCCGTGAAGGGCCCGTCACGACTTGAAGGCACGCGTCGTCGGGTTTATCGATTCGGCAGCGTTCGCCGAGCGGTGCCGCGTCCGATCAAGTCGGGGCTCGAGTTCGAGGCCGCGTTCCCCGTGAAGGGCCGGGTCCTGCAGGCCGTCATGTGCGAGTGCGAAGAGGAGGGCGAGATCCGCATCCGCGTGGCCCGCGATCCGAAGAAAGGCTGGTCGTACGATCCCAAGGATGCGGCGACGTTCGTGGACATCCACGCGTACGATCCGCGGGACGCGTACGAAAAGGTCCGAGCGGGAGAGTGGGCCGAGGGCCGGATCGTGTGTTACGGCTACCTGAAACGGGTCCACTCGCGCGCCATCGAGCCGCCCGGAGCGGTGCTCGAAAGCGGCTCGCGGCTCATCGGCGCAGTCCACGTGGACGGCACGGTGGAGATCGACTTCGGGCTGTTCCAGACGCTCCTCGCATTCGAGGACGACGACCAGCGTCGGAAGGTGCTGAAGGACGCGGGCCTCAAGGGCGGATCGTTCGTCGCGACGGACGTCGGCGTGGACATCGAGCTCAAGCGGTGGGGTACCCGCGAGACGATCTTGCGGCGCGGCTGAGTGGGCGTTCGCCCGACCCGCTTCGTGTCACTTCGGGCGCCTCTCCCGGAGACGCTCCATCGCGGCCCGGTAGTCGTCGGACCACAGCAGCTGCACCGCATGCTGCGATTCCAGGAGGAAGCGGTTCCGGTACGGTTTCTCGTCCCCTTCCGTCAGGACGCGTTTGACCGCCTTCACGGACGCGCGCGGCTTCTGCGCGAAGACGTCCGCGAGGGCCGATGCCTGCTCGACCGCCTTGTCCGGGGCGCAGAGATGGTCCACGATTCCCATGCGCAACGCGTCGAGCGCCTTGACCTCCTTTCCCGCGAGCAGGATCTCCAGGGCCTTCGAACGACCGACGAGCCGCGAGAGCCGCGCGGTGCCACCATGGCTCGGCATCCATCCGAGGTCGACCTCCGGATGGGAGAACACCGCGCTCTCGTCCGCGATCCGGAGATCGCATGCGAGGGCGAGCTCGGCGCCGGCTCCCCGCACCACGCCGGCGAGCGCCGCGATCGTGGGCTTCGTCAGATGCTCGAGCGCCCAGAGGGCGTCTTGGCCGCGGCGGATCGCGTCCTGCGCCTCCTTCGGCGCGAGCGTGGACCACTCCTCCATGTCGACCCCGGCGGAGAAATGCGCCGGTCCCGCGCCGGAGACCACGACCGCGCGGATCGCGTCATCCTTCTCGATCGTCTCGACGAGGCCGGGCAACTCCGAGATCATGGAGAGGCGCAGGAGGTTCCGCGGGGGGTTGTCAATCCACAACGCCGCGACGCGCTCCTTCGCCTCGATGCGGAACCGGGCCTCCGAGGACATGGGCCCCTCCCATGGGGACCCGCGGCGGATAATCGTTGCGCACGCGCGGCGCATGCGGACAGCTTTTTGCCTGACGCCGCGATACCACGTCCGATGCAGGGGGAGGCGGCCCTCGAGAAGCCGTGGCATCGCTCCTGGCCCAAGGGCATCCCTCACTCCCTTGAGTACCCCGATATCCCGGTCCACGAGTTGCTCCGGCGTGCGGCGAAGGAGCACGCGGACCGGCCGGCCGTGACGTTCTACGGGAAGACTTTGACATACCGCGAGCTCGATGACGCCGCGGACCGGTTCGCCTCGGGCCTCCGAGGGATCGGCGTGCGGTCGGGAGAGCGCGTCTCCCTCGTCCTGCCGAACACGCCGCACTTCGTCGTCGCATTCTTCGGCGTGCTCCGGGCGGGCGGCATCGCCGTCCAGACGAACCCGCTGTACACGCCTCGAGAACTCGAGGCCCTATGGAACGACGCCGGGGTCGATACCGTGATCGCGCTCGACCTATTCTGGCACAACGTCTCGAAGGCGAAGAGCCGCACCGGGGTCCAGCGCATCGTCGTGTGCGACGTCCGGGAATTCCTGCGGACGCCGTTGAGGCAGCTCTACCCGATCAAGAAGCGGCGGGACCTCAAGAAGCAGGGCCACTGGCCCCTCGCGATCCCGTCGGAGCGGTGGATCCATCGATTCGCGGACGTCGCGAAGGCCTCCGCGGATCCCGGCCGGGAGGTGCGCGCTCGGCCGGACGACGTCGCGGTCCTCCAATACACGGGCGGGACGACCGGCACGCCCAAAGGAGCGATGCTGACCCACCGCAACCTCGTCGCCAACGCCATCCAGACCGCCTCGTGGCTCCCTGCGGGATCCTCGGGCCCGGAGCGCGTCCTGGGGGCGATCCCCCTCTTCCACGTGTACGGGCTGACGGCCGTGATGCTCTTCTCGATCGTCATGGGGGACGAGATGATCCTATACCCGAATCCGCGGGAGATCGAAGCGATCCTCAAGGTGATCGACAAGACGAAGCCTGGGATCTTCCCCGGCGTGCCGACGATGTACATCGCGATCCTCCGCCATCCGAAGCTCGCGAAGTACGACCTCCGATCGATCCGGGCGTGCATCTCGGGGGCCGCGCCGCTCCCCAACGAAGTGCGCAAGCAGTTCGAGGCCGCGACGGGCGGGCGTCTCGTCGAGGGATACGGCCTGACGGAGGCGTCGCCGGTCACCCACTGCAACCCCCTGAACGGCGTCGTCAAGGAGTGCATCGGGATCCCGTTCCCGGACACGGACGCCCGGATCGTGGATGCCGACGACCCGACGAAGGCGATGCCTCAGGGCGAGTCGGGCGAGCTGGCGATCCGTGGCCCGCAGGTGATGAAGGGATACTGGAACAAGCCGGAGGAAACGGCGGCGGTCGTGCGCGATGGGTGGCTCCTCACGGGCGACATCGCCCGAATGGACACGGACGGGTACTTCTCGATTGTCGACCGCAAGAAGGACATGATCCTCTGCTCCGGCTACAACGTCTACCCGCGGGAGGTCGAGGAGGTCCTGTTCATGCATCCCGCGGTCGCGCAGGCGGCCGCGATCGGTGTCCCGGACCCGTATCGGGGCGAGACGGTCAAGGCGTTCGTCGTCCTGAAGGCCGGGACGACGGCGACGGCTGACGAGATCATCGCATTCTGCAAGGAGCGCCTCGCGTCGTTCAAGGTCCCGAAGCAGGTCGAGTTCACGAACGAACTTCCGATCTCGCTCGTCGGCAAGGTCCTGCGCCGGGAGCTGCGAGAGCGGGAGCTCGCGAAGGCCTCCGCCGCCCGCTAATCCTCTCATGAGAAACGGGTCGAAACGGCCGCCGTGCCGAGGAAGCGGCCCAAGTCGTCGGCTTCCTCCCGGACGAGCGCGCGGGTCGCCCGGGCCATTGCGCGGAAAGGCGTGACGCGGACCGATAGGCGAGCGCCCTTCCGTTCGTGGGACCACACGCCCGCGACCCGCCCGTCCACAAGGACGACGGCTGCGAGCCAACCTTGTGGACGATACACGCGTTTGTAGTGAGCCGCATCGACCAGGTGGCCCTTGTCCACGTGCCCGAGGAGCAATGAGTCGAAGAATGGGAGGAGGCGGACGACCGGCCCGTCGAGCTTTGCCCGGCGCAAGGTCGCGAGGTCGTCGCGGAGCACCCAGCCGACGCGCCCGGCGACCTCGAGCGCGGCCATCTCCGGCTCGAGGCGTCTCCAGACATCACGGGCGTCTGCGGCCGTCATGTACGTCCAGCGCGCGTAATCGCGAACGGTCGCAGGGCCGTGCGCTCGAAGGTACCGCCTCAGCAGTTCGAGTTCGGCCTTTTCAGCGGGCACGTCGGCGAAGTTCGGAAGCCAGTCCCCCGGGCGGACGAACGTGGCCTCCGCTCCGCGCGCGGGACCGAAACAAGCGAGGCCACGCTGACCCGCGAGGAACACGATCCCGTCGAGGGACAACGTGGTCCCGCCGATTTGGAACCCGGTTGCGTTCGACGGTCCACCCCATCCGCGACCCGACTTCGTGGCGATTTTGATCCCGAGCTTGTCGCGGATCCGTTCCGCGATCTCCATCCGCGTGAGCGGTCGATCGAGCACGTCCCGCATCGCGCCGACGAGCCGATCGACCTCGTCAATCGGAATTCCCTTGCGACGCATCCACGCCGTCGAGCGGGCGTCCCGCCGCATCGACCCGCGCACGAATACGCCAAAGTCTTTGGACGGGATGATGTGGAGCGCTCCCCGAATGCACCACGTCTTCACGAGGGTCCGCTCTTTCGTGAGCGCCGCATTGACGTCTTCGAGCCGCAAGCCCCGGGTCCGAGCCCACAGGGAGGTCTGCGCGGCGGATAGAACCTGGGCCTGCGCGCCCGCCATGTCGCCTGCGACCCGCAACAGGCCGGATTTCGGCGCACGTTTCACCAAGTGATGTCGGGACAATCGGAACGCGGCAACCTGCTCCGGTGAGAGTTCTGAGGCGTCGGTGGGCGTGGCCTTCGATTTCATCTCCGCCCGCTATCGCGACAAGGGCGGGATAAGGTTTTGCGGGAGGGCGGTATGCGGACCGTGCGCCCCCGCAGCCTCCGAAACCTTAAGCCGGAGCGAGGGTTGCACGCCTCCTAGCCCCCCGGTGGACATCATGGGAAAAGTGGAACGTCCGAGCCTCGAGAGCCTCATCATGGACTTCGCGATGTCCTTGACACGGCGCGCGACATGCAAGCGCGCCCAGTTTTCCTGCGTCATCACGTCCGAGGATATGACCCAGATCTATGGATTCGGGTATAATGGGACGGCGAAAGGATTCTCGCACGATGATTGCAAGTTCGACCAGCCGGGGAACTGCCAATGTGTTCACGCCGAGCAGAACGCACTGATCAAGGTGCGCGTGAACGATCCGCGCAAGGTGGTGTTCGTCACGGGCCAACCGTGCGTGACGTGCGCGAAGCTGATCATCAACAGCGGCGCGTCGAAGGTGTATTACCGCAGCGCGTATCGGAGTGATGAAGGGCTCGAACTTTTCAAGAGAGCCGGAGTCGAAGTCGAGCGCGTGTGACCAGGCCACCCGGCCGACGAGCTTCTCGGTCGGCCTCTGTTTTGCGGCGTCTTCTCCCCTGCTGCGCCTTTCGATGTGACCGGCTCAGACCCAGATCCCGAGGACGAGCCCCATCGCGAGGAACGAGACCAGGGTGTGGCTGAGGTTGATCCCGACGAGCTTCCCCGGGCGACCTTCGAAGATGCCGCCGGTAATCATCCCGGTCATCGGGAACCCGAACCAGACGAGGAGTCCAACGACCAAACCGCCGCTGACCCCGGCCGGCAGCCCGACGTTCGCCAGCCGAGCGTACTGGAGGATAATCCCGAGCACGAACGAGGCGATGAAGGAACCAACGAGTCCGACCGCGAACCCTTTCGGCGCCTGCTTTCGCATCGCCTCCTTGTCCGCCTCGGTCTTCCCCAGGGCGGCCATCCACGCCTTCCCGAACACGGGCCCCGCGTACCAGATTCCCCCAATCACGAGGCTCACGATCGTCGCCGCGATGACGGCGATAAAGAAGTTCGCGTCCAGCATCAGCGCCATGCGAGTTCCCCTCGAATTCTCTGAGCCACTCGAACCGGCTTATACTTATGTCGCAGACATCGCATGATTTTGTCGAGGACGGAACTTCTCTGCGGTTCCTGGTCGAGGATGCCTCCGTTCATCCGGGACCCGGCACGGCATCCGGTGCCGGCGGAGGGCGAGGCACGGGGGCGGGTGCACTCGCCTCCGTCGTCGACTGCTCTTTCGGAGGCCGCATCAGGTCGCGGATCACGGGCGTGTACGGGTCGACGAGGCCACCCGCGAATCCGCGCTCGCCCAAAGCCGCCACATCCGTTTCCTGGACGCCCCCGCCGACGTACAGCTCGGCGTCAAGCCCTTCCAAGAGGGCGAGCAGCTCCGGGTCCGGCCCGAGTTCGGTCCCGAGCCGACGCAAGTCCATCACGCAGAGCGATGGGAAGCCGATCGAACGCAGGCGTTTCGCGACGTCACGCAGTTCGACCTGCGGTTTCCGCCGGTCTCCCCAGACGACCCGACCGTCCCAGTCGAGGCAGGGCAGAACCTCGGACGACAGCCCGTACAGCTCCGCGAACGCCCCGACGCCGACGAGGGTCTTCGACCCCGCGACGACCCGCTCGACGTCGAGCATATAGCCGTCCATGACTTCCTCCGGCTCGCGGCCACCGGAGTCGAGCCACACGTCGCACCGCTTCACCAGGTGGCGCGTCACATCGAAGTTCGGGTTCGCGCGGTTCACTCCGCTGAGGTCGAGCATGAAGATGCGGGCCGCGTTGTAGCGCGGGCCCCCGATCGCGTCCCAATACTCCTGGAACGAGGCGCGGTACGCGGTCGGCTGCAGCCGGCCGTCTTCCCACCGGACGCCCGTCACGCTGGCGACGCGGATGGGCACGAGGTCCAGGACCTTGATGTCGATGAGCGGGTCCGTCTGAATCGGAAGGATCGGGATGCTTAGGACGCTCTTCTTCCCCGGCGTCGGGTCGGCGGGCCACAGCCCCTTCTTCTCCCGCGCGAACTGCGCGCGCGCCTCGGCGGTGTCGAAGAAGATCGGGAGGCCTTCGTGGCCGCACTCATGGCAGACGTACGACCGGCTGTCGCTGTCGATCCCTGCGATCGGACCCATCACGAGCAGTTTCGGATGGACCTTCCCGCTCCCGCACCGTGCGCATGCGGCGAAATCGTTCGGTCCGAAACGGCCCGCCATCCGAGGTCCTCACTCGACGCGGATGACCTTCACTCGCTTGCCGATCCAGTCCGGCGGGAGGTACACGCGCCCCGAGCTGCCGCTCCTCGCGACGACCTTCTCGAGCATCTCCTGACCGAAAACCTCGAACTTCGCTTCCTTGCGGACGCGCGCCATGTCCGACCCCGGGCCGAGCTAAGCGTCGCCGCGACATAAGACTTGCGCGGTGGTGACTATCTTGTAGCTACACGCGGAAGGGAGAAGCATCAATACGCCGCAATCCCATCCGCCGGGTGAGATGCCCAGGGCGTCGAGACAGGCCGAGCCGGGATCCTCGTTCGAGCTGTACGCCCGCGCGATGCTCGACCATTGGCTCGGCAAGACGGCCACCGTCGAGTTCGAGCGCGAGGACGGGTACCGGGACGCGTCCCGTATCGACACGTACTTCGCGCCGCCGAGCAAATGGAAGAAGGGTTTCGACGTCGTCGGGATCGACGCCTCCGCGACGCAGGTGGCCCTCGCGCGAATCCGCGGCGTGCTGCAGGTGTACCCGGCGTCCGTGCATCGCCTGCCCCGCGGCCTCGGGACGTTCGACACGGTGCTCATGATGGGGAACAACCTCGGTCTCGCCGGGGACGTCCCGCGGGTCCGTCGGTTCCTGCGGGACTTGAGAGAGATCACGCGAAAGGGCGCCCGACTGATCGGCCACAGTCGGATCCCGGGCACTTGGTCCGAGGATCACCTGCCCTACGTGAAGTCGAACATCCGCCGGAAGCGACCGCCTGGGCTCATCACCTTGCGGGTGCGATACAAAGGCCGGGTCGGCGATTGGTTCGACCTCCTGCTGATTTCGCCGGACGCCTTCGCGGCGCTCGCGCACGAAACTGGATGGGACCTCGTGCGGGTGATCGGGGAAGGCGGATACACGCCGGGCGACTACATCGCGGTCGCCGAGCGGCGCTGAGGGAGCCAAAAGGGAAAGGGGACGCCGCGCGGAAGCTGGTTCCGCCTAAGGCGTCGTGACCCAGGTCGGCGGGCCGCCGGACGTGTTCACCCATTCGGGCGGGCCGTACGGGGCCGTGTCGTTCAGCCAGGTGGGCGGGCCCGGAGGGACGCCGTTCACCTCGGCACTGGGGTGACCGCTGACATCCGCGCCCGACGGCGTGTTCTGCGTCACGTCGACGGCTCGCGAATTCGCCTGTGGCGGCAAGGCCACGGCGAGCGCGACCGACGCAATGAGCGTCAGGGCGAGCGTCGCCGCAATCATGCCGAACGCCTTCCTCATGCGATTCGTCACCTCGAACCCGGCCAGCCGACCCGGCATGAAATAGGTTATTGGACATTCGTCGACGGGAGATCACGCGCCCCGTACGGACGCTCCGGTGCAGACGGCGCACGTACGCCGGAAAGGTTCATCCCCCCGCGTGTGCATCGGTCGGATCGCATGCCCTTCCTCGACCAGTTCCGCATCGAGGCGCTGCCGCTGAAGTGGCAGGACGAGGGAAAGCACTGGCAGGAGACGTACTTCCCCGAGATGCCCGAGGTCCTGGACCGGCCGAACTGGTCCCGGTACTATCCGGAGACGCCGATGCCCCGCCTGAGCGTCATCATGGCGAAACCGGACGGCTTCGGCGGGTTCGCGCAGAAGGTCGTGGGCGCGACGTCGGCGACGGCGAGCTTGTCGAACCGCCTCTGGACCGCGGACAAGATGCCCGATGCGCAGTTCATGACCGCGCTCAAGATCATCCGCGCGCAGGCGTCGACGGAGCTCGGATCTATCCAGCAGCACCGGATGGTGTACGAGCAGCTCGATGGCGGCTCGCTCACCGGCTTCGACAAAGAGATCGTCGAGGGGATCCATCGCACGGACCCGACGGGACACCGGCTCGATGCGATCTCGTTCTCGAAGAAACGCGTGTGCGTCGAGGAGCTCCGGCATCACATGCAGATGGCCGGCGTGCTGACGCTCGACGAGACGTTCGACAAGGCGCGATGGGGCCGCCACTGGGCCACGGAGACGATGGAGGAGCTCTTCGCCATGAAGCCGGGCGAGCACGTCCTTGACGCCTTCAACATCGAGTTCAAGAGCCTCATGGACTCCGCGACGTTCATGTCCTTCATCGACCGCGTCGGGAAGTTCCAGCTCGAGATGCAGCACCACTTCCTGTACGGGCCGATGGCGATCTCGATGCCCTGGATGCGCTTCCTGGAGGAGTCGTACCACCTCGCCGCGGGGGAGACGCTCATGAAGGCGATCGCAGTCGCCGCGACCCTCGACGGGGGGAACTTCGGGATCGCGGACCTCCAGGCGACGTTGAACATGTGGTATCCCCGCGGGCTCGAGATGTTCGGCTCCGAACTCGGCGGAGACCTCGTCAAAGGCGTCTTCAAGACGCTGAAGAACGCGGAGGCGCAGGCGATCTACATCGACGAGGTCCTCGGCAAGGTGAAGGACGCGAACCTCGCGATCATCCAAGCGAAAGCCCGGTGCTCACGCGAGGATGCGGAGGCAGTTCTCCGCCGAATCCGGGAGAAGGGGGAGACCGTCCACGGCCTCACGAAGGACGATCTCCTATTCCTCCCGGACCGTCGGTTCTTCCGGATACGAGGACTACGGGAATTCGGCGACTACCGTCTCGAGGGGTCCGACGCTGCGGGAATCGGGTACGTGTACCTGCCGTGCGACGTTCACGGACGGCCGATGGTCGATGACGGTAAGCCCATCGAACGCGCCGCCTACGTCGACTACCTGCGGACGGTCTTGCCCGCGCGATACATGACGAGCCGGCACTGGGAGTTCGTCAAGGACGAGTTCCTGTTCAACGAGAAATGGGGCTCGCCCCAGGCCGTCGCATCCCGCTGAAAGAGACAGCTTTTATAACGACCCGACTCCTTCGCACGCCCGAGGCAGTGCAATGGAGCTGAGATACATTTCCCTGGAGAAGAAAGACCGCGTCGCGATCGCGTGGCTGAACAAACCGAAGGCGAACACGTACGATGCGGACCTAATGCAAGACCTCAGCGCGGTCGTCGACGACGTGCGGTTCGACGACAACGTCGACGTCTGCGTGCTCACGTCGAAGCTCGACGGGATCTGGTCGGCGGGGGCGGACATCAACCTCCTCGCGACCTCGACGCCAGATTACAAGGCGATGTTCTGCTTGGATTGCCAGGAGACGCTCAACAAACTCGAGAGCACGCCGAAGCTGTTCATCGCGGCGATCGACGGACACTGCGTCGGCGGCGGCCTCGAGATTGCGATGTCGACCGACCTGCGGGTCGCATCCGACGGCGCGTGGCGGATCGGCCTCCCGGAGGTCACGCTCGGCGTCCTCCCGGGCACCGGCGGCACGCAGCGACTCCCACGGCTGATTGGCAAGAGCCGCGCGATCGATCTCATGGCCACGGGCCGCATGCTGACTCCGAAGGAAGCGCTCGACTGGGGCCTTCTGAACCGAGTCTTCCCACGCGAGAAGTTCTGGGACGAGACGATGGCGTTCGCGAAGGGACTGACGTACCCGCAGCACTCGGCGCGGGCCGTGGGCTTGATCAAGCGGTCCGTTACGGAGGGCCTCGAGATGCCGATGTACGAGGGGCTCGCCCTCGAGCGGGAGCTGCAAAACCGGCTCTTCGCGATGGCCGACGCGAAAGAAGGATTCCGCGCGTTCCTGGAGAAACGGAAGCCGACGTTCCAGGGCAAGTGACGTTCGGGGTCGCGGTCAACGAAGAGGCTTAGGCCGAGGGAGGCTTGTGGCGCGTCTCGTGTCCGATCAGCCCCATATCCGAGCGGCTCGGTTTGCCGATCTCGGTACCCTCGCGCGAATGTGGGAGGAACTCGAGAAGCACCATGTCGATCTCGGGGGGCCGGAGTACCGCGTCGCGCGCGGATGGAAGGGCGAGTGGCAGCGTTTCGCGCGCAACCACATCGGGCGCAAGGACCGACTCTGCCTCGTTGCCGAACCCGACGGGAGGGCGATCGGCTTCCTCCTAGGAGCGGTCCTAGAACGGCCGAAAGTGTTCGAGCGGCGGCGGTACGGCCACATCTACGACGTGTTCGTCGATGCGGCCCGGCGGAATCGAGGAGTGGGCGAGGCGCTGGCGAACGCCGCGCTCGAATGGTTCCGGGCCCACCGAGTCGACCGCGTGGAGCTCTATGCGCACGCGCGGAACGAATCCGGCTTGCGTTTCTGGAAGAGGATGGGGTTCGAGACGACGGTGTACATCCTGGACCGTCGCAACTGACAGCAACGCCAGGAGTCCTTTCGTCGAAGTCAACCTTAATCAAGGTTAACGGCCAGGCGAGTCCTCAAGCCGCCAGGTGGCGTTCCCACGCCGATCCCATGAACTATGAGACGATCCTCGTCACTCGCCGTGGCCCGACCGCGGTCGTCGCGTTGAATCGCCCGGACAAACTCAACGCGATGTCGATGATGTTGAAAGCCGAATTGGTACGCGCGCTCCACGATCTCGATGCCGACCCTGAGACTCGGACTATCATCCTCACCGGTGCAGCGGACAAAGCGTTCACCGCAGGCGCGGACATTGGTGAGTTCCACGGTCGTACGGCGATCGAACAGTGGCGAATGTACGAGCACGGCACGCTCTACCACGCCGTGGACCGGACCACAAAACCCATCCTCGCGATGATCAACGGCTACTGCTTCGGCGGCGGACTTGAACTCGCCATGGCGTGCGACATCCGGATCGCCTCGGAGCGAGCGACGCTCGGTCAGACGGAAATCAACATCGGGATCATCCCCGGCGGCGGGGCGAGCCAACGCCTCCCGCGGCTCGTCGGGATGGGAAACGCCCTGCGCCTCACGCTGACCGGCGAGAGGATCGATGCGGCCGAGGCCGGGCGCTTGGGCCTGGTGGACGAGGTCGTGCCGCACGCGCGCCTCGAGCCACGGACGTTCGAAATCGCGGACAAGATCGCCTCGAAGAGCGCCCTCGCGGTGCGCCTAGCGAAGGCCGCGGTCCGCGCTTCTTCCCGGTTGCCGCTCGATCAAGGACTTCGGTACGAACAGAGCCTGTTCGCCCTGGCGATGGCGTCGGAGGACAAGGAGGAGGGCGTCCGGGCGTTCCTCGAGAAGCGGGATCCGGTGTGGAAAGACCGCTGAGGGCGGTTCTCAACCCTGATTCTTCGTGTCACGGCCGATAACCACATGGGAGGACTCATAACCGGATGGCGGCGTCGAATTTTCGAGTATGTCCGTCTGGTCGGGCATCGCCGCGGCAGGAGTAGCCATCGCCTTGGCCCTCGCCGTCTTCGGTCAGCCGACGTGGGAGTGGCGGCTCGATACCACGCAGGCGCGCGAAGTGTGGCAGTACGGCGTGTTCTCCGTCCATCACGAGCTCTACAACAAGACTTCCGGCCAGACCGTGACCCAGGACTACTCGTACGCCGACCTCGCCGCGTCGCAACCGCACATGGCCCAGGTGTTCGGCGAGTTCGCCCAGTTCTTCTTGCTTGGGATCATCGCGGCGTTCGGTGGCGTCGCCTTGTCGGCCCTATCCTATTGGAAACGGATTCGGGGGATCTTCGCAGGCCTCGCATTCCTCGGCGCGTGCGCGTCGATCCTATATGCGACGTTCGCCATCGTCTTCTCGCTCCCGGCTGCGGCGACCATGGACCTGCCCAGCCTGGGCCCCATCCCTGCGTTTCAAGGCCAGATATACGACCCCGCAACCGGTACGCTCCTCGCGTGGACGCCCCTCGCGGGCTGGGTGCTCGCAATCGTCTCCGGGCTCGCGCTCGCGTGGGCCTCTTCGGACGTCTGGCACCTCGCGCCGGTCAAGAAGGCCGC
>WNGD01008140.1_pt1 | contig 22392 bp, 25 predicted proteins | sample 5400671 | NCBI WGS metagenome assembly WNGD01 (sample SAMN13153369, study PRJNA577476) | soil metagenome | isolation source: 40 cm soil or saprolite under grassland replicate 2 | place: USA:California | collected 2016-06-15 | reverse complement strand
CCTTACACTGCCCTGGGGGCCAAACGCTGGTATTGGTTTCGGTCAGTTACACGAACGTTTCGGTGTCAGCACCGGGGGCGGGCGATTGTAACACCTCTCCTGGAACCTTCGCGGCGAACTTCTTCCCGCAGTGTCCGTAAGCTAAAGCCTGCAAAGGCTCTTCACGGTAGGTAGGCACCGCCGCCTACTCTGACGGAGAGGGCAGGCTTGGTGCAAGAGGCCCCGAGTACTCTCGGCTAAAACGGTCGAGAGTACCGGGGCCGGCCGGTGAAAAAGTCACGGCAGTATCGCCGAGCACATCGTCCGCTACGCGCATTGTCCCGTGCTAGTTGTGCCGAATCAAAGTAGCGAAATCAGTTCGCACCGGAGTTGAGCCATTCGCTCCAGAGCCGCGGCCGACCGCCTGGATTGGCGCGAGCATAATTGTAGAACGCACGCACGAAGGCAATGCGATCGACACTATAGGGCGCCTTCCAGCTCTCAGGACCAACTGGGCGGAGCACATCGTAATCGTACCCGAGCAGCTGCTGACGGCGAGCGATGTCCTCCAACGAAACACGATTTGCGTTTCGTAGCATGTCGTAGAGCGCTATAAAGGTGGTCGTTCGACCTCGACCAGCTTCGCAATGGAAATGCGCCCAGCCGTTCGCCGGAAGTGCCCGTACGGCGAGCACAAATCGGTCTACCTCATCGTCGAGCGGGCGCGCATGGTCCGTAACGGTAAGCCGCACATAAGCTGTGTTATTGCTCTTAACAATGTCACTTTCCGTGCTCGCGTGTTCGACAGTCAGCCGTCGAGGCGCGGCAGAATCAACACCAGGCTTTTTGATCGCGTCTCCAGCGGCAACAACGATTTCGCTTCCGGGTTTAAGCGATTGCACCCGTGCAGCCTCGTCTGCTTCGATCGCTGCCTGAGTGCGACCGACATTCGCCCAGTCGTGCGTCGCAAACCAGCTGATAGGCAATCCGTTGACAAACACATGTGTTTCCTGCCGCAAATCAAAGACGGTGACGGGACCACGCGTGCGCGCCAAGAGGAGCTTGAGGCCATCGGCCGTAAATTCTCCTCCGCCAGAAGCGCGCAGATCGGCTAGGCCGGTATTGGTAGGCATTCGGCCCTTGTTCGCTTTGAGCGGGTCTTCCGTCGTGCGGAAATTCCGTGGCAAACTCTTCTCCAACTTTGGATCGACGTCCCAAATCAACACTGGCGAGTCCGCATCAGGCGGCCTGACCGGCGGACTTTTCTGCACGAGCGTGGCCGAGAACAGCGCTGCGGGAGCAAGAAGCAACGCTAAAAAACCCCGCCGACTACCAGATGCGGAGATAACAAGATTCATGACAATCGCGCGCCAAACTGGACGCGGACTTTTCCCGATGCACAAGAAATTTCCGTAGAAGACTCGATTACAAACTCGCAATTGGCCCTCATTGATTACAAGCTGAAGCGATGGCGGATGTACTCACTCCCATGATGCAGCAGTACCGACGGGTGCGCGGCAGCATCCCCGCCGATACGCTCTTGCTCTTTCGCCTTGGAGATTTTTACGAACTGTTTTTTGAGGACGCAAAGGAGGCGGCGACCCTGCTCAACGTCGCTCTGACCAAGCGTAATGGCGTGCCAATGTGCGGCATGCCCTATCACGCGGCCCCGAGTTATATTGCTAAGCTGATCAAGGCCGGGCGCCGGGTCGCGATCTGCGATCAAACCAGCGAGCCGCAGCCCGGTAAAATCGTCTCGCGCGACATCACGCAAATCATCAGTGCAGGCACGGTGAGCGACCTCGATCTGCTGGAATCCAAACGTGCGAATTATCTCGGCGCGGTCTTTGCCGATGGCGGCATGTTTGGATTCGCGTATGCAGACCTGAGCACAGGCGAGTTCCGGTTGACGCAAGTGCAAGATCGGCAACCCCTCCTCGACGAGTTGGCGCGTGTTTCACCGTCGGAACTACTTGTTAGCGACGAGCAGAAGCAGCAGTTCGCGAAAATCGCCGGCGTGCTCGGCTACGACACTTACGCATTTTTGCCAGAACAAGCGGTCTTCACTTTGTGCGAACATTTTAAAGTCAAATCACTCGACGGTTTCGGCTGCGCGCAAATGCCGGCGGCCGTCGCCGCCGCCGGTGCCATCGTTCATTACCTGAAGCACCAGCTTCGGCGAAACATCGATCATCTCACCTCACTGCGTTGCGATGCGCCGGCGCATTACGTTGTACTTGACGCCGCCACGCAAGCCAACCTCGAGCTCGTTGAATCGCGCAGCGCGCGGGACACCAGCCTGCTCGCGGTGCTCGATCGCACAGTCACGCCGATGGGCGGGCGCAAGTTGCGCGCGTGGACTTTGCAACCGCTGCGCAACCCTACGGAGCTGGAATACCGCCAGCAAATGATCGCGGATTTGTTGCAGGAGCCGGATTTGCTCGCATCACTGCGCGCTTCGCTCAAGTCGATCCGCGACATCGAGCGCGCAGCGGGACGATTAAGCCAAGCGTCGGGCAACGCGCGCGATCTCGTCGCGCTCAAAACTTCGCTCGAGCAAATCCCTAAATTGAAAAGCGAGCTGCAAAAACTGATCGAGCGGATTGGCTTTGGTAGAGCGCGACCTGAGCCTGTCCTGGGCGAAGCCGAAGGACGCGGCTCGACGATTGCGGAACAAACCGAGGAGTCCTTCGACCCTGCCCTGCCACAGCGATTGCAAAACGAAATTCACGAAATGCCAAAGCTTGCCGAGAAGCTAACTCGCGCGGTGGTTGATGATCCACCGCTGCCGCTGAAGGAAGGCGGAATCTTTCGCGACGGCTACGATGTCGATCTTGACTCGTTGCGCCAGGCATCGCACGACGGCAAAAATTGGATCAGCCAATTGCAGGAACGGGAGATCGGGGCCACCGGCATCAAGTCGCTCAAGGTGCGTTACAACTCAGTCTTTGGTTATTTCATTGAAATCACAAAGTCGAATCTGGCAAACGTGCCAGCGCATTACACGCGCAAGCAAACAACCGTCGGCGGCGAGCGATTCGTAACGCCCGAACTAAAGGAGATGGAGGCAAAAATCCTTGGGGCGGACGAACGTGCGCGCCAACTCGAGTATCAACTTTTCCAAAAGTTGCGCGACGAGACTCTGCGCGAGCTGGGATTGATTCAGCAAACTGCGACTGCGATTGCAATTGTCGATGTCGTCTGCGCGCTCGCGGAAACAGCACGGCTCTTCCGTTATTGCCGGCCGATGCTGAACGAAACGTTTCGGCTTGTTATCAAAGATGGGCGACATCCGGTGCTCGATCAAAATTTGGTGGAAGAGAAGTTTGTACCTAACGACACGTCGCTGGACGGCGAGAATATGCGGCTGGCGGTAATCACTGGACCGAACATGGCGGGCAAATCCACCTACATCCGCCAGGTCGCGTTGATTGTACTGATGGCGCAGATCGGCAGCTTCGTTCCGGCTGAAAGCGCAGAGATCGGGCTGGTTGATCGCATTTTCACCCGCGTCGGGGCGAATGATGACCTTTCGCGCGGGCAATCGACTTTCATGGTCGAGATGAATGAAACGTCGAACATCGTAAATAACGCAACGGAGCGAAGTCTCGTCATTCTGGATGAGATCGGCCGCGGAACATCGACATTCGACGGACTCTCGATCGCATGGAGTGTAGCGGAGTTTCTGCACGATAAAATCAAAGCGCGCACCCTCTTCGCAACCCATTATCACGAGCTGACCAAACTCGCGGAGGAGCGCGCCGGCGTGTGCAATTTCAACGTCGCCGTGCGTGAGTGGAACGATCAGATTATTTTTCTGCGCAAGATCGTGCCGGGCGGGGCGGACAAGAGCTACGGCATCCAGGTCGCGCGTCTGGCCGGCTTGCCGAAGGAAATTCTCGATCGAGCAAAGGACATCTTATCACACCTCGAGACGCCGAACGGCGCCCTGTCGCGCCCGCTGAGAACGAAAAAGCGAAGACCGACGAGCGAGACCAAGCCGGAAAAGCCACAGTTGGATCTGCTATAGCTAGAGGCGATTGGCCATCATCCGGCGCGAAACCACTCCAACGGACGGCTCGGGTGGACCCCACCTTTTGCGCTGACGTCGCACCACTGAGAAACTATAATCCTCGACACAGGCACTTATCATGGCCGTTAAGACTGAGAAGGAACTGAGCGAAACGCAGCGCAGTCATTGGCTGAAGGCGGTGGCGGCGATCGAGTTGCGCAATTTCGGATACGCGATCTCGCTCTTGCAAGGAATCCTGAGGCAGGAGCCGGAGTTTCTCACCGGTCGCCAATTGCTGCGCCGCACTGAGGTGACGAAAAGCAAATCGGCGAAAAAGAGTCTGTTCAACGTGTCGACCGCACCGCTCACAGTTATGAGAGCGCAGCGAGAAATGAAGAAAGATCCAAAACGCGCGATGGAAATGCTGGAAAAAGTCTTGGAAGAAGAGCCTTACCATCGGCAGGCGAATCTCGTTTTAAAGCAAGCGGCAGTGGCGGCGGGCTGGCCGGAAATCGGCGTCTTTGCCCTGCGGACCTTGTTGGAAAAAAGCCCGCGTGACTTGAAAGTGCTGCATGAGCTTGGTCGCTTGTATCACGAACTTGGGCAAAATGACCCCGAGGTCGAAATTTACAACCAAATCACTGAGATAAATCCACACGATGCCGAGGCACTTCGGCTCGGCAAAGATGCTTCGGCACATGCTTCCATGAAAAGTGGCGGGTGGACGCAGGCGGAAAGCTATCGGGACTTGATCAAGGATAAAGAGATGGCGGTTTCGCTCGAGCAGCAGAGTCGGATGAGGTTGAGCGGCGAACCGCTCGATCGCCAAATCGCGGAAACATATGCCCTTCACCAAGCGGAGCCGGAGAATGTCGATCTTGCGCGACGCCTGGGGGCACTGAACGAGCAGAAAGATGATATTGGAGCAGCGATCGCCTGGTATCAATACGCCGCCGACCTGACCAAAGGCGCCGATGCCGGATTGATTCGAAAAGTCTCCGACTTAAAAATGAAACGCTTCGACCGGGAGATCGTTGCGCACGAGGAATTTCTTTCCACTCACGATGCGGGTCACGAGCTATATGCGGAAAAGTCTGAGGAATTGAAGATCGCAAAAAAGAAGCGCGCAGAAATTGTGATCGACGACGCGCGCAAACGCCTGGAGCGGAACCCGACCGACTTACAGCTTCGTTTTGAACTCGGTGAGCAGCTCGTCAACGCGGGGCATTTTCGCCAAGCATTGCCGGAGCTTCAGCGCGCGCGGCAGAATCCAAATGCGCGCCTGAAAGCGATGAACCTTCTCGGCCGCTGTTACACCGAGCTCGGGATGCTCGATCTGGCACTGAAGCAGCTTGAAGAGGCGTCGAAAGAAATCTTGTCGATGGACGCGATGAAAAAAGAAATCGTTTATAATCTCGGTCTCGTTTACGAGCAGATGGGTGACAAGGAAAGGTCGCTCAACTGCATGAAGCAAATTTACGAAGCTGATTATGGCTACAAAGATGTGGCCACGCGCGTCGAGAGTTCTTACCAACAGAATATCCCGCGCGCTTGATTTCCGGCTCCTGCCTGTCGGGTCGCGTCTGCGCGCGTGCATCCAGCCGGGGCTGGATCTTCGATTCTTAAAAAGTCAAAGCGTTCCCGATGGTGTCTCAACGGAGGAATCGTCTAATGAAAACCAAACGAACTATAATCTCATGATTCGCGATTCTCGCTGTAATGGCCGGATCACTCAGTTTCGCGGGCCTGGCGCTCGCCCAAGAGAGTCCCGCAACAAAGAGCTCTTCGCTTAGTGTAAAGGACAAAACGTTCATGAGAAAAGCCGCTAAGGGCGGTATGATGGAGGTGGCAATGGGAAGATTGGCTGCACAGAATGCTCAAAGCGACGATGTGAAATCATTTGGCAAACGAATGGTCACCGATCACAGCAAAGCCAACGACGAGCTGAAATCGATCGCGGCGAAAAAGGGCGTCAAACTGCCAAAAATGGAGCTCAGATAAAGCTTACATGGATATGATGGTGAAAGATCACGAAAAGGATCTGGCGGAATTTAAGGAAGAGGCCAATACGGGAACTGATTCCGACGTAAAGAAATTCGCGGAGGACACGGCCAAGGTAGTCCAGGAACACCTCGATCTTGCCAAAGCGACTCAAAGCAAGCTGCAATAGAGATACTGGCTGCGCGATGCGGCAGGTCTGAAAAGACGTGCCGCATTTCTCTTTGCTGGCTTGAGCGTCCCAAGTTAAAAGCGCAATTTTCACGGGATCTGTCACAAGGGTCTGGAAGCTCGAGGCTGCGCTAGGGCACTCCAGGAAAGTGGCTAAACGTCTCTTCTGTCGCGGTAGCGTGCTGGCGAACTCGTTCGGAGTGCCGGCTGCAACCTAATAAGCATCCAAGCCGAAATGCCTCCCCGCTAGCACTTAGGACAGGCTCTAGCACTACTACACTCCGACGAATGGTTAAAACCGCCTTGCTTTTGCGACGCCAAACTCAATTCTCTAGTCAATGCGTAAGACGAAGATCATCTGCACGCTCGGCCCGGCTACGGGGCACACAGAGCTCCGCGCGCGAAGTTGTGCCGCGCATTCGCCAGCTCGCCGAAGAGGCCCGTCGTCCCGTCGCGATCTTGCTGGATACGCAAGGGCCGGCCATTCGCACCGGAGATCTGAAAATTAATCTCGATTTAAAGGCGGATGATATCCTGGAACTTACCGTCGGCGATGCGGAAAGCGAAGAGCCCTATTCGGTCCATGTGAATTATGACGGACTGGTAGATGATGTTGCGGTTGGCGACACTGTCCTTGTGGACAACGGCATGATCAGGCTAGTGGTCCTCGAAAAACGGGGGAAGCGGATCCGCTGCAAGGTCATCACTCCCGGGACGCTCGGCTCTCGGCGTCACATCAATTTACCTGGCGTTCACGTGAATCTCCCGCCGCTCACTGAAAAGGACCTTGCTGATATTTCACTCGGCGCAGACCTCGGCGTCGATTTTGTCGCTCTGAGTTTTGTACGACAGAAGAGTGATCTCGATGAATTGCGTGGTGTTCTTTTCGAAAAAAGGAGCAAGGCTTTGATCATCGCCAAAATCGAGGATCAATTGGCGGTCCGAGCGATTGCCGACATGATCAACGGCGCGGATGCGATCATGATTGCCCGGGGCGACTTGGGAATCGAATGCCCTATGGAGGAATTGCCTATCATCCAGCGGCGGATCGTGAAATGCTGTATTCGGCTCGGTAAGCCGGTAATTGTCGCGACCCAGATGCTCGAATCGATGATCACGAATCCGTTGCCGACCCGGGCCGAAATTACTGATGTGGCTAACGCCGTTTTTGAGCAGGCTGATGCCATCATGCTGAGTGGCGAAACAAGTGTTGGGCGCTACCCAGTGGAATGCGTCCGCGTATTGGATCGTGTGGCCTTACGCATCGAGCGCAGCGGGGGGGCCGGTTATGCAGAATCGGCGATTCTCGAAGACAAGCGGCAAAAGACAGTTGCGTCCGCTGTCGTTCTGGCCAATTCGCTGGGGCGCGCAAAAATTATCGTCTTTACCCGGCACGGAGCGATGGCGCGTTATGTTTCAAACCTTCGTCCCGAAAACGCGCCGATATTTGCTTTCACGCCAAGCGAAGAAGTTTGCCGGCAATTGTCGATCTGCTGGGGCATTTATCCCGTGAAAATTAGTTTCACTGAAGACCCGAATGCGACGATCGAGACCGCGGAAAAGTTCTTGCGCGAAGCCAAATTGACCGCCCCAGGCGATCAGCTCGTGATCATCGGGGACTTGCGCGCTGGCGAGGAACGCATCGATTCCGTGCAACTGCGGACCGCGAAATAAAAGGCCCAGGGAATCGCAGCATTCAGGCTGCTCTCACATTGAGCTACTTAAGCTTCGACGGGCAATTCAACGTCAACTGGTCGCTCCTTTTTGCTCAGAGCGCGGCGCAATTTCGATAGCGCGATGTTCTGCAATTGGCGGATGCGTTCGCGCGTAACGCCGAATTTCTTTCCGACTTCCTCCAGCGTCTTGGGTTTTCCGCCATCCAAACCGAAGCGTTGAAAAATGATTTTCTTCTCGCGATCGTCGAGCACATCAAGCAAACCACCCACTTCGTTGCGGAGATTCTTGTCGCGCAGCAGTTCGAAGGGCGTCTGCGCCTCTTCGTCGCCTACGATCTCACCAAATTCAGTGGAGTCATCATCACTGATCGGCGCATCGAGCGAAGCTGGGCGGATCGATACCGTTTTGAGCTGCGAGACTTTTCCGCTGGCAATACCAATCTCGTCGCCGAGCTCATCGTCGGTTGGTTCACGGCCGAGCTCCTCGCTCATTTGCAAGGCATCAGACCGATGTTTCCCTCCGAGATTAGGTCAAGCAGCGGCAGGCCGAGGTTCGCGTAATCGTGCGCGATCTTCACGACCAGACGGAGATTCGAGCGGATCATCAGCGCCCGCGCTTCGCGATCGCCTTTTTTAATCTTCGCGGCCAGGGTAATCTCCTGCTGCGGCGTCAAAAGCGGGATCTGCCCGATCTCGCGCAGGTAAATCTTAATTCCGGTATCACTATCCTCGGCAGCCATATAGCTCTTTTTCATCGATGATTTTGGGGGGTTGAACCGACAACTTACCCTCAATGGTATTCGCCGGCGCCTTGTCGATCACGCGTTGTAGCATTCTCAAAACTATTTAACAAGGTTAAATATTCTGATTTCTGACAATGTCCGGACGGATGTTGTTCAATTTTTTTACCGGCCGGCACAACTCTCTTAAAAGAGGCTAGATCCGTTCAATTCGGCGTGATCTTCGGGACGTTATTCTTCCCAGGGGTCCGCGCTGTTAATTGCGTCTTTTCCTCCTCTAATATCTTTGACAACCTAACCTGCCATGTTGGCCAAAATTTATTCCGCCGCAGTCTACGGCGTGGACGCTTACGAAGTTGAGATAGAGGTCAACGGCGCCGGCGGAGACCCGAATATTGTGATCGTGGGCTTGCCAGACGCTGCCGTGAAAGAGAGCCGCGATCGCGTCACGACTGCGATTGCGAATAGCGGCTACTTTTGGCCGCGCGGCCGTACTACGATCAATCTAGCACCGGCCGACATTAAAAAAGAAGGGCCAAGCTTCGATTTACCGATCGCTCTTGGCATGATCGCCGTGACCGAAGAACTAGACAGTTCGCCGTTCGAGAATTTCAGCTTCGTCGGCGAACTCGCCTTGGATGGCGCGGTGCGTGCGGTGAAAGGCGTGCTGCCAGTGGCGTTGGAAGCGCGACGGCGGGGGAAGCGTGGACTTTTTGTGCCGGAAGCCAACGCTCTTGAAGCTGCCATGGTCGACAAGATCGACATCTACGGCGTGCAAAATTTGCGCCAGACATTTGATTTTTTGAGAGGCGAAACCCCGCTCCTGCCCACGCGCGCCGATCTCACGAAGTTCTTCGCCACGCACCAGGACTACGATGTCGACTTCAGCGATGTGAAAGGTCAGGCCCACGTCAAACGCGCCATTGAAGTAGCGGTGGCCGGGGGTCACAACGTCCTGATGATCGGACCTCCCGGCTCGGGCAAATCGATGCTTTCAAAGCGAATACCTACCATTATTCCGCCTATGTCACTCGAGGAAGCAATCGACACCACGAAGATTCACAGCATCGCTGGTTTGCTCAGCGGCGACCGCTCATTCGTTTCCACGCGACCATTCCGCTCGCCCCATCATACCATCAGCGATATTGGTCTGCTCGGCGGCGGCACATTTCCAAATCCGGGTGAAGTAAGCCTCGCGCACAACGGCGTCCTGTTTCTCGATGAGCTGCCCGAGTTCAAAAGATCGGCTTTGGAAGTAATGCGCCAGCCGCTCGAGGACGGCAAGGTGACCATTTCGCGCGCGGCGGGCAGCCTCACGTTTCCGGCGGAGTTCATGTTGGTCGCGGCGATGAATCCCTGTCCGTGCGGATATTTTGGCGATTTAAAGCGCGAATGTCGTTGCGGTCCGGTTCAGGTACAGCGCTATCGTCAACGTATTTCCGGACCGCTGCTCGATCGCATCGACCTGCACATCGAAGTTCCAGCAATCGAATACCGAGACGTCGCCAGCGAACGCCCCGAGGAAAATTCAACCGCGATTCGCGAGCGCATCGATCACGCGCGCGAACGTCAGCAAGAGCGTTTTCAGAACGACGCAAAAGTAAATTGCAACGCGCGCATGGCCACGCGCCAGCTCAAACAACACTGTAAGCTCAGCGAGGATTCGCAGGATCTGGTTCGCGTGGCCATGAACGAATTGAATCTCAGCGCCCGCGCTTACGATCGCATCCTGAAAGTCTCGCGCACCATCGCCGATCTCGACGACAAGATCGACATCTCACCCGAGCACGTCAGCGAAGCGATTCAATATCGTACCTTCGATCGCACGTTATGGGTCTGAGCGCAGGAAAAAATCTTAGCGACAATTCCCCGCCAGAGGATCAGCACCGCACACTGCAGCTCCCCCGCACGCTGGTCATTTCTTTTCCACGCAGCGGGCTTAACTGGCTGCGCCATTGCACGGAGCATTTCAGCGGAAGACGAACGCCGGGCCGCACACAAATCGTCTCCGAGGGCCCAACCGTATTCGATCGTGCGCATGACGTGACACGGCCGAACAAGCGCGATTTTGTCAGCTTATATGCGCGTGATGGCGCGGAGATTTACCAAAAGGTCGCGTTGCTGCTACGCGATCCGTGTGACTGTTTCATCTCGCACTACCTGGAGCGCCGCGGGTTTTCATTCAGGAAAGGCCTGGCCGCGTTCGAAGCGTTCCCTACGAACATTGCGGAATTTGATCGTCTGCGGCGGACGGAAAAGGCAGTCTTTTATTTTGAAGATTTTGCCAACCAGGAAAAAGGCACCTTTGCATTTCTCCACTTCCTCGGCCTCGAACCACCGGCGCAGCCCTACGATTTCGGAGGTCTGATAGAATCATCTCGCGCGTGGTATCGGAACATGCATGGCCCGATGACCAACAAACGACGACCGGCGCTGACGGTCACACAGCGAGCAGCTATCCGAAAAATGTTGCAACGGCGCTTGGCCACAAAGTTTCAGCAATACCTCGGCCGCTATTACGAGCCAGTTTCGCGTGTCACCGCGTGATGCTGCATCACTGCCCCAATCAGCAGTGCGTCGTAGTCGATCGTAATCAAAAATTCTTGAATCCAATGAGGGCGCTCGGCGCATCTCACAGGAAACAACAATTATTGAGACCATGAAACCAACATTCCCAACAACCGATAGTTCACTGCGCCGCGGCTCATTCGACAGTATCGCGCGGGCGAACCGCCAGTCGCCGATCACGCACTGCAATTACCATTCTGTCGAAATGGAAGGTTCGAGCACGAATTGTGCACACACCTCGGCACGATCGTTTTGGCATATCACGGGCGACTATTTCAAAAACGAAGCGCGCCCGGATTTCCTGGGTGAAGCTGCACTCTTTGTGGTCATCATCATCACAGCTCTGCTTCCCTTGATGAATAATTCGCACGCGCTGGTAGGATTTGTCCGTGCGATCAGCAACTATTGAACGGCAGAGCTTTCGCCTGATACTCGTCGCGTTGTCGCTCTCGCTTATCGGCTGCGGCTCCGCGACTGACCGCACATTGGAGGAGACGGTCGAGCAATTTCATAAGATCGATCCGACCGCGAGCATAAGCATCAAGAACGGTGACGGCTCAATTCGCATTTACGGTGCGGATACCAATGAAATGAGGCTGCAGGCGATCAAGAGGGCCTATAGTGCCAAGCGACTGAAGCAGATAGCGATCAATGTTTCCGTACAACCAAGTTCCGTCTCAATCGAAACGAATTTTCCTCCGAAGCAGACTTGGGGGCTGTTTGATCGCTCCGGTACGGTCGATTACACCATCGTCGTTCCGCGAACCGCTAACATATCGCGATTGGAATTAGCTAACGGCGAAGCTTCGGTCGAGGAAATGCGCGGGCGAAGCGTGAACGCCCGCTTAGGGAGCGGACGGCTGTTTGATCATAATTGCTTCAGCAACGCGGACTTCGCGGTATCCCGCGGCACGCTTACTTTGGCTTACGAGTGGTGGGAGCCAGGCAAATTTTCGGTCCAAGTAAACATCGCAGATGGGAATGTATGGGCCTCTCTTCCAGGCGACGCCGCATTGCATCTAATCGCCGAAACGGTTCACGGAAAAATTGCGACTGATATCACCGACCAAGACGAGCGCCGCGCCGAACCCATAACTAAGATCGATATATTGGTTCACGGCGGAGGCACGGCCGGAATCAAAATGCATGCTACGGAAGGCAACATCGAAATTGTGGAGCAAAACCCTGATCTCTAACATCCGGTTGCATCCAAAAATCCTGAAATTTAGAATCACAATCGCAAATGCCCTCTTTCGACATCGTCTCCGAAGTGGACAAGCAAGAACTTGATAACGCGCTCAATCAGGCGCGCAAAGAGCTTGCCACGCGATTCGATTTCAAGAACACAACCGCGGACATCCTCGCGGAGAAAGACAAAATCACGTTGACTGCCGAAGACGCCGCTCGCCTGCGGGGACTGCGCGAAATTGTAATCGGCAAACTCTCGAAGCGCGGTGTCGACTTGCGAAACATCGAACACGACGAGCCTGCGATCTCATCCGTTGGTCACGCCCGGCAGGAATTAAAAATCCGGCAGGGCCTTGAGGGAAACAAAGCGAAAGAGATCATCCAGGCGATCAAGTCACAAGGATTCAAAGTGCAAAGCCAATTGCAAGATCAACAAATTCGCGTCACGGGAAAAAAGAAAGACGACTTGCAAGCGGTCATTCAGTTCGTGCGCAGCCGCGACTTTGGTGTGGCCACTAATTTCAAAAATTTCCGCGACTGATTCATCCGCCTTGCACTGGCGGCATGATCGAGATTTCATCGCCTCGTTTCAGTTCGTAATTGCGATCGACAAACTCCACGCCCGCGCCTACGAGGATGCTCTTGTCCCGCGAGCGGAAGGTCGGTACTTTCTCGTAAATTTTCGTTAGTAACTCCCCCACGGTAGCGTTGTCCGAAACATCGACACTCAGCTCGGACACGCCGGCCAAGTCACGCAACTGCGCATAGAGTTGGACACGAACGTTCATCGACAATCAAACTGGTTGCACAAGCAATTCCTTCCGTAGCACTCCGATGTAAGGAAGGTTGCGATAGCTTTCCATGAAGTCGAGACCGTAACCAACTACAAACTCGTCCTCGATTTCAAAACCGACATAATCCGCAGCGACATACCGCGCGCGTGGCTTCTTTTTGCTGAGCAGAACGCAAACGCGGATGCTGCGCGGCTTGGCTGTTTCCAGCTTCTCGCAAATAGCTGCGAGAGTGTGACCGCTGTCCAGAATATCATCGAGAATAAGAACATGCCGATCGACCACGTCGGGCAGCGCAATCTGCTTAAAAATCACCTCGCCACTTGTTTGCGCTTTTCCGTGATAACTCTCCGCACTCAGGCAATCCAATTTCAATGGTAGCGGAATTCGCCGGAGCAAGTCCGCCATGAAGATCAAGCTTCCGTTTAAGACCGCGATCACGGTCAGTTCGCGATCGCGATAGTCTTGGAAAATTTGCGCGGCTATCTCGTCAAGCCGCCGGTTAATCGCCGGCTCATCAAACAACACGCGCTCGAGATCGCCTTGCACCGGTAAGTCATTAAGTCATTAGCCGGTGCAAAGATCAACGCACGACTATTGTTTCAGGCGATGTTATTTTCGTGCCGCAAATCCTATGTGTATTCACCACGAACAATTCGAAGTGCGCACGAACGGCAAAGGAACGTACGAAATTACTGATGATGTCCAGGCGAAGATCGACAAGTGCGGCCTGCGGAATGGGACGGTGACGGTCTTCGTTCAGCACACCAGTTGCAGCGTCATCATCATGGAGAATGCCGATCCGACCGCGCGACGTGACATGGAGGAATTTTTCAATCGCCTTGTGCCGGAAGATGCCGATTACTTCACGCACGGCTCAGAAGGCAGCGATGATATGCCGTCGCATATTCGCATGGTTCTGACACGCACGAGCGAGACCGTTCCGATTGCCGATGGAAAGATGCAACTCGGGACCTGGCAGGGAATTTTCCTGTTCGAGCATCGCCGGGCATCGCATCGGAGAAAACTTTTTATCACAATCATTGGTGAATAGCCTGTAGCGCCGGTCTGTGACTGCCGAAGGTAGCGCAACCTTCCAGGTTGCGTTTGGAAGAATCGCAAGCGAGACACGCTTGCGCTACGTTTTCGGCGCTCACAGAGCGCCGCTACAGAATGTCGTAAATTGCGTCCACGATCCGCAACGATTTTTCGTTAGGCAAAAGCGATTGCTCCATTTGATTCATCACGTAAGCGAACGCGATTTTATTTTCTGAGTCTCCGAAGGCGTGACTGCCGCCGGCACCAGGATGTCCAAACGCGATTGGCGATGTGCCGAAAATTCTTCGCTTTGCGTTCCGCGCATCTTTCATGAACCCGGCGGAAAAGGCCGTCGGTATTTGAAAGACGCGGTCCATGCCATCGGTCAATGTGGTTGTCATCCATTCAATTGTTTTCCCTGAGAAAAAGGTTCGACCATCGATTTCTCCGCCATTAGCGAGCATGGAATAGAATTTTCCTAGAGCCGCGGCGCTCCCGATCCCGCCGAAGGACACAATCGGTTGGGAGCGGATTGCGGGATTGTTCATCGCGCTGACCGCGTGCAACCCGTACGGTAAGGTAAACGCTTTGCGCGCCAGCGTGCCCGGCGTCGCAAGATCGCGGTAGAATTGCTTTGGTTCCGGCGGTTTACCGCTTTTCGCAGCGTAAATCGTCGCCATGCGCGGATTCTCCTTTTCGGGCAAGCCGATCCAAAGATCGAGATTGAGCGGCTGGACAAAATTTTGTTGCCAATAATCTGATAAGGTTTTTCCAGCGATGCGGCGCACGAGTTCGTCGAGAAGAAACCCGAAGGTGCGGGCGTGATAACCGTGGGCGGTTCCGGGCGGCCACCACGGTGTTTGCACTTCGAGCGCTCGAATGACTGCGTTATAGTCAAGCACATCGACCCGTCGATCCAAAGCGCAAAGCCCGGCCTGATGCGAAAGCAACTGCGCGAGCGAAATCTTTTCTTTGCCAGCTTGCGCAAACTCGGGCCAGAACTCCGCCACCTGTTGGTTAATGTCGATCGCGTGCTCTTGCAACAAGTGCAGGACACATGCGGTGCCGATTCCCTTTGTAGCAGACCAGATGAGGACAAGCGTCTCATCCGTCCACGGTTTTTCGCGGCGCGCGTCGCGAAATCCGCAGTAAAGATCGAGAATCGGTTTCCCGTCTTGCCAGATCGAAAGGGCGGCGCCCAGTTCATCGAATTTTTCAAAGTTTTCGCGAAAAAGTGGCTCCAAGCGTTCGTGAATTTCGGCTGCGCTTAGTTGCATCGATAGAACCTGTAGTGGCAGGCGTGCCGCCTGCAATATTTAGGTGCAGCCAACGCGGCTGCCGCTACAGAAAATAGAGAGACGACCTCCATGTCGTCCGACTTTGGGCAAAAATACTCTGCGTCGCGTCGCGCTACAGTAAAAGCGCCTCGAGCTCGTCGAGACGACGCTCGAATAACCTTAGCGTGCTCTCGATCGGCGCAGGTGTCGTCATATCCACACCTGCGGCTTTCAGAGCTTCGAGCGGAAACTTCGACCCACCGGAGCGGAGGAAATCCAGATACGCATCTACGCTTCCCGGCTCGCCGGAAAGCACGCGTTCCGACAGCGCAACCGCGGCGGAAATTCCCGTCGCATATTTATAGACATAGAACGCGTGGTAGAAATGCGGGATGCGGAGGCATTCCAGATCCAACTCAGGGTCGAGCATGAAATTCTTGGCAAAGTAGGCTTCAAGAAGTTTGCGATATTCGGATTTGAAGACGTCGAGAGTGAGCGCGTCGCCACTTTCCTCGATCGCGTGAATAATCTTTTCGAATTCAGCAAACATCGTCTGCCGGAAAAGCGTCCCGCGCAGGTCGTCAATCTGTCGATTGACGATATAAGCGCGCATTTTCGGATCGCTCGTTTGCTCGAGCAGATGGTGGGTGAGCAGTTCCTCATTGAACGTCGATGCAACCTCGGCCAGAAAGATCGGGTACTCGTAATCCTGAAAGCGCTGCGATTCTTGCGAAAACCAGGTATGCATCGAATGACCAGCTTCATGCGCGAGCGTATAAACATCCGAGAAGACGTCGTCCTTATAATTCATCAGGATGTAGGGCGGCGCGCCGTAACTTCCGGACGAAAACGCGCCGCTACGTTTGCCTTTCGTTTCATAGCGATCACACCAGCGGCCTCGCAGGCCCTCCGCTAAAACATCGACATATTGCTCTCCGAGCGGGGCGAGCGCAGCGAGAACCATCTCAACCGCGCGGTCGAAACTGGTGCGCGTTTCAATTTTTGGAACCAGCGGCACATACGTGTCGTAATGATGCAACTCCGACAACCCGAGCGCACGCTGGCGCAATTTGAAGTAGCGAAAGAGCGGATCGAGGTTGTCGCGCACGGAGGCGATCAACCCGTCGTAAACCGCGACCGGGACATCGTCGGGAAACAGCGCGGCTTCAATAGCAGATGAGTAATGTCTCGCCCGCGCATGAAAGACATTCGCCTTCACCGAGTAAGCGAGTGATGTGGCAAGGGTGTATTGGTGATCTTGAAACTCCGCGTAGAACTGGTGAAAGGCGCGCTTGCGCAATTCATGATCACGCTTCACCAGAAATGAACTGAACGAATTTTGCGTAAGAGGTTTCTCCCGTCCGGCCTCGTCGGTCAAGACGCCGAATTTCATATCCACGTCAGTCAATTGGGAAAATGTGTCGTCATAACCGCTGAGCGCGACTCCACTCAGCGCGAGAAGGCGTTCCTCGGGCTCGGAAAGCACGTGCGATTTCATCCGGCGGATTTTGTGCAATTTGATCCGCCAATCGGCCAGCGCTGAATCAAGCATAAACTTTGCGAAAGTTTCGTCATCGATCGCCTGAATCTCGGGAACAACAAACGCCGCCGTTTCACCGATCTTTGTTAGCAGATTCTGAGTTTGCCCAATCCGCGCGAGGTATTCGTTTTTTGTGCTGTTCTCCGCCAATTGAAGCGACGCGTAGTGATAAACGCGCTCGAGTTTCAGTTCGAGCGACTTCTCAAACTCAAGCAGATCGGCCAGAGTTTGCGCCGATTCCCCTACTCTGCCTTTCCAATCCTGAAGCTTCGGATACGTCTGCTGAAGCCAGGCAAAATCCTCCTGCCATTTGCCCACGTCGGCGAACAGATGCGTCAGGTCCCACTTGTCGGGCTCGGGAATTTGAGAGCGTGTTGGGACGTGCTGAGCAGTCATTTCTTAGCCACAGATAAACACGGATTGACACTGATAAAGGCTAAAAGCGTAGCGGCGATCTGATTCTTCCAGTTCAACATCTGTGTTCCATCTGTCGAAAATCGAGCGCCCCGACTATCTGTTTCGCGTTTTCTTGAATTTTTGTTTCAATTTTTTGTGCAGCGCATCGATTGCTGGGTGGCGCGCGATCAACTTGAGCGCGCGTTCGAGCAATTCTTTTCCCGGCGGAATCTTGTGCCAAGACGATGCACCCGAGGGATGCGGCAGCGGAATGAGATGAAAGCAGTGACCTGCGCGCTCGACGCGAAATTTGCGACCGATCACTTTCTCTAATTTTGGGCAGTCGATGAATTGCATAATAGCTAGTCGGCCGACGGGAATTATGAGACGCGGCCGCAAAATTTGGATCTCGTCATCCGTCCAGGAAGAGCAGTTGTGAATTTCGTCCGGGACCGGTACACGATCGCCACCGGCTGGAGTTTTGCCGGGAAAACATCGACAGACCGCTGCGAAATAGATTGCCGATCTCACAGCGGGCGGTGTGGGCGAAAGGGCGTTGCAACACCGGCTCACGCGGACCGGGAGCCTGGCCGATCAACATGACATTGCTCAGGACCGCCCCGCCCGAAACCGGGGTTGATTGCATGCACGGACAACGCCTGCATTGCAAGAGATGAGCGACATGGTCGTCGAGTCGAGTTTGAATGCATGATTGAACGACCATTTGAAAATGGTCAGCGCCGGAAGATCGACAATAACAAACTCAGCACGATGCTGAGGATGATGCAGGTGACGATGGGAAAATAAAATGCCGAATGATCGCGTTCGATGCGAATGTCGCCGGGCAATCGTCCCAGCCATTTCGGCGCAAATCCGCTCCAAAGAACGAGACCTACCAGCGTCATGATGACGCCGATGATGACCACGAATTTTCCCAGCTCACGCATCGAGTGAAGGTTGCGCGAATCGAGCGGAGGCACAAGGTTGAGAGCCGATGGCAGTGCAATTTCGAGATTATTACGAGACACTTGGCGTCCCGAAAACGGCAAGCGACAATGAGATTCGCACCGCCTTTCGCAAGCTGGCGCGGAAACATCATCCTGATGTCGCGAAGGACAAAGCGACGGCCGAGGAAAAGTTCAAGCAGATCAACGAGGCATACGAAGTTCTAGGCGATCCGGAGAAGCGGAAAAAATACGATCAACTCGGTGCGGATTGGAACCAGCCAGGCGGGTTCCAGCCGCCTCCGGGATGGGGAGCGCAACAGCCTGATGGGGGATTTTATCGCTACGGAGGCGGGGACGGCGGTGTCGAATTTGAATTTGGCGGAACGGGATTCAGCGACTTCTTTGAGGCGTTTTTTGGTGGCGGTCGCGGGCGTTCCGCTTTCGGCGGATTCGGTGGACGTCAAGCGACTGCGGAGCGCGGCAGCGATGTGGAAGCCGATATCATGGTCACGCTGGAAGAAGCTCTCCACGGCTCGACCAGAACCGTTTCGCTGCGGCGTGCCGGTTCGAACAAAGTTGAAAATTATCAAGTCAAGATTCCGCGTGGTGTGCACGAAGGACAACGCATCCGGCTGGCCGGCCAGGGCGAAGCGGGAGCGCGGGGCGGAAAAAGTGGCGATCTCTTTTTGCGGGTCCGCCTGGCACGCCATCCGGATTTTTCCGTTGAGGGAAGTGATTTGGTTCACGAAGTGAAAATCGAACCGTGGCGTGCGGTTCTGGGTGGCGAATTACTGGTGCCAACTCTCGAAGGAAATGTGCGGCTCAAACTTCCGCCAGGCACTCAGGGTGGGCAGCGATTTCGATTGCGAGAACGCGGCCTTCCCAGCAGCTCGGGAACGCGTGGGAATCTCTATGTAGATGTTCAGATCAATGTGCCGAAAAAATTAACCGAACGTGAACGAGAGATTTGGGGCGAATTGGCAAAACTGCACGGGGCTTAAATCACATGAAAATTTCGCTCGGAACGGACCACGCCGGTTTTCGCTACAAGGAAAAGGTAAAAGAATTGCTCGGCACACTCGGGCACGAGGTGAAAGACTGCGGCACTTTCAACGAGGAACCGGTCGATTATCCCCTTTTCATCCGCCCGGCGGCGGAGGCAGTGGCGCGCGGCGAATGCGACCGCGGGATCGTGTTCGGCGGATCGGGTAATGGGGAAGCGATGGTAGCTAACAAAGTGCACGGTGTGCGTTGCGCGCTGTGCTGGAACGAAGAGTCGACCCGCCTTTCGCGCCAACATAATGACGCCAACGTTCTCTCCATCGGTGAGCGCATGATCCCCGAAGATCTGGCACTGAAGATTGTGCGGATCTGGCTCGAAACGCCTTTCGAGGGCGGCCGGCACGAGAGACGCGTCGCGCAGTTGAATGCGATGTAATCGGTATCAAATCAATCGATCGACACAAACTGCAACCAGAAAAACGGCGCTCACAAATGCATTGCTTCGAAAAAACGCGCGATTGATTCCAGCCAGATCGAGTCTCTCGGTTTTGTGTTCGTAAAAAAGCGCCGCGGCGACGAGGGGCATTCCACAATAATAGAACAGCCCGAGTTGCGCAGTGACACCAAACGCGATGAGCGCAGCCAACATTGCAAGGTGCAGTATTTGCGCCAGACGAAGACTGCGCGCGACCCCAAGTTTCACGACAAGCGACCGAATGCCTTCGCGTCGATCAAAATCATAATCCTGCGTCGCATAAATCAGATCAAAGCCTGCGACCCAGCAAATCACGCCAGCTCCGAGGACGAACGGCGCAAGATCGACATGTCCCGTCTGCGCAATCCAAGCGCCGACCGGGGCGACTGCTAACGCAAGCCCGAGAAAGAAGTGCGTCGCACTCGTGAACCGTTTCGTGAGCGAATAAAAAAAAATCACCGCCAGAGCGACCGGCGCGAGCATGAACGTCAGTCGATTGATTGCGCCCGCAGCTAAAATAAACCCCACGGAACTCAACACGAGCGAAAAGAGGGCCGCAGATTTCGGAACGAGCAAGTGACGCGCGGCGGTACGCGGATTGCGTTGATCGAGCGACCAATCAACCAGTCGATTGAAAAGCATCGCTGCCGTGCGTGCAAACACCATGCAGACGACGACCAGCAGCAGTGTTCGTAACGAGGGGCGGCCGTTCGCGGCCACTACCAGCGCGCCGAGAGCAAATGGAAGCGCAAAAATTGTGTGGGGAAAACGAATCAGCCGAAGAAAGCGATACATCGGCCCGCCAAGTTCGGTTCTCTCAGCTTGTCGATCTTTCGAGTCCACAAGCGCGACTATTCAGAGATCGCTCTCCAGCAAACCCTGCAACCGCTCGCTCGCTCTGGACAAAATCGGCAGACCGTGCGCGAAAAGCATCCTCTCAGCTTTATAAGCCAGCAGTTTTCGTAACGACCGCCGCATTTCCTTCTCGTTCGAGCAGTACTTTGCAGGAAGAAAAGTGAAACCGTAGGGCTCAAAATTAATAAGTGCATCGCCGACGATCAGCGTCCCATCAGCCGCCTCGTGATACAGGGCAATTTCGCCAATCCCTGCACCCTCGATCTCGATCACTCGGAGTTCGTCACTGATCTTATCACCATCAGCGACGTGGCGAAAAACGAGAGAAGCGTCACAAAGATCGGCCTTAACCGCACGATCGTAAGCTTGCCAGGTGAAAAGCGACGGCGTGATCTGAACAAGGTCAGAGGCAAGTGCCATAGTCGCGGCAGCTTCGTTGATCTCGGTAGTGGAAACAAGGAGACGTAAAATTGGCCCAACGGATGTGGTGATTGCGCCCTTCAAACAGCGGGCACAACGCGTCCCACTCTTGTGCTGAGCGGCCAGCGCACAATCCGCCCGATCACGCATTCAAAAAAAGCTGATAGGCCGACAGCCGCCTGGCCGTTACCGGTCGCGCAGTCCCATGCACGTCCGCGGCCAGGTGCAATGGAGACAAGATATTCAAATAATTGTCTCGGATAATTTGGTCGAAACTTGGCGTAGTTGGCGGCATGTCCGGAGAAATGATCTTTGAACTTCATACTCGAACGAGGCGTCTGTGTCCGTGTTTACTTCCGCCATCATCCGCCGCGGGGATGACGTTTTTGACTCGGTCATACATCTCACGATAAATCCGATCGATGGCAGTTGCGGGATCCTCAAGCATCATTGATTCCTTGATCACACTCGCGTAGATCGGAAATGCAAACGGCGAGACCGCGGCCAGTTCGCGCAGTTTCCAATCAAAATTCGAGACTGCTTCAAGAAATTCGTAAGCCGCTGGCGCATCAAGAAAAGTGTGCGCGGCCTGCCGATAAGTCTCGACGAGAAGCGGATGTCGTGGCTCATGCTGTTCCAAAACCCGAAACAGCACTTCGGCGCTCCAGCTTAACTGCTTCAACTTGCGCTGCCGCCCCGGCAAATTGCGTGGGACCATCAAACCGGTTTGCGCGACTCCGCGAAATTGCCATTTCACCAACTCGGATCCTCGCAGAGCGCGTCCCAAGGTTTCCTCCGCGCCATTCCGTCCAAAACAAATCCGCCAATCTTTCAGCGGCATTTCTTGAAATGGCCGGAGTGTCAGGAGAAATCCATAATCATCTATCGTTACCAGCGCATTGCCGCCGATCCGCTCCTTCACGCGCCAGGCGACGACACGCGAGACCGCATCGTTTGCGCTGCGACCAATCAGCGAATGAAAAAAATAATGTGAATAATCGCGGTTGCGATAAAGCTCGATCAGCATCTTTCTGCCGACCGGGATTTCCGAGATGCTCATTTGCGCCCGGAATTGCTCGATGATCGCTTGTGCGTTTGCGATCGAGATGCCGTAATTCTCCACCAGCCAGTCAAGCGACTCTGCCTGTCGATCTTGTCCTTCGAGGCGTGTGGCCAATTTGGTGCGCAATTTCCGCACGGCTCGCGCCACACCGGAAGTCAGCGGCATTTTCGCCGCATTCCAGCGCGGCACCGTTGGGAGCTGGCCATCAGCGCGTTCCACAAAGGCTTCATTTACTCCGGTATCGATCAATCGAACA
>WNGD01001874.1_pt1 | contig 22396 bp, 21 predicted proteins | sample 5400671 | NCBI WGS metagenome assembly WNGD01 (sample SAMN13153369, study PRJNA577476) | soil metagenome | isolation source: 40 cm soil or saprolite under grassland replicate 2 | place: USA:California | collected 2016-06-15 | reverse complement strand
AGCCGCTTGCGGACCCGGTTCATGAGCATCGTTCCGGGAATCGAGGCCAGGGCAAGAGCCACGGGCAGCTGCCATACCGGGGGCAGGGGCTCGGTGACCACCAGGATCACGACCATCAGGCCGACAAAGGCGAGCAGCTTCTCGCGCAGCAGCGCGGCGCCGCCGCCCTTGATGAGGTTGAGTTGGGGGTCGATCTCATCGGCGCCGTCGACCACCAGGTCGAGGGCCAGGTCGTCGAGGGGGACCACCTCCAGGCCGGCCGCGCGGGCGTGCGCGTCGGTGCCGGAGGAGGCGACCGCGACCCGCAGGGGCGGCCGGCCGCTACCGCGCCAGTGGGTGCCGAGCACCTCGACCAGGGCGGTCACCGCGCGGCCCGAGCCGAGCCCGATGGTCATGCCCGGCTCGATGCGGGTGCTGGCGGCGGCCACCGCGGCCGCGCGGGCGGCTGGGTCGTCGGCTCGCTTGAGGATCATTCGAGGTTCCCGTCGCCGGTCTGGTTCCACCGCAGGATCGCGGGCCAGTCGTGCTCGCTGCCAAGGACCGAGACGCTGCCGGTCGAAAGCACCAGGTGGCGCGCCGTGTCCAGCGGGACCCCGAGCCAGGCCGCGCTCAACACGCGCAGCTCGTGCCCGTGGCCGAACAGCATCGCGTCCTCGCCAGCTTCGCGCAGCTTGCCGCGCAGCGGCCGGGCCCGCTCAGCGACCTGCTCGATCACCTCGCCGCCGGGGCAGCCGTCGCGGAACAGGTCCCAGTCCGGCCGCCCCTCCCGGATCTGCGCGGTGGTCCGGCCCTCATACGCGCCATAGTCCCACTCCAGCAGCGCGTCGCTGGTCTCGACCCGCTCCCCGAACCCGGCCAGCCGCGCCGTCACCAGTGCCCGGCTCAGCGGGCTCGACAGCACCCGCCCGACCCGCGCGTCACCCAGCAACCGCCCAAGCTCCCGTGCCTCGCCCTCCCCCCCAGGTGTCAACGGCACGTCGGTGCGCCCGGTGTGCCGCCGCGACCGCGTCCACTCCGTCTCCCCGTGCCGTACCAGGTAGAGCCGCATCCGCCCCCTCCCCCATCGCCAGGAATGAGGCGACTACGGTAACAGCCCGCCGCCCCACGGCCCCACCGCGTCCGGATCCATGGAGAAAGCCGTGCATGCTTGCCTTGATTGCTGGGTAGACAGGGGGAGATCCCGGGGACGCGGGTGGTCCAATCCCCTGCGCCCGCGTCCCCGGGGACCCCTGCCGCGTGGGGAGTGCTACGAACTGGGCGGGTAGGTGCGGACGAAGACCTGGTTGACGTTGCTGCTGTCGCCGGGGACCAGGTTGCAGAAGCTGGAGACGAACAGGACGGTGTGGCCGTCGGCGCTGAGGGAGGGGCGGGTGCTGATGTCGGGGGCGCCGGAACGGGCCAGGGGAACAGCGGTGCCCGGTGGGGTGGTGGCCGTGTGGCAGCCGAGGCCGTCGCCGCCGGTGGGGGCGGCGCTGACGCGGGTGGTGGTGTGGGCGGCGAGGTCGCGGATGAAGACGTCGCGGGAGTGGTTGTGGTCGCCACCGACGACCTGGGTGTCGTTGGAGGCGAAGGCGACGTAGCGGCCGTCGGTGTTCACCGCGCCGCGGGTGCTGGCCGCGTTGAGCTGCGCCCCGGTGGCGCTGACGCTGACGCGGATGGTGCTGCCGGTGACCATGTCGCGGCGGAAGACGTCGGTCTGGTGGTTGGTGTCGCCGCTGATGAGGTCGCTGGCGTTGGACTGGAAGACGACGTAGCGGCCGTCGGCGCTGATGGCTGGGCGGGTGGAGGCGCCGTTGGCGTCGCCGCCGGTGGCGCTGACGCTGACGCGCTGGACGGCTCCGGCGAGGCGGTCGAAGCGGTAGACGTCGCGCTCGCCGTTGGCGTCGGTGGTGCCGGGAACCAGGTTGGTGGCGTCGGAGACGAAGGTGAGGTAGTGACCGTCCCCGCTGATGTCGGGGCGGAGGCTGACGTCGTCGGCGCTGCCGCCGGCGGTGGGGGCGACCCGGACGGTGGTGCCGGCCACGAGGTCGCGGACGTAGACCTGGGTGCCCCCGCCCGAAGCGGGTGACGCGGGCGCGTTGGGGATCAGGTTGGTGGCGCTGGAGTTGAAGGCGACGTAGCGGCCGTCCCCGCTGACCGAGGGCCGGGTGGAGAACCCGTTGGCTTCGCCGCCAGTGGCGCTGACGCTGACCAGCATCGTGGCGCCGGCGACCATGTCGCGGCGGTAGACATCAGCGCCTGCCCTGGTGCCGCCGGGGACCAGGTTGGTGGCAGCCGACTGGAAGACGACGTAGCGGCCGTCCGCGCTCACCGCGGGGAGGGTGGCAGGGCCGTCCGGCTGGCTGCCGGTGGCGTCGACGTCCACCTGCCGGGTGACATGGTGGACGAGGTCGCGCCAGAAGACGTGGGTGGGGCCGGCGCCGGGGCCGCCCGGACCGGGGACGAGGTTGCGGGCGGAGGAGGCGAAGACCGCAACGTGCCCGTCGGCCGAGAGTGCGGCACGCGACGAGTCGCCGTCCGGGTCGCCGCCGTCGGCGCTCACTGTCGCCCGCACGGTGGTTCCAGCGCCCAGCGCATGGACCGCCGCGGGCCGCATCGAGAGCCCAACCACGCTCAACGCTGTTCCAACGACCACGACCCCAAGCGCGGACGCGCCTGCTCGCCGCATGCCACCCCCCGAATTCTCGCGCCGATTGACCGGCCTGATTGACCGGAGCGCGACTCTACCCGAGCTCAGCTATCTGCGCGAGGGATTCTCTACGGAATATGCAGGGTCCAGCGCTGAAGCCGCTTGATGCTCACGTCGTACGGCTCGGCACGCCATCGCCCTGATTGGCGGGCTCGCTGGTCGCGACCACCACGGTGCAGAACATGCAGCGCCGCGCCTTCAGCGGGATCTCGCTGAGGCACTCCGGGCACTTGCGCGTGGTCGGGTCCAGGGTCCTGCCGTGGCGTGACAATGCGACCAGGGTATTGATCGGTTTCACCACGAAGAAGAACACCGCCAAGGCGATCGTGATGAACGCGATGACCAGGTTGAAGAAATCGCCGTAGCGGAACACGGACTTGTTGAACTTGAAGGTGAGGCCGCCGAAGTCCGGCTGGTGGAAGATCGCCGCAATCAGGGGGGTCAGCAGGTCCCTGACCATCCCCTGCACGACCGCGGCGAAGGCGACCCCGATCACGATCCCGACCGCCAGGTCGACCACGTTGCCTCGGAGTAGGAACTGTTTGAACTCGCTCATCAGCGAACGCATCGTCTGCCCTCCATCTACGCGGCTCGCAGGCGCGTCTGCAAAGAGCAGGCCTTCCCGCTGGTGCGAGCGGCGAATCGCCTTTCTGCGACGCCTGGCGGACGCCTTGGCGGACGCCTCAGGCGCCCGTGCGGGCCTCGGCGAGCCAGTCGTCGAGGAGGTGGCCGGTGAGGCGCTCGTAGGCTTCGCGGTAGCGGGCGGCGGTGCCGGCGATGACGTCGGGGGGGAGGGCCGGAGCCGGCGGTTGCTTGTCCCAGTCTTGCCCCTGCAGCCAGTCGCGGACGAACTGCTTGTCGAAGGAGGGCGGCGAGGAGCCCGGCTCCCAGGCGCCGGCCGGCCAGAAGCGGGAGGAGTCGGGGGTGAGGACCTCGTCGGCCAGCATGACCTGGCCGCTGCGGTCGAGGCCGAACTCGAACTTGGTGTCGGCCAGCAGGATCCCCCGCCTGGCGGCGTGCTCGGCCCCGCGGGCATAGACCGCCAGGGTCAGGTCGCGGAGGCGCTCGGTGAGGGCCCCGCCGACGCGCTCGGCCATCTCGGCCTCGGAGATGTTCTCGTCGTGGCCGGTGGTGGCCTTGGTCGCCGGGGTGAACAGCGGCTCCTCCAAGCGGTCGGCCTGGCGCAGGCCGGCGGGGAGACGAATCCCGCAGACGGTGCCCGAGGCCTGGTATTCGGCCCAGCCGGAGCCGACCAGGTAGCCGCGGGCGACACACTCGATCGGGACCATGTCGAGGCGGCGGACCAGCATGGCCCGCCCGGCGAGGTGGCGCGCCCCGGGCGGCAGCTCGGCGGCGCGCCAGCCGACCAGATGGCCGGGGGCCAGGCCGGCCAGCTCCTCCAGCCAGAACTGGGTCAGCGCGGTGAGCACCTCGCCCTTGCCGGGGACCGGGTCGGGGAGCACCACGTCGAAGGCGGAGACGCGGTCGGAGGCGACCAGCAGCAGCTGCTCGGCGTCGACCGCGTAGAGGTCGCGGACCTTGCCGGAGGCCAGGTGGCGCAGCCCTTCCAGCTCCGGCGCCGCCGGCGTTGAGGTTGGCGTTGGACGGGTCACGGCAGCTCCTCCAGGCGCTTGAGGACCGGTTCGGCGTTGGCCACGAAGCGGGCGGGATCCAGGGCGCTGTCCAGGCCGGCGGCACCGCCGACCGCTTCCGCGACGCCAGGCTCGGCCAGCAGCAGCTCCTTGAACCTGCACCCGCCCTCCCAGGCGGCCATGGCGGCGCGCTGCACGGCGGCGTAGGCGCGCTCGCGTGACCAGCCGGCGTCGACCAGGGCGAGCAGCGCGGCCGAGGAGCCGGCCAGGCCGCCGGACGCCTCCAGGTTGGCGCGCATCCGCGAGATGTTGACCCGCAGGCCGCCGACCAGCCAGGCGGCGCGCTCCAGGCCGTAGTCGAGCACGCAGCAGGCGTCGGGCAGCACCACCCGCTCCACCGAGGAGTGGGAGATGTCCCGCTCGTGCCACAGGGCCACGTCCTCCAGGCCGGCGATCGCGTAGCCGCGCAGCAGCCGCGCCACCCCGGTGAGGCGCTCGGCCACGATCGGGTTGCGCTTGTGGGGCATGGCGGAGGAGCCCTTCTGACCTTCCGCGAATGGCTCCTCGGCCTCGCGGACCTCGGTGCGCTGCAGATGGCGGATCTCGGTGGCGAGCCGTTCGAGGTTCGCGCCGGCCAGCGCCAGGGCGGTGAGGAACTGGGCGTGGCGGTCGCGGGCCACCACTTGGGTGGGGGCGTCCTCCGGGTGGAGGCTGAGCTCGGCGAGCACCTCGGCCTCCACCTCGGCGGGCAGGTTGGCGTAGGTGCCGACGGCACCCGAGATCGTCCCGACCGCGACCGCGTCGCGGGCGCCGCGCAGGCGGCGCCGGTCGCGGTCGAAGGCGAAGGCGTGGCTGGCGAGCTTGAGGCCGAAGGTGGTCGGCTCGGCGGCGACCCCGTGGGTGCGGCCGAGCGCCAGGGTGGCGCGGTGCTCCAGGGCCCGCTCGCCCAGCACCGCCACCAGGGTGTCAAGGCGCTGGAGCAGCAGGTCGGCGGCGCGGGCCAGCTGCAGTGCCAGGGCGGTGTCGATCAGGTCCGAGGAGGTCATGCCGTAGTGGACGTGCCTGGCGGGTGCGCCGATGCCCTCGCCGTAGGCGGTCAGGAAGGCGATCACGTCATGGTGGAGCTGAGCGTCCAGCTCGTGGACCCGTGCGGGGTCGGGCGGCGGGGCCTGCTCGATCACGGCGAGGTCGCCGGCCGGGACCAGCCCGCGTCGCGCCCGCGCGCGCACCACCGCAGCCTCCACCTGGGCATACAGCTCGAACCTGGTCGTCTCAGACCAGACTGTCCCCATCTCGGGAAGGGTGTAGCGCGGGATCACCCGGGAAGCTTAGCGGACGCCACCAGCTCAAAGACGAAGTCCTTCGGCCAGCTGGCGCTTGAAGTCCTGCAGCCCGGCGCGGAGCTTGGGGTCGGCGACCGCGAGGATCTGCACGGCGAGGATGCCGGCGTTGGCGGCGGCGTCCAGGCCGACGGTGGCCACGGGGACGCCGGATGGCATCTGCACGATCGAGTAGAGGGCGTCCTGGCCGCCGAGCTGCTGGCCGTAGATCGGCAGGCCGATCACGGGCAGGACGGTGTGGGCGGCGATCACGCCGGGCAGGGCCGCGGCCTTGCCGGCGGCGGCGATGATCACCTGGAGGCCCCGGTCGGCGGCGCCCTCGGCGTAGGCGGCGACCCGGGCGGGGCTGCGGTGGGCGCTCAGCACCTCCAGCTCGAACTCGACCCCGAACTTTTCGAGCATGACGCAGGCAGCCTGCGTCCTCTCCTCGTCGGAGCTGGAGCCGAGGATGATCCCGACCAGCGGTTCAGGCATACGTGCTCCTCGAACAGTCAAGAAGACGGGCAGCGGCGGCCCGTGCATTCTAGCGGTCCAACCAGCCGGGGTCAGGGGGCGGGTCAGGCACGCGGCGTGGCGGCCAGCGGCAGGCGGGCATGGACCCCGTAGCCGCCCTCCAGCAAGGGCTCAGCACCGGGATCATGGACGGGCGGGCGCGGCTGGACCCAGCCGAGGCTGGCGTGGCGGCCGGCGTCGGGGTCGAGGTGCCAGGCGCTGGCGTCCTCGGTGACCTGCAGCTCCAGGTCCTGGGGGCCGTAGCGGATCAGCAGCTGCGGGCGTGCCGGGCCTGGGCGCTTGAGGCAGTTGCTGAGCGCTTCCTGGACGATCCGGTAGGCGGACCCGTCGACCTCGGCGGGCAGCGGGACCGCCGCGCCTTCGACCACCACGTCCACCGGCAGGCCAGCGGTCTTGACCTCGGAGACCAGCGCGCCGAGCTGGCTCATCGGGCTGTGGGCCGGGGCGCAGCCGCCCGGGCCGTCCAGGTCGAGCAGCTCCTGGCCGCGCTGCAGCCGTGCGACCGTGCGCTCGGCGCCGCGGGCGACGCGGCCGAGCGCCTCGCGGGCCTCCCGGACCTGGGCGGAACCGGGCCCAGGGCCGGCGGGAAGCAACCGCTCGACCGCTTTGAGCTGCGACACCATGAACTCGACGTCGCCGGTGACCAGCTCGTGCAGGTCCCGGGCGGCGCGGACACGCTCAGCGGCGACAGTCTCCCGGGCCATGTAGCCGAGCTCGCGCTCGAGACGCTGGGCGCGGTCGGCGACCACCGCGGAGAAGGCGCGCCGCACCCGCGCCTCGCCGCCGACCACCCAGGCGGTGATCAACAAAACCTGCAGCACCACGAAACTCTGGAAGGACAAACTGTGCTGGAACGTGAGGGTGACGGTGACGGCGGCGAGCCCGCTGCCGCCGAGCAGCGCCGCCAGCGGGACTGCCCGGCCGATCAGGGACCGGGGGCCGGTCAGCAGGGGGATCGGTGCTTCGCGTGCGAGTTGCATGGCCTCTCCTGTGCGAGCGTGCGTCGCTGGAGCCGGCTGGACCGTGCGGGCCCACGGAGCTTGCCGTTCCTCTCAGAGGCTGTTGTAACACTCCGGCGAAGCCCTCGAACAGAGGACTACGGAGTTTGGCATAGAATCCGGACCAGATTCGTGGAGTTCGGTTCTTCGACGATCGACCTAATTCAGAGATTCGCCGCGATGTCCCGGCGGTAGTGAACCCCCTCGAACCGGATCAGCTCAGCGGCGGCGTAGGCGCGGCGCCGCGCGCTCGGCAGGTCGTCGTCCAGGGCGGTGACGGCGAGCACCCGGCCGCCGTCGGTCAGGACCGGCCCGGACCGGTCGCTGGCGGTGCCCGCGTGGAACAGGCGAACGCCGGGGAGGGCGGCGGCCTCCTCAAGGCCGCCGATCGGCAGGCCGCGCTGGTAGGAGCCCGGGTAGCCGCCGGAGGCGAGCACCACGGTGACGCAGGCGCGCGGGTCCCAGATGGCCTTGTGGCCGGCGAGCACGCCCTCCGCGGTCGACCACAGCAGGTCGGTCAGCTCGCAGGCGAGGCGCGGCAGCACCACCTGGGTCTCCGGGTCGCCGAAGCGGCAGTTGAACTCGATCACCTTGGGGCCCGCCGGGGTCAGCGCCAGCCCCGCGTACAGCAGCCCCCGGTAGGGGATGCCACGGGCGCTCAGCTCGGTGACGGTCGGCTCCAGGATGGTGTGGCGCACCTCGGCGAGCAGGGCCTCGGGGAAGTCGGGCAGCGGCGAGTAGGCACCCATGCCGCCCGTGTTGGGGCCCTGGTCGCCGTCGCCGACGCGCTTGTAGTCGCGCGCCGGGGCAAGGGGGACCACGGTGCGGCCGTCGCTGAGGGCGAACAGGCTCGCCTCCGGGCCCTCCAGGAACTCCTCCAGCAGGATGATGTCGCCGGCCTCGCCGTGGACGCGGCCGAGCAGGGCGGCCTCGATCGCGGCCCTGGCGGCGGCGTGGTCCCGTGTCACCGTGACGCCCTTGCCGGCGGCCAGGCCGTCGGCCTTGATCACCCAGGGCGGGCCGAAGCGGTCCAGCGCCTTGACGGCGGCGGCCGGATCGTGGAAGGCCTCGGCGCGGGCGGTCGGCACGCCGGCGGCGGCCATGACCTCCTTGGCGAACTGCTTGGAGCCCTCGATGCGGGCGGCGGCGGCGGTCGGGCCGAACACCGCCATGCCACGTTCCTGCAGGTGGTCGGCGACCCCGGCGACCAGCGGCGCCTCCGGGCCGATGACGGTCAGGTCGACGCCCTCGCGCTCAACGAAAGCGGCCACGGCGGCGCCGTCGGTGGTCGCGATTCCTGGGACGTTGTGTGCCAGGGTGGCGGTACCGGCGTTGCCGGGCAGGGCGAAGAGCCGCTCGACGTCGGGGTTCGCGGCCAGTGTCGCCAACAGCGCGTGCTCGCGCCCCCCGCTTCCGATCACCGCGATGCGCATGGCCGCCCCTGTCTCTTCGCTATTCCCCTGGTTGCCGGAGCAGGGTCTGCTCCCGGCCCGGGCCGACGAACACCGCACTCACCCCTACCCCAGTGAGCTTCTCGATAACCCCAATATAGACACGAGCGTTGCGCGGGAGGTCAGCGTAGCGCGTGACTCCCGTGATGTCCTCGCGCCAGCCCTCGAACCACTCGTAGACCGGCTCGGCGTGGTGCACCTCGGTCTGGGTCATGGGCCAGTCGTCGGTCAGCTCGCCGCCGATCCGGTAGGCGGTCGCCACCGGGATGCGCTCCATGGCGGAGAGCACGTCGAGCTTGGTGACGAACAGCTCGGTCAGCCCGTTGACCCGGGCCGCGTAGCGGAGTTGGACGGTGTCGAGCCAGCCGCAGCGGCGCGGCCGCCCGGTGGTGACCCCGAACTCGGCCCCGGCGCTGCGCAGCGCGTCACCCTCCGGACCGTGCAGCTCGGTCGGGAACGGCCCGGACCCGACCCGGGTGGTGTAGGCCTTGGCGATGCCGATCACCCGGCCCACGTCGCGAGGGCCGACGCCGCAGCCGAGCAGCGCCCCGCCGGCGACCGGCGACGACGAGGTCACGAAGGGGTAGGTGCCGTGGTCGACGTCGAGCATGGTCCCCTGGGCGCCCTCGAAGAGAACCTGCTTGCCCTCACGCAGGGCCTTCCAGGTGAACAGGCTGGTATCGGCGATGCGAGGACGCAGCGCGGCGGCGTAGGTCGCATACTCCTCGACCACCGCGTCCGCGTCAATCGGCAGGCGGTTGTAGACCTTGGCGAGCTGTGGGTTGCGCTCGCGCAGCACCACCTCGATCTTCTGCAGCAGGATCTTCGGGTCGAGCAGATCCTGGACACGCACGCCGAGCCGGGCGACCTTGTCGCCGTAGGCGGGTCCGATGCCCCGGCCGGTGGTGCCGATGCGGTTGGAGCCGAGCCAGCGCTCGTTGAGCTTGTCGCGCTCTTTGTGCCAGGGCATGATCAGGTGCGCGTTCGCGGACACCAGCAACTTGCTGGTGTCGATTCCCTGTGCCTCCAGGGCGGCCAGCTCGGCGAGCAGCACGCCCGGGTCAACCACCACGCCGTCGCCGATCACCGGGATGATGTGCGGATAGAGGATGCCGCTGGGCACCAGGTGCAGCTTCCAGGTGCGGCCGCCCACGACCACGGTGTGCCCGGCGTTGTTGCCGCCCTGGTAGCGAGCGACCATGTCCATCTTGTCGGCGAGCAGGTCGGTCGCTTTGCCCTTGCCCTCGTCGCCCCACTGGGCGCCGACCAGGATGGTTCCCGGCATGCCTCGCTCACTCTCCAACGGTATGGGTCCGGGACTGTCAGTCTATCGGAGCCTGCCTGGGCTGCCTTGATGAGGTGGTGGAGAGCCAGACGCCCGCGAGCACCAGCGGAGCGCCGGCCCAGAAGGTGGCCGCTGGCAGCTCGCCGAACAGCCACCAGGCGAGCAGGGTCGCGCCGACTGGCTCAGTCAGGCCGATCACCGCGATCACCGTCGCCGTCACGGTGGCGAGCAGGATGTTGAATACGGTATGGCCGAGCAGCTGCGGCCCAGCGACGACGCCTGCGACGGCGAGCCAGGAGCGGCCGGAGTAGCCACCGAGGCGGGCGCTGGTGAGCAGGCAGGCGGGCAGCAGGACCACGGCGGCGGTGCCGTAGACCGCGGTGTTGTAGGTCGCGGCCTCCAGCCGGCGGCGCTGCACCCGGCCAATCATCAGGTAGCCACTGAAGGTGGCGGCGCCGCCAAGGGCCATGGCGTCACCGAGCAGTGCCCGAGGCCCGAGGTCGATCGAGGCAGCGTCCCCCAGCCCGACAAGGACCGCGCCGGCAACCGCGAGGCCGATGCCCGCCCACACCCGGCGCGATGGCGGCTCGCCGATCAGCCTCCCCCCGAGCCCGACAAACAGCGGCGAGGTGGTCACCAGCACCGTGGAGGACGCGACCGTCGTGCGCGCCAGCGAGGCGTTGAACAGCGCGAAGTGCAGCGCCAGGCAGGCGCCCGAGGCGAGCAGCCAGCGCATCTCCGGCCAGCCCAGAGCGGCGCTGGGGCCGTTGCGCGCCCGTAGCGCGAACGGCCCCAGCAGCAGCGCACCAGCCAGGCAGCGCCAGAACGCCAGCGCCAGCGAGGGCACATGCGCCACCCGCACCAGGATCGGCGAGACCGAGACCGCGGCGATGCCGACGGCGATCGCCGCGGTGGTTCTTTTCAGCTCGGGTACTTGGAGAGCAGGTCGCGCAGGCGGCTGATGAAGCGCAGCGACTCGTCGTACTGGCGCTGCCAGACGTTGCGGCCGAAGATCACGCCGAGGGCGCCGGCCTCCATGGCCATGCGGGCCTTGTCGAGGACCTCCTCGTCGCCGCCCTTCTCGCCGCCGCTGAGCAGGACGGGGGTGCGGGACGCGGAGTGGACGACCGCGTTGACGGCCTCCTGCTCGCTGAAGTCGCCGGTGTAGCCCTTGGGGACGCCGGTGGTCGCCTTGGGGTCGGGGAAGTTGAGCTTGACCACGTCGGCGCCCAACTCGGAGGCGATCCGGGCCGCGTAGTCGATCTCGTAGAGGGAGTTCTTGCCGCCCTTGGCGTCGACCGCGGTGCCGCGCGGGTAGGACCAGACGATCAGCGGCAGGCCGTAGCGGTGGGCATCCCGGCGCACCTGCGCGAACGCCTCGAAGTCGGCCTCCTGCTGCTCACTGCCGACGTAGAGGGTGTAGCCGACCGCGTCGGCGCCGAGGCGGACGGCGTCCTCGACGCATGCGTTCAGCGGCGAGCGGGGCGCCGACGCCGAGGGGACCTCGGTGCGGCCGTTGAGCTTGAGGATCAGCGGGACCTCGCCGGCGTAGTCCCAGAAGAACTTCTCGGCGCTGCCGATCTGGATCGCGACGCCGTTGAAGCCGCCCTCGACCGCGAGCTTGAGGATGTACTTCGGGTCGCTGGCGGCGGGGTTGTCGAAGAAGTCCCGCGGCCCGTGCTCCAGCCCCTGGTCGTAGGGCAGGAACATGGCTGAGCCGTTCTTGAGGCCGAACTGGTAGAGGATCCGGTTGAGGCGCGCCTTCTTGCCTGTGTTGAGGCCGAGTTCGCCGATCGGAGTGCGGGGTACCGCGCCGTTGCTCATTGCTGCCTCCCATCCGAAAAGTCAGAGGCCCCATTGTTCCGGGCGCCGTCCGGCCTGGGCAACCCTGCATAGGGCGCGCGCAAGGGATGCGTAGGGCGCGGCGTTTCGTCTGTCTTGCGCTATCAGCTAGTATTGTCTTACTGGTGGGGTTCAACCATGAGGGGGAGGTTGCGCGATGCGGACGTGGAGCACCGAATTCAAGCAGTTCGTGCTGCGGGGCAACGTCGTGGACCTGGCGGTCGGGATCGTCATCGGGGCTGCCTTCGCCACCGTCGTGCAGGCACTGGTCACAGACATCCTCACACCCCTGATCGCGGCGATCTTCGGGCAGCCCGACTTCAGCGCGCTCAGCTTCACCATGCATCGATCCACGTTTCGCTACGGCGACTTCCTCAACGCGCTGTTCAGCTTCATGACCGTCGCCTTTGCCGTGTTCGTCTTCGTGGTCAAGCCGGTCAACAGCCTCACGATGCGGTTCCGGCGCCGCCAGAACCCCGACCCGACGCTGCGCAAGTGCCCGCAGTGCGTCAACGACATCCCGCTCGCCGCCAAGCGCTGCGGTTTCTGCACCAGCGAAGTGGCCCCCGCGACGACGTAGGGTCGTGGGTGCTAGCCTGAATCACGGCGTCCCCAGCACGCCAGAAAGGCAAGGAGCAGCGATGAACGACAGCCGGGACCGCCTCTCGGCGGAGTTCGAACGGCTCGAACCGCCCTCGAACTCCTACGCCCCCCGGCAGGTGGTCACCTACCTCTGCACCCGCGAGCATCTCGTGGCCGTGCCGTTCGCGCTCGAGGCCGAAGTCCCCGAGGTGTGGGACTGCCGCTGCGGCCAACCCGCCACCCGGGTCGAGGTCGGCGAGGGCGAAGCCACTAGTGGCGCAGCAACAGGATGAACGCCTGCAGCGCCACCGCGTAGGCCAGCGCCGACTGGGCGTTGAAGAGGCGCAGCTGCGCCTTGACCGAGGCTCGGAACAGGCTCACGGCCTTCCAGAGGAGCAAGACGACCACCGCCTCCAGGCCAAGGCGCAGCGGCCAGGCGGCGTGCCAGGGCAGCCTGAAGCCGAGCAGTGAGGCCATGAACCCGAGCATCCCGAGGGCGAACACCTGCACCACGCCCGGGTAGAGCGGCCTGACCGCCCGGCGATGACTGCGCGTCGGTGCCATACAGCCAGAGTCTAGACGCCCTGGGCGGTGCCGCCCAGCGCCAGCGGGGCCTGCTTGGCGAACGTGATGCCGTCCTTGGTGGCGTGGACCAGCAGGCGGTCGCCGTCGCCGACCTCGCCCGAGAGGATCCGGCGGGCGACCTCGTCGCCGATCCGCTTGTCGATCAGGCGGCGCAGCGGCCGGGCGCCGTAGGCAGGGTCGTAGCCGCGGTCGGCGAGCCAGCGCTTGGCCTCCGGGGTCAGGGCGACACTGATGCGGCGGGCGGCCAGGCGGCGCCGCAGGCGGTCCATCTGGATGTCCACAATCCTGGTGAGGTCGGCCTGGCTGAGGCGGTGGAAGACCAGCACCTCGTCGAGCCGGTTGAGGAACTCCGGCTTGAACGACGCCCGCACCACGGCCATGACCCGCTCGCGGATGGTCTCCTCCGACTCGAAGACCTCGGTGAGGTACTGGGAGCCGAGGTTGGAGGTCATGATCAGCACCGCGTTGGCGAAGTCGACCGTGCGCCCCTGCCCGTCGGTGAGGCGCCCGTCATCCATCACCTGCAGCAGCACGTTGAAGACGTCCGGGTGGGCCTTCTCGATCTCGTCGAGCAGGATCACGCTGTAGGGGCGGCGGCGCACCGCCTCGGTGAGCTGGCCGCCCTCCTCGTAGCCGACGTAGCCGGGCGGCGCGCCGATCAGGCGGGCGACGGCGTGCTTCTCGCCGTATTCGCTCATGTCGATGCGCACCATCGCGCGCTCGTCGTCGAACAGGTAGGCGGCCAGGGCCCTGGCCAGCTCGGTCTTGCCGACGCCGGTGGGGCCGAGGAACAGGAAGTTGCCGATCGGGCGGCCTGGCTCGGACAGCCCGGCGCGGGAGCGGCGGATCGCGTCGGCGACGGCGGTGACGGCCTCGTCCTGGCCGACCACGCGGGCGTGCAGCTCATCCTCGAGGCGCAGCAGCTTGGCCATCTCGCCCTGCATCAGGCGGGTCACCGGGATGCCGGTCCAGGCGGAGACGACCTCGGCGACGTCCTCCTCGTCGACTTCCTCCTTGAGCATCTGACGCTCGGTCTGCAGCGCGGCGAGACGCTGGTTGGCCGCCTCCAGCTCGCGCTCCAGGCCGGGCAGGACGCCGTAGCGCAGCTCGGCGGCGCGGGACAGCTCGCCGTCGCGCTCGGCGCGCTCGGCCTCGCCGCGGGTCTCCTCGATGCGGGCCTTGGTGGCGCGGATCGCCTGGATGGCCTCCTTCTCGGCCTCCCAGTGAGCCTTCATCGAGTTGAGCTGCTCGCGCAGGCCGGCCAGCTCCTCCTCCAATTTCGTCAGGCGCTCGCGCGAGACCTCGTCGGTCTCCTTGGTGAGGGCGGCGCGCTCGATCTCGAGCTGCTTGGCGCGGCGGTCAAGCACGTCGATCTCGATCGGCATCGAGTCGATCTCGATCCGGAGCCGGGAGGCGGCCTCGTCGACCAGGTCGATCGCCTTGTCGGGCAGGAAGCGGCCGGTCACGTAGCGGTCGGAGAGCACTGCCGCCGCGACCAGCGCGGCATCCTGGATGCGCACGCCGTGGTGGACCTCGTAGCGCTCCTTGAGGCCGCGGAGGATGGCGATGGTGTCCTCGACACTCGGCTCGCCGACCAGCACCGGCTGGAAGCGGCGCTCCAGGGCGGCGTCCTTCTCGATGTGCTTGCGGTACTCGTCCAGGGTGGTGGCGCCGATCATGTGCAGCTCGCCGCGGGCCAGCATCGGCTTGAGCATGTTGCCGGCGTCCATGGCTCCCTCGGCGGCACCGGCGCCGACCACGGTGTGCAGCTCGTCGATGAAGGTGATGATCTGGCCGTTCGACTCGCGGATCTCGTCGAGGACCGCCTTGAGGCGCTCCTCGAACTCGCCGCGGAACTTCGAGCCGGCGATCATGCCACCGAGGTCGAGAGCGACGATGCGCTTGTCCTTGAGGCCGTCGGGCACGTCTCCGGCGACCACCCGGTTGGCCAGGCCCTCGACGATGGCGGTCTTGCCGACGCCGGGCTCGCCGATCAGCACTGGGTTGTTCTTGGTGCGGCGCGACAGCACCTGCACGACGCGGCGGATCTCGTCGTCGCGGCCGATCACCGGGTCGAGCTTGCCGGCGCGGGCGGCCTCGGTGAGGTCGCGGCCGAAACGCTCCAGCGCCTGGTACCTGGCCTCGGGGTCCTGGTCGGTGACGCGCTTGCTGCCCCGGACCTGTTCGAGCGCCTGCAGGATCGCCGCGCGGGTGACGCCCGCGCCGGTGAGCAGCTTGGCGGCGTTGTCGGAGCCCTCGGTCATGGCCAGCAGCAGGTGCTCGGTGGAGACGTACTGGTCGCCGAGAGCAGCGGCCTCCTTGCGGGCACGCTCGATCAGCCGGGCGGTCTGGGGCGACAGCACGACCTCCTGCTCGGGCCCGTAGACCTTGGGGATGCGGCCGAGCGCCTCGCTGGCGCGGGCCCTGAGCTGGCCCGGGTCGGCGCCGGCGCGGCGCACCACCGGGAAGACGATCCCCTCGGGATCGGAGAGCAGGGCGACCAGCAGGTGCTCCGGCTCGATCCGCTGGTGGTCTGAGGCGAGCGCGTTGCGCTGGGCGTTGGCCAGCGCCTCCTGTGCCTTGTGGGTGAACGCGTTGACATCCATGGATACTTCAACTTCTTCGTGGTATTCGACGGCTTCTCGAGTTCTTCTCTTCTCCGGCTCAGTCGTAGCGGCGTGGCGGCTTGTAGCGAACGATCGAGGAGGAGTAGCGGACCAGGTCACGGCGGGCCGCGCGGCGGGCCGCCTCCAGCTCCTCGCGGTGTCGGCGGGCCTGCGTCGCCAGCGCCTGCTCCAAGGCGGCGATGCGCGCCTCCAGCCGGTCAACCTCCTCCTCCAGTGCGATCACCCGGGCGACCCCGGCGAGGTTGACGCCCAGGGTGGTCAGCTCCTGGATCGAGCGCAGGCGCTCGATGTCACGCTCGGAGTAGCGGCGCGTGTTGGCCGCGGTCCGCTTGGGCCGTACCAGACCCTTGCGCTCGTAGATGCGCAGGGTCTGGGGATGAACGCCGGCCAGCTCGGCCGCCACGGAGATGACGAATACTGCCCGGTCGTCGGGCCGGGTCTTCCCGGCTCCGGCCGATCCGGCGCCGGGTCCGGTGTTCCTCTGGTTCTGATCCTGATCCGCCATGGAGATCGCCTCACCGTTCCATGTTCAGGTGCGACCGTGGTGAGGTGTCCGAGAGGGAGGCGAACTCGCGCAGCAGCTCCCGTTCGCGGCGAGAAAGCTTCTCGGGCACGCTCACCTGCACAGTGACCAGCAGGTCCCCGGTGAGCTTGCGGGCCGAGGACGGCACCCCGCGGCCCTTCACCCGGAAGGTGCGGCCGTTCTGGGTGCCGGGCGGGACCTTCAGGGTGACCGAGCCGTCCAGGGTGGGCACGGTCAGCTCGGTGCCGAGCGCCGCCTCGGCGAAGGTGACCGGCACGGTCATGACCAGGTCCTGGGCGCGGCGCGCGAAGATCGGGTGCGGGGTGACGTGGACCTTGACGATCAGGTCGCCGCCGGGGGCGCCGTTCATGCCCGGCTCGCCCTGGCCCTTCAGGCGGATCACGGCGCCGTCGTTGACGCCGATCGGGATGCGCACCTTCAGCTCGCGGGTGCGGATCTGCGTGCCGCTGCCGCGGCAGGTGGTGCAGGGGTCGTCGATGACCGTGCCGCGACCCTGGCAGGTGGGGCATGGGCTGGAGAGGCCGAACAGCCCCTGGTCGCGGGTGATCGTGCCGCGGCCGCCACAGGTCGGGCAGGGGCGCGGCAGGGTCCCCGGACGGGCGCCGGTGCCCTGGCAGGTGACGCAGCGGGCGGGGCCGCGCAGCTGCAGGGGGATGGTGGCACCGCGGACCGCCTCCTCGAAGCCGAGGGTGACCTCACTCTCGACGTCGCGCCCGCGGCGGGCGGTCTGCTGGGCACGGCCGCCGCCGCCGAAGATGTTGCCGAACAGGCCGCCAAGCCCGCCGAAGTCGCCCAGGTCCTCGACGCGGACGCGCTGGCCGCCGCCGTAGCCTCCGGGAAAGCCGCCGAATCCGCCCGCGCTGACCAGCCGGCGCGCCTCGTCGTACTCGGCGCGCTTCTTGGGATCGGACAGGACGGCATAGGCGCGCCCGACCTCCTTGAACCGCTCCTCGGCGGTGCGGTCGCCAGGATTGGCGTCCGGGTGAAGCTTCTGAGCGAGCTTGCGGTAGGCCTTCTTGACGTCCTGGGCGCTGGCGTCCTGCGCAACACCCAGGGTCGCGTAGAAGTCCTTTTCGAGGTACTCCGGGTTGTTCACGCCTACTTAGCTACCTTCACCATGGCGGGTCGCAGGACCCGGCCGTTGAACTCATAACCCTTCCGGATCACGTCGACGACGTTGCCGGTCTCGGCACCCTCCTGCTCGACGGCGACGACTGCCTCGTGCCGCTCGGGATCGAAGGGCTTGCCTTCTGCCTCGATCGAGACCAGGCCCTCGTTGTCGAGCACCTCCTTGAGCTGGCCGAAGACCATCTCAACGCCCTTGACCATGCGGTCGAAGTCGCGCGACTGCTCGGCGGCGGACACCGCCAGCTCGAAGTTGTCGAGCACCGGCAGGAGCTTCGCCACCAGCGCCTGCGACGCGGAAGCGATCCGGTTGGTCTGCTCCCGCAGCATGCGCTTGCGGTAGTTGTCGAACTCCGCCTGGAGCCGGCGCAGGTCGTCGAGGTAGCTCTCGGCCTCGGCCCGCGCGGCCACCAGATCGGCCATCATCGCCTCGCCTTCACTGTCGCCTTCATCGGGGGCGCGCTGACCCGCCGGCGCCTCAGTTCCGGCCTCAGTTCCGGCCTCGGCCTCGGCTTTGGTCGCGGCTTCGGGCGCCGACCCGGCTGCGGCCGCTGCGATCTGCGGCTCGGCCGCCTCGGGCTGCCCCTCGCGCTGCGGCTCGGCAGGCGCCTCGCCCTCCACCGCGGTGGCCGTGGCGGCGGCAGCGGGCTCGGGCTCGCCCGCCCCGTCGTCGGTGGCGGTGTCCTTCCCGGCCTGGGCGGCCGCGGCGTCCTGGGCGCTGTCGCCGGCAGCGGGACCGCCGCCCTCGCCCTCCTCCTCGGCCTCGCCGTGACCTTTGGCGCGCGGCTCAGGCTCCGGAGCTGGCGCCTTGCCGGCCGCCTCGGCACCGACCTCGGCGGCGGCCGCCACGGCGTCGGTGGCGGGTTGGCCGCCGGCCGGCTCCTCGCCGGCCTCTGGCGCCGTCTCGGGAGCAGCCGCGCCGGGCTGCTGCGCCGCCGGCTCTGCTTCGCCGCCGGGCTGGGTGGTGGCCGGTTCGTCCGGCTCAGGAGCGCGCTGTGCGTCGTTGGTCACGTCCACTTGCTCGCCCATCCGTCGTCGTCGGTTCTTGCTCTTCACCGTTCCCCTTTCAAAGGCGCCACCCAGGGAGTGGGCCGGGGCCGCGCCTTTGCCGGGAGGAGGGAGGGGGACCACGCCTCCCTCCTCCGGTCACACGTCGTCGCGGTTCTCAGCTCTTGGCGTCGCTGATCGCCTGGCGGGTGCCGCCGCTGCGCACCGTGATCTTCTTGGGCTTGGCCTCCTCCGCCTTGGGCAGGACGACCTCGAGCACGCCGTTGTCGAATGAGGCCTCGATCGCGTCGGCCCGCACCTGGCTCGGCAGCGTGATCGAGCGGCGGAAGGCGCCGTATCGCCGCTCCACCCGGTGGTACTGCTGGTCCGAGGACTCCTGGGTCAGCTTGCGCTCCCCGGAGATGGTGAGCAGCCCATCCTCGAGCGTGATGTCGATGTCGTCCTGCTTGACCCCGGGTACCTCGACAGTGACCACGTAGGCATCCTTGCGCTCGGAGATGTCGATCGCCGGCGCCCACATGCGGCCGGTGCGACCGCTCTCCCCCGCCGCCTCACCGCCGGAACGGCCAAAGGCGCGGTTGAAGAGCTGGTTCATCTCCTCCTGAATGGAGAGCAGGTCCCGGAACGGGTCCCACCGCATCACGGACATTGTGTGTGGTTCCCTCCTTCGTCTTGTCCCGAGGGGGCTCGGTGTCAGGCCCCCTTCTGCTCCTCACCTTCACCTTCGTCGATGATCTCGGCGTCGACCACGTCGCCCTCGTTGGCAGCGCCGCTGCCAGGCTCGCCGCCGGTGGTGGTGGCGCCGCTCTGGGTCGCGCCGGGACCGGGCTGGGCCTGGGCGTAGACCGCCTCGGCCAGCTTGTAGCTCGCCTGCTGCAGCGCCTCGGTTGCCGAGGTGATCGCCACGGTGTCGTCGCCGGCGAGTTTCTCCTTCAGCGTCGCGAGCGCCGACTCCACACTGGCACGGTCGGTGTCGGAGATCTTGTCGCCGTAGTCCTTGAGGCTCTTCTCGGTCTGGTAGACCAGCTGCTCGGCGCGGTTCTTGGCCTCGGCGGCCTCACGCCGGCGGCGGTCCTCCTCGGCGTACTGCTCGGCCTCGCGGACCATGCGGTCGATGTCACCCTTTGGCAGCGCGGTGCCGCCGGTGATGGTCATCGACTGCTCCTTGCCGGTACCGCGGTCCTTGGCGGACACGTTGACGATGCCGTTGGCGTCGATGTCGAAGGTGACCTCGATCTGCGGCACGCCACGCGGCGCGGGCGGGATGCCAACCAGCTGGAAGTTGCCCAGCAGCTTGTTGCCGTAGGTCATCTCGCGCTCGCCCTGGAAGACCTTCACGTCGACCTCGGACTGGCCGTCGTCGGCGGTGGTGAAGACCTCGCTGCGGCGCGTCGGGATGGTGGTGTTGCGCTCGATCAGCTTGGTCATCACGCCGCCCTTGGTCTCGATGCCGAGGGACAGCGGGGTGACGTCGAGCAGCAGGATGTCCTTGACCTCGCCCTTGAGCACGCCGGCCTGCAGGGTGGCGCCCACCGCCACGACCTCGTCCGGGTTGACGCCCTTGTGCGGCTCCTTGCCGCCGGTGAGCTTCTTGACGAACTCGAACACCATCGGCATGCGCGTCGAGCCGCCGACCAGCACCACGTGGTTGATCTGGCCGAGGTCCTTCCCGGTCTTGGCCTTCCAGTCGGTGATGGCGCGGTCGAACGGACCCTTGCAGCGCTCCACCAGGTCCTGGGTCATGCGCTCGAACTCGCCCCGGGTGAGGCGCTGCTCGAGGTGCAGCGGGCCCTCCGGCGTGGCGGTGATGAACGGCAGGTTGATGGTGGTCTCTAGGGTCGAGGACAGCTCGATCTTGGCCTTCTCGGCTGCTTCCTTGAGGCGCTGCATCGCCATCTTGTCGCCGGACAGGTCGATGCCGTGGTTGTTCTTGAAGGTCTTCAGCAGCCAGTCGACGATGCGCTGGTCCCAGTCGTCGCCGCCGAGGTGCATGTCGCCGGAGGTCGCCTGGACCTCGATAACGCCCTCGCCGATGTCGAGCAGGGAAACGTCGAAGGTGCCGCCGCCCAGGTCGAAGACCAGGATGGTCTGGTCATTCTCCTTGTCGAGCGAGTAGGCCAGCGACGCGGCCGTCGGCTCGTTGATGATGCGCAGGACCTCAAGCCCGGCGATCTGGCCGGCCTCCTTGGTGGCCTGGCGCTGGGCGTCGTCGAAGTAGGCGGGAACGGTGATGACCGCCTGGCTCACGCTGTCGCCCAGGTACGCCTCTGCGTCTCGCTTGAGCTTCTGCAGGATGAACGCGCTGATCTGCTGGGGGGAGAACTCCTTGCCGTCAGCGCGGAAGCGCCAGGAGCCTTCCCCCATGTGGCGCTTGACCGAGCGGATGGTCCTGTCGGGATTGGTGACGGCCTGCCGCTTGGCAACCTCGCCAACCAGGACCTCGCCGGTCTTCGACAGGGCGACCACCGAGGGGGTGGTGCGGGCACCCTCGGCGTTGGGGATGACCGTCGGCTCACCGCCTTCAAGCACGGCGACAACCGAGTTCGTGGTCCCCAGGTCGATCCCTACCGCCTTGACCATCTGATCACCTCTTGCTGTGGAATTGACTTGCGACACGACCGGCCGGGACGACGAGGGGGCTCGTCGCTTCACCGGCACGGCCGGGTGCTCGACGTCCAAGGTAGTGACTTGAGTGAGTCGTTGTCAAGTCCGTTGCGCGTGATGCTTTACCTTGCCTTCTACCTGGGGTTTTAGTGGTCCCCATGGCCGCCGGACCACCCGGGCGCCGGCTTGTCCTTGCCCCTGGTTACCCTTTGGCCCACGCTAGAGGGAATCGATCCCGTCCGCTCCGACTCCTGTCTGGGCCCATTTCCCACCGAACTGGTGGAGGTAGATGCCTTGAGCGCACCCAAGCTGCGGCACCACGAACTCCGGCCCGTGCCCGCCAGCGTCTCCGCGCCGGAACCGGACCTGCCGCTGGATGTGCAGCTCGCCGGTACTCCCTACCTCGACCTGGTGTTCTCCGGGCTCACCGCCACGCCGCGGCTCGGCACCGAGATCCGCACCGAGGGCCTCGGCTCCTCCCCCGGCGGGGTCGCCAACCTCGCGGTGGCGCTGCGCCGCCTGGACCTCACCGTCGGGCTGGCAGCCACCTTCGCCGACGACGTCTACGGCACCTACCTGTGGCACACCCTCGGCGAGCAGGAGGGCGTCGACCTGTCGGCCTCGCGCCGAGTGGGCGGCTGGGTCACCCCGCTCACCGTGTCGCTCGCCTACCAGCGCGAACGCAGCATGATCACCTACGAGCAGCCGCCCCCGCTGGCAGCGGCCGAGCTGCTGGCGCAGGCCCCGAGGGCGCGCTGCTTCCTCACCCACATCGACCACGTACAGGCCAGCTGGCTGCCAGCCCTGCGCGCCGCCGGCGCACGGATCTTCGCCGACGTCGGCTGGGACTCAAGCGAGCGCTGGTCGGCGGCGGTGCTCGACAACCTCGCCATGGTCGACGTGTTCATGCCGAACGCGGTCGAGGCGATGGCCTACACCCGCACCTCCAGCCCCCAGGCCGCCCTCGACGTGCTCGCCGGGCTGGTCCCGGTGGCGGTGGTCAAGTGCGGCCCCGATGGCGCCATCGCCGTCTCGCGCGAAACCGGCGAGCGGGTCAGCGAGCCCGCGATCGGCGTCGAGGCGCTCGACCCGACCGGCGCCGGCGACGTGTTCGGCGCCGCGATCGTCTACGGCAGCCTCCAGCAGTGGCCCCTCGCCGAGCGGATCCGCTTCGCCAACCTGTGCGCCGGCCTCTCGGTGCGCTTCTACGGCGGGTCGCTGTCCGCGCCCTGCTGGCACGAGGTCGCCGGCTGGTGCCGCGAGCTGGACGCCGACCCGGACGCCCTCGACAAGCACAAGCGCGCCTACCACTACCTGCGCGAGCACTACGCGCGCACCAGCCGCCGCGTTCAGTGCCGCCGGGCGCAGCCCACCATCGACACGGCCTGCCTCGCGCCGCCCCTCGCCTCGAACGGGTAGGCCCGACATGCCAGCCAGCTCCAGGCGGATCACGGTCGTCGGCGCCGGCAGCGCCTACCTGCCCGGCGTGATCCGCGGCCTGCTGCACCGCGCCGACGCCCTGGCCGGCGCCGAGCTGGTCCTGCACGACCCCGACACCGGCCACCTGCGGCTGATGGAGGCCCTGGCGGGCAAGATGATCGCCGCGGCCGG
>WNGD01002785.1_pt1 | contig 22413 bp, 24 predicted proteins | sample 5400671 | NCBI WGS metagenome assembly WNGD01 (sample SAMN13153369, study PRJNA577476) | soil metagenome | isolation source: 40 cm soil or saprolite under grassland replicate 2 | place: USA:California | collected 2016-06-15 | reverse complement strand
CGAAGCGGGACACCGCCGCGGCGCGCCGGTTCTTCATCCGGGCGCTTCGGCAGGTCTCGGGGCCGCCGCGAGAGGTGACCGCCGACCGGGCACCGGCCTACCTGGGCGTCCTGGACGGGCTGCTGCCGGCGGCCCTGCCCCTGACCGAGCGCACGGCAACAACCGCATGGAAGCCGATCACGACCGGCTGAAGGCTTGGCTGGTGGCCGATGCGTGGACTGAAACGCCGCGCGACGGCGGCGGTGGTCGCCTCAGGACACGCCTTCGTGCAGCACGCGCCCGCCGGGGCCACGACGAACGCGGTACCGACGTCGCACCGGTACTGCGACTCGCGGCCGCGTTCGACGAGCTGGCCCTGACGATCTGAGCACGACGCCGGCGAGCACAGCCACGCCGGCGACCGCAGATGCAACACCGCCGCCCTCACAGTGGGGCGCACATAGACAAGAGAATCTGTCTTGACAAGACACATTGTCGGTGACAAGGTGTCGGCATGTGGGATGTGGCGGTGATCGAGGATGCGGCGGCGGCGGAGGCCACGCTGGATCCCCTCCGGGCGCACCTCCTGGCCGAGCTGGCCGAGCCGGGGTCTGCCAGCAGTTTGGCGGCCCGGGTCGGCGAGCCCCGGCAGAAGGTGAACTACCACCTGCGCGAGCTGGAGCGGCACGGCCTGGTTGAGCTGGTCGAGGAGCGGCGCAAGGGCAACATGACCGAGCGGGTGCTGCAGGCGACCGCGTCGTCCTATGTGATCTCACCCGCCGCGCTGGCCGCGGTCGCGCCCGATCCGCACCGCTCACCCGACCGGCTGTCCGCGCGTTGGCTGCTTGCCGTCGCGGCACGGCTGGTCAGCGATGTGGGGGCCCTGATCACCGGGGCTACCCGGGCCGGCAAGCGGGTAGCCACGTTTGCCCTCGACGGCGAGGTGAGGTTCGCCTCCGCGGCCGACCGGGCCGCCTTCGCCGAGGAACTCGCGAACGCGGTGGTGGGCCTCGTCGGCAAGTACCACGACGACGCGGCTCAGGGTGGGCGAAAGTTTCGTGTCGTCGTCGCCGTTCATCCGGCGCTCGACAGCCGGCTGGCCAACGGCCAGGACAAGGAGTCCTGAGGTGGGATACGCGTGGGAGGAGCGCGACGAGGCCGTCGTCGCCGCCTCGGTCGACGAGGTGTGGGCCGCCATCGCGACCGGGCCGGGTATCGACTCCTGGTTCATGGGCCGCAACCGGGTGGACCCGGGGCCGGCAGGCTCGGTGACGACCGACGTCGGCGGCTTCGTGTCGACCGGCAGGGTCACCGCGTGGGACCCGCCGAACCATTTCGCCTATCGCAGCGACGGGCCGGGCGAGCGGTTCATCGCCTTCGAGTACCTCATCGAAGGCCGGGACCGGAGCAGCGCGGTGCTACGGCTGGTCGCCAGCGGCTTTCTCCCCGACGATGACTGGGAGGCGGAGTTCGAAGCGATGACCGCCGGCGGCGAGATGTACTTCCAGACGCTGGTCGCGTACCTGGAGCACTTCGCCGGGCGGTTCGCCACACCGGTCAACATCACGGGGCCACCGGTCGCAGACTGGCCGGCGGCGTGGGCTGCTCTGCGGGCTGGGCTCGGCTTGGGCGACCAGCCGTCGGTCGCCGACCCGGTACGGCTGACGGTGCCGGGCGTTGCGCGCCTCGACGGGGTGGTCGACTTCGTCAACTCCCAAGCGCTGGGCATCCGTACCGGGAACGGTCTCTACCGGTTCATCCAAGGCTACTTCGGCAGCTTCGTACTCGGCCATCACGTCTTTTCTGACGCCGACGAGAAGCAGACCAGCCAGGCGTGGAAGACCTGGCTGGCCGGACTCTGACACAAGGAGAAGAAATGGGATCGATCAACGCTGGACTCTTCATCGCGCTCGACGGCGTGATCGAAGCGCCGCAGACGTGGCAAGGCGACTACTTCAACGACGAAATGGGCGCGGCCGTCGGTGGGCTGATGACCGGCAACGACGCGATGCTGCTGGGCCGGCAGACCTACGACGAGTTCGCCGCGTTCTGGCCGAACGCCGACCCGGCCGACCCGACAACCGCCCAGATGAACGGCACCCCCAAGTACGTCGTGTCCACGACGCTGGAGAAGGCCGACTGGGAGAACTCCGCAGTGGTCAGCGGCGACATCAAAGCGGAGTTGCTCAAGCTGAAGCAGGACAAGCAGCTCGGCGTGACCGGCAGCGCCACCCTCGTCCGGTGGCTGCTGCAGGAAGGGCTGATCGACGAGCTGCACCTGCTCGTCCACCCCGTGGTGGTGGGCGCCGGCAAGCGCCTGTTCGAACCCGGCGACAAGGTCCGGCTCCGCCTGATCGACTCGACGACGTTCAGGACCGGCGTCCTGCACCTGGTCTACGGCCCCGCCAGCTGACCACGACAAAGACTTCGTCCAACTGCGCCGATCATGACCTACGGGTCATGATCGGCGCGGAAAGGAGCGGGGGGGGGTAGCTGTCGAAGGCGCGTGACCGCCACCCTCCAAGTGCCTACGCCAGCGACGTGAGCACCCGCGACGCCAAAGCGGTGTAGCAAGAGGTCGCCGAACTGACCGATCGCTCGGTGCAGTGCATCCAGCGCGGCCCACCGCCGATCACCCAAGCCTGCCGACTGCGAGAGTTGGGCGGCGCCGGCACCGCCTGCCGGCTGGTCGGTCGAGTTCTGCTGTGGACGGTGGTGTCGGGTCGTTCTCGGGTCGGGGTGTCCCGTCCTGGGCCGATGTGGGGTGGAGGCTGTAGCGGTCGGTGGCCAACTGACGTCGAGCCGGCTGCCTGCCGCCGGCGGTGTTCCAGTGCGCAGGAGGCGGCGACGGCCCACCTCTCCGCCGGTTGCTGCAGTCATGGTCCGCTGTGGACGCAGTGCCGTGCCCCGGGCCACGGTCGGTGGCCCGGGGGCACGGCGGCGGAGGGGGTCTACCAGCCCCAGCCGATGAGCACCCGTGGCGTGCTGGAGACGCCGCGCAGGCTCTGCCCGGGGTAGAGCCACAGGTACCCGTCCCTGTCGTACCTGGTGAGGACGTCCTGGTGCCCGTCGCGGTCCCAGTCCGCCACACCGAAGGAGCTGTAGCCGCCCCAGCCCCAGCCGATCAGCACCCGCGGAATCGAGGACATGGCCCGCACACTTTGGCCCGGGTAGAGCCACAGGTATCCGGTGTCGTTGTCCCGCGCGACCAGGTCCTGGTGGCCGTCGCGATCCCAGTCCGCCAGGTCGAACGGGCTGTAGCGGTTCCAGCCGGTGCCGATCCGCACTGGCGTCTGGTAGCTGTAGCCGCGCCGGCTCTCGCCGGGGAAGAGGATCAGGTCGCCGGTCGGGTCGTGCCTGGCGACGATGTCTTGGTTGCCGTCGCGGTCCCAGTCGGCGACCCCGAACGGTGTGTAGCCGGCCCAGCCGTTGCCGATGCGGACCCGTGGTGTGCTGGACACGCCGCGCACGCTCTGCCCTGGGTAGAGCCACAGGTCCGCGGTGTTGTCCTGCCGGGCGACGATGTCCTGGTGGCCGTCCCGGTCCCAGTCGGCCACCCCGAACGGCGTGTACGGCATCGGCGGGAGCTGGCTGAGGATCCAGTCGCGGTTGGAGCCGGCGCCGACCTCGCTGTAGTTCGCGGAACCGCCGCAGCTCGCGCCCTTCAGCACCCCAGCCTCTACGAGGGTGCCGTTGGACCAGACCAGCAGCGGGCCGCCGCTGTCGCCCTGGCACGGACCCTTGTCCACCACGAGCATCTTGATGCCGTAGCCGTCCAGCTGTGGCGGGAGGATGTTGACGCCGACGAACTGCAGCTGGGTGGCCAGCGCACCCGAGGCGGTGTATCCCCAGCCGGTCGCGACCCCCTGGTCGTACTGGGTGAACGGGCCGCCCTGCACGCCGTCCCAGAGGTAGGCCTCCGACGGCGTGGCCAGCCGGACCGGCGTCACGTTCGTCACCGGCGCGTCCAGCTCGAGCAGCGCGACGTCGTCGTGCCCGCCGTGGTACGTGGGGTTGGTCAGGATCCGGGCGACCCTGCGGATCTGGCCACCGGTGGCGGAGACGTTGTTGCCGACCCGCACGGTCATGTCGCCGGTCGAGCTCGGCACCGAGCAGTGCACCGCGGTGAGCACCCACATCGGGTGGATCAGCGAACCGGTGCACAGGCCGCCGACCGCGGTGTTGCGTACCTCGGCGACGAACGCCAGGTCGCCGTTGGTCACCGGCTGGCCCCCGGTGATGGCCTCGGCCGTGGTCGGGGCGAGCGCCGGCACGATACCGGCGAGCAGGCCGGCGGCGAGCACCCCGGCATACCACCGACCGCGGCGGCGTCCGGGCCGCTGCGCGGCCGCTGGGCGAAGCTGGATCATCGGGCTCCTCCACCCTCGGCGGACCATCCGCCGTCGCGGGACTTGTGAGGACCGGCGGGCGGCAGATTCATTCAGGCCGATGGACTGTCCGAACGGGCAACACGGCAGGATGTCAGGGCACCGTCAAGCGGTGGCCGCCGCGGCCGATCTCGCCGAACGGCGGTCGCTCGTCGGCGTCGATCGCCCGAACGCGATCGCCCGGGCGGTCGGCATCGACCCGGGCGGCGATCCGGTGGACGCGTCCCGGCTCGCCGACGACCCGGCCGAGCTGACCCGGGTGCTGTCCGAGCGCAGCGTGCCGGGCCGGGTCGGCCCGCGGCAGAAGCAGCAGGTGGTGGAGGCACGCATGAGCCGGGGTTCCGCTGGCGCCTGGCGAGTGGCACGCTGTTGCTGGTATCGGGACTAACTGGGCGTGATCGCAGCGCCCCTACTCTGTAGCGCACTGTAGTCGGCAGCCGGTTGGTCAGGCCGGCCTGGCAATGGCGCGCCGTGCACTGCGCAAGGGAGCAGGCCATGGTAGGAACCAGGACCCCCTTCACCGGCGAGGTCGCGCCGTGCGGGAAGATCGTGGACGGTCAGCACTACCGGGACAACGACGAAGAAGGCCTGGTCATACGTGACGAATACTACGAGTGCGGGTGTCGCCGGATGCTGCACGAGTACCACGACGGCAGCGTCCAGACGACGGCCGTCCACCACAATGGACGCGTCATCAAGGAGCAGTTCAGCCCGGACCATGGCAACTGACCGTGACGCCCACGCATGACGTCCTGATCGTGGGCGGCGGCGGGGCCGGGCTGCGCGCCGCCATCGCCATCATGGAGTCGGATCCGCGGCTCAACGTGGCGATCGTGTCCAAGGTCTACCCGATGCGCAGCCACACCGTGTCCGCCGAGGGCGGGGCCGCCGCGGTGATCAAGCCCGGGGACAGCCTGGCCGAGCATGCCCACGACACCATCTCCGGCGGGGACTGGCTGTGCGACCAGGACGCCGTCGAGGCGTTCGTCGAGGAGGCACCCGAGGAGCTGCTCCGGCTGGAGCACTGGGGCTGCCCGTGGAGCCGCGAGCCGGACGGGCACGTCGCAGTCCGGCCGTTCGGCGGGATGAAGCAGAAGCGCACCTGGTTCGCGGCCGACAAGACCGGGTTCCACCTCCTGCACACCCTGTTCCAGACATCGCTCCAGCACGACCGCGTCGTCCGCTACGACGAGTGGTTCGTCACCACGCTGCTGGTCGACGACGGGCGGGTGTGCGGCGTGGTGGCCATCGAGCTGGCGTCCGGCCGGATCGAGGCCATCACCGCGAAGGCGGTCATCCTGTGCACCGGCGGATGCGGCCGGGTCTTCCCGTTCACCACCAACGCCGCCATCAAGACCGGCGACGGGATGGGCCTGGCGTTCCGGGCCGGGGCTCCGCTGAAGGACATGGAGTTCGTCCAGTACCACCCGACCGGGCTGCCGTTCACCGGCATCCTGATCACCGAGGCGGCCAGGGCCGAGGGCGGCTGGCTGGTCAACAAGGACGGCTACCGCTACCTGCAGGACTACGACCTCGGCACGCCCTCGCCCACGCCGGTGCTGAAGAGCATGGAGCTGGGACCGCGGGACCGGCTGTCCCAGGCGTTCGTCAAGGAGGCGGAGAAGGGCCGGACCATCGACACGCCGTACGGCCAGGTCGTCCACCTGGACCTGCGGCACCTCGGTGAGAAGGTCATCAACGCCAAGATCCCGTTCGTCCGGGAGCTCTGCCTGGACTACCAGAAGATCGACCCGGTGCACGAGATGATCCCGGTCCGGCCGGTGGTGCACTACATGATGGGCGGCGTCGGCACCGACATCGACGGCGCCACGTCGCTGGCCGGGCTGTACGCCGCCGGCGAGGTCGCCTGCGTCAGCATCAACGGCGCGAACCGGCTGGGCTCCAACTCGCTGCCCGAGCTGCTGGTCTTCGGCGCCCGGGCCGGCCGGGCCGCCGCCGAGTTCGCCGCCGGTGCGGCCGATCCCGGTCCGGCGGTGCAGGCCCAGGCCCGGGACGAGCACCGCCGGCTGGAGCGCGAGCTGCTGCACCGGGACGGTGACGGGGAGTCGATCTCGGCCATCCGGGACGAGATGCAGGAGACCATGGAGCAGGGCGCCGGGATCTACCGCGCCGCGGACTCGCTGGCCAAGGCCGGCGACAAGCTGCGCGAGCTGCAGGACCGGTTCCGCTCGGCCCGCATCGACGATCACAGCAGGACGTTCAACACCCAGCTGATCGCCGCCCTCGAGCTGTCGTTCATGCTGGACGTGGCGGAGAGCATCGTGCACTGCGCCGCCCGCCGCGAGGAGTCGCGGGGCGCGCACCAGCGCACCGACTTCCCAGCCAGGGACGACGCCCGGTTCCTCGCGCATTCGCTGATCTTCCGCGAGGCCGACGGGTCGTCGCGGGTTGAGTACCCTCCAGTCACGATCACGCGTTGGCCACCCGGCGAGCGGGTGTATGGGAGGTAATACATGGCCGACCGCATCACCCTGCAGGTCACCCGCTACCGGCCGGAAAGCGACAAGGCGCCGACGCTTCAGGACTACGAGGTCCCGCTGCGGAAGGACTGGGCGGTCCTCGACGGCCTGAACTACATCAAGGACAACCTGGACGGCACGCTGTCCTATCGCTGGTCCTGCCGGATGGGTATCTGCGGGAGCTGCGGCATGACCGTCAACGGCGAGCCGAAGCTCACCTGTGGAACGTTCCTGACCGACTACGCGCCCGGGCCGCTGCGGGTCGAGCCGTTGAACAACTTCCCGGTGGTCCGCGATCTCGTCGTGGAGATCGGGGACTTCATGCGCAAGCTGTCGGCCGTGAAACCCTGGCTCATCCGCGAGGACGAGGTGCCGCCGGCGGACCAGGAGTTCCTGCAGACCCCCGCGGAGCTGGACGAGTACAAGCAGTTCAGCATGTGCATCAACTGCATGCTCTGCTATTCCGCCTGCCCGGTCTACGGTCTGGAGCCGGGCTTCCTCGGGCCGGCGGCCATCGCCCTGGCGCAGCGCTACAACCTGGACTCGCGCGACCAGGGCGGCGCCGAGCGGCTGGATGTGCTCTCCGACGACGCCGGGGTGTGGGGCTGCACGTTCGTGGGCGAGTGCACCAGGGCCTGCCCCAAGCACGTGGACCCGGCCGGCGCCATCCAGCGCTACAAGGTCACCGCGGTCAACGCGTCGATGAAGGCGCTGCTCATGCCGTGGGGTAAGCGGTGACCGAGAACGTGGTGACCGAGAACGTCGAGTACGGCGGGTTCTACGCTCGCTGGTATCGGCCGCGCATACCCAGGTTGTGGTGGCTGCGCCGCCGATCCTACCTGTTCTTCGTCATCCGCGAGCTGACCAGCGTCTTCGTCGCGTGGTTCGTCGTGTACCTGCTGCTGCTGGTGCGCGCCGTCGCCGGGGGCGAGCACGATTACCGGCGGTTCCTCGACCTGAGCGCGAACCCGTGGATTCTCACGCTCAACGTGATCTCGCTGCTCATGGTGCTGTTCCACACGGTCACCTGGTTCAACGTGGCACCGCAAGCGATGGTGGTGCGGCTGCGTGGCCGGGGAGTGCCGGCGCGGCTGCGCGGCCAGCGGGTGCCGGCGCGGGTGATCCTGGGTGTCCACTACCTGGCCTGGGCGGTGGTGACGGCCGTCCTGGCCTGGGTGATCCTGGGCTAGGGGCGATGGCCAAGCGATCGATCGAGCCGGAACCGTTCCTGTGGGCGCTGTTCGGCGCCGGCGGCCTGCTGGCCGCGATGCTGATCCCGATCATGCTGCTGCTGTTCGGGGTGGTGATCCCGCTGGGCTGGATCGGGGCGCCGGATCACGCCCACCTGCTGGCCGTGCTGCGCAACCCGGTCACCCGCCTCGTTCTGCTCGCCCTCTGCGTGCTGGCCCTCTTCCACTGGGCGCACCGGTTCCGCTACACCCTCTACGACGGGCTGCAGCTCAAGCGCCACAGCGAGCTCATCAGCCTGTTCTGCTACGGCGGAGCGCTGGTCGGGTCGTTCTTCGCGGCCCACATCCTGCTCCAGACACTCTAACGCCGATTTTCGCGGACAGGGTCCTGGGCAGATCGGCGCAGCCTCAGCGCTGCGGCGGGGCGGCGCGGGGCGGGTGGATTCCCTTGTCTGACAGGCGGTCTCTGTGGTCCGGTCGGTGCCGAGATCCTAGATGTGACCGGGGGTCTCTCGCTGACTGGCCGGCGGCTGTCCAGGTGACGTACTGAGATTGCCGGTCTCGCTGGCCGCGACGCCGGGAGCGGGCAGCACGAACTACATGGTTGAGACTCAAGGCACTCGATCCGATCCACGGCTGTTGGCTGGGCGACACACCCGCCCAGTCCTGGATCACACCACCGAAGTACGGTTCACTTGAGGCATCAACCAGTCAGTGAATGCCCCTCAAGCCGCTGGGTCGGCCGTCGGGGCGGCCCGGCCCGGCGGGGAATACTTCGCGGCCCCGGCCGCCGGGTCCCAGCGGCGGTACGAGGCGCTGCGGGCCTACCTGCTGGACGGCCAGCCCGCCGCCGCGGTCGCCGAACACTTCGGATACACCACCGCCGGGCTGTACTCGGCGGTGCGTGACTTCCGGGCCGGCGCCCGCGACTTCTTCACCCAGGCCCGCCCCGGCCCCAAGCGGGCCCCGGGCAAGGACGCCGCCCGAGCCCGGATCATCCAGCTGCGCACCGAGGGGTACTCGATCGACGAGATCGGCGCAGTGCTGGCCCGCGAGGGCATCGCGTTGAACCGCACCGGGATCAACGAAGTCATCACCGAGGCCGGACTGCCGCGGATCTGGCGGCGTCCCGACGCTATTCGCGGCGGCCCCCGCCGCGAGGACCTGCCCCGAGCCCGGGCCCTGCAACCCGACGACTACCCAGATCTCACCGCCGAGGCCCCGACCCGCATCGGCGGGCTGCTGCTCGCTATCCCCGACCTGCTCGCCCTGGACCTGCCCGCCCTGGTCCGCGCCGCAGGGTATCCCGGCACCCGAGACATCCCCGCCATCAGCTACCTGTTGAGCCTGGTGGCGTTGAAGCTGACCGGCACCCGGCGGGTCTCCCACGTCCATGACGTGGCCGCCGACCCGGCCGCCGCATTGTTCACCGGGCTGACCGCACTGCCCAAGACCACCGCGCTGACCACCTACTCCTACCGGCTCGACCACGCCCGGCAGAAGGCGTTCCTGACCGCCCTGGACAAGGCCACCGTCGCCGCCGGTCTGGCCACCGGGGAGGTGGTCAACCTGGACTTCCACGCCATCATGCACTGGGGCGCCGACCCGGCGCTGGACAAGCACTACGTGCCCTCCCGGTCCCAACGCACCCGCAGCGTGTTGACCTTCTTCGCCGAAGACGCTGACAGCCACGCCCTGCTCTACGCCAACGCCGACCTGTTTAAGGCCACCCAGGCCGGGGAAGTGATGGCGTTCGTCGACCACTGGAAAGCCGGCACCGGGCACCACCCGGACCTGCTGGTGATGGACTCCAAGGTCACCACCCAGGACCAGCTCGCTCAGTTGACCGACCGCGGGATCGGGTTCATCACCCTGCGCGCCCGCACCCCGAAACTCACCGCCGCGCTGCACACCCTGCCCGCCAAGGCGTGGACCTCGATGACCGTGGCCCGCGCCGGCGGCACCACCCGTACCGTCCGCGTGATCGACCACCCCGCCGCGAAACTGACCCGATACCCCGGCACCCTGCGGCAGCTGGCCGTCGCCGGCCTGGGCCACGACGAACCCACCCTCCTGATAACCAACCGCCAGGTGTTGCCCGCCAAGCAGGTGATCGAGACCTACTCGCGGCGGATGAACATCGAACAACGTCTCGCCGAAGCCATCCGCTCCTTCGGCCTGGACGCCCTGGCCGGCGCCGTACCCCTCAACGTCGACCTCGACGTGGTGCTGTCCCTTCTCGCCCACACCGTCTGCGCCGCCCTACGCCGACGCCTCCCCGGCTACGCCACCGCAACCCCAGACACGCTGCAGCGCCGGTTCCTGACCACCGGCGGGCACATCCTGACCCGCCGCCACCAGATCGTCGTCCGCCTCGACCGCCGCGCCTACTCACCAGTCCTGCGCCAAGCCGACCTCCCCCCGGCCATCACCGTCCCCTGGCTCCACGGCCGCACCCTGCGCTACGAGTACGCCTGACCGAGACAGTTGGGGCCTGATTCGCTGCGCGAAAATCGGCGCTAAGGGCGGCGGACGCTGCGGTAGCTGCGGGAGGGCCCTGTCGAAGGCGGCCGGCAGGCGCGGGCGGTCCTCTGTCTACTGCTCGGCGGCGTTTCCGGCAGCGTTCGTCGACGTCACCGGCGGGATGTTCCCCGACTGGGCCGGACGCCGGGCCGGTCGCTAGCGGGAGATGAGCGGGCTGCCGGTGGTGGCGAGCAGCACCCAGACGCCGCCCGGTCGCAGCAGCAGATCCGCCCCGGACCGGTCCCGGAACCGGGTCGGGTCGCCCAGTCGAGGGCGCAGCCACGTGCCCTCGACCCGGCGGCCGTCCCGGAACAGGACGGCCCGCCCGGTCCCGACGCTGTGCGTGTACGCGGCCGGCGAGCCGGCCTGGTCGATGTCGTGGAAGTCCGGGGTGACCCGGCAGAACTGGACCAGGACGTCCGCTGTGGACACCGGCCTGCCGTCCGCGCCGCGCACCACCGAGCCGCCCAGCATCTCCTCCCAGCGGCTGGTCGCCGGGTCCCAGGCGAAGGCCACCGACGTCTGCCCGACGACCGCGGTGAGCCGGGACACCCGTGGCGCCTGCGCCAGTCGAGGATCGGCCGCCGCCCAGCGGAAACCGACGTCCCGGACCGGGGCCGCGGCGGCGACCTCCCGGCTGATCGCGGCGACGTCCACGACCAGGTTGTACGGCGCCGGCCGGGACCCGACCCGGGCGTAGGCCCCGGGGTGGGCGGCGGCGGACGCGTCCACCAGCGGGGAGGCGTGCAGCGACGCCAGTTCGTTCGCCGCGCCACCGCTGTAGGCCAGCGCCATCGGTCCGTACTGGGCGAGCAACTCGGGGTCGCTGCCCCGGACGCTGCGGACCGGTCCGACCCGGGTGGGGCGGGTGCTGGCGTAGACCGCGACCAGCCGGGTCAGCCCGCCCTCGACCTGCTCGACGTACACCACATCGGCCTGGTTGAGCCCCCACTGCGGCCCGGCCGCGGCGGTGTTGTCCACCTTGACGCCGACGACCGGGCCGGTGGGCACCCTGGGCAGCCCGGTCAGCGGGTTGACGGCGGGCGGCAGCGGGGCTGCCGGCGACGAGCTCGGGCCTGGGTTGGCGGCCGGCGATCGGGATCCGCCGCGGGCCAGCAGCACCCCGCCGGCAGCCGCCAGCACGACGATCACGGCGGCCGCGGTCGCCGCCGCTGCCCGGTGGTTCACCAGCCAGGCACGCACGACCCTCTCCTCAGGACGGTGGGCTCGCTGCGTCGCAGCGCGGACAGCCTGACACATGGTGTCGTCCGCAGCCTGGTGCCCCGCCAGGCATGCGGCCTTCTCCGGTGCTGGACTGGGCCGCTCGCCCCGGTCCCGGACCGCGCAGGGTCCGGTCCCACGCCCGCCGCGAGCCTGACAAACTCATGCGCGGAAGCAGCCAGATGCCTCTCCGACCGCGTCTGAACGGTGCGGGGCTGCCACAGGGGGCGCGATGAGGTCCGAGAGGTATGTCGTCGACCGTCTGGTGCTCGACGGGCAGACCATCCCGTTCGAGCCCCGCTGGCTGCCGCCGGAGGCCCGGGAGGTCGGCCGCGCGGCGGCCGCGGGCCGGGCGGCCCGCACCTTCGTGGCCCCGGGGCCGGGCGGCCACCGCTGGATCCAGGCCGGCGTCGGGCCGGCCGAGCCGGAGCCGTCGCCGGGGCTTCCGGTGCTGGTGGCCGGCCGGCCCGGGTGGTGGTCCGGCGGCGACCCGCTGCACACCGTGTCGTGGGACTGGCGGGATGGCGTCACCGGCACGGTCAGCGTGCTCGGCTCGGGCGGGGACTCGCTGGCGCTGCCGGTCGCCGACTCGTTCGAGCCGATCCAGCCGATCCCGGTCGGGCTGCCGTTCGACCTGCCGGAGGCGAGCGTCCGGTGCATGAACGGGGACCGTGGTCCGGACGGGACGGTCACCTGGCGGGCGGCGGCCGGCCTCGGCGACGTGGACGTGGTGCTGGCCACCGGGCGGGAGCGGTTCACGGTCGAGTCGGACGACGTACTCACCGTCCGCGGCCGCCCGGCCTGGTACGGCCCGCCGAAGGGCGCCGAGCTCGGCCCGACCGGCACCATTCCCCGGCTGCTCGCGGTCGACCTGGGCGGCGGGGTGCAGCTCGCCCTCGTGGTGCTGGACGCGTCCGGCGGGCCGGGCCTGAGCTGGCTGATCCGGCTCGCCCAGCGGATCGGGATCGAGCGGCCGGACCTCACCTGGATTGGCGCTCCGCCGGGCTGACCGGCGGCGTAGGCTTCGGGAGTGCACGCCCGGGCCGTCACACCGATCCTCAACGTCTCTGACCTCGAGGGCAGCTTCGCCTGGTTCGCCAGGTTCGGCTGGGACAAGCACTGGGCCTGGTGCCCGCCGGACGGCCGCCCCAGCTTCGGTGCCGTCATGTCCGGCGACTACGAGATCTTCCTCTGCCTGGACGGGCAGGGCGGCCGGGGCGGCGAGGAGGGCGGCCTGGGCACCTGGATGTCGATCTGGGTGGACGACGTCGACGCGGTGCACGCGGCATGCGCCGCCGAGGGTCTGCAGATCACCCTGGCACCGCAGGACATGCCGTGGGGAGTCCGGGAGATGCACGTCCGGCACCCCGACGGGCACGTCTTCCGGGTCACCCAGGTGCTCACCCCGGAACCGGACTGACCTGCCCGTCCGGGGTGGCCAGCCCGAACTTCTCCGCGTACCGGGGTGACCACGAGGTCGCGGCCCTTGTACTGGGCGGCGACCTCCGGTCCGGCGACGTCGTCCATGCCCGGCAGCTGGGAGGCGCCGCGCAGCTAGGCCTTCTGGGTGTGAGGCCGAGGCGCAGGGGGGCGCCAGCCCACCGCACACGCCGTGCCCGTCGCAGGCGGCGGCGGTGACCGGCGCCCCGGACCCGACCGCCGGCGGGCCGGCTACGGCTCGCTGGGGATGACGATCCACATCACGATGTAGGCGATCAGGCCGGAGCCGCCGAAGAACGCCGCCACGACGAACAGCACCCGGACCAGCGTCACGTCGAGGTTGACGTGGAAGACGTCGTTGAGGTACGGGGTCAGGCCGCCGCAGACGCCGCCGAGCTGGCGGTTGGTGCGGCTGCGGTACAGCTTGCGGGTCGGTTCCATGGCGCAGCCTCCCTCTTGCCCGGGCTGCGCATGTTAGCGGACCGCTGCCCCTCCGCGACCGGCGGCAGTGCAGGATGGTTGTCGTGAACCTGGCGCAGCGGATACCGGACGATCCCGGGCCGGACGCTGTCTTCGACGCGTTCGCCGGCTGGGTCGCCGACCGCGGCCTGGTGCTCTATCCGGCCCAGGAAGAGGCGCTCATCGAGGTGGTGTCCGGGTCGAACGTGATCCTGGGCACGCCCACCGGCTCGGGCAAGAGCCTGGTCGCGGTCGGCGCCCAGTTCGGCGCGCTGGTCCAGGGCCGGCGGTCGTTCTACGCGGCTCCGATCAAGGCGCTGGTGTCGGAGAAGTTCTTCGACCTGTGTGCCGTGTTCGGCTCGGCCAACGTCGGGATGATGACCGGGGACGCCAGCGTCAACGCCGGCGCGCCGGTCATCTGCTGCACCGCGGAGGTGCTCGCGAACATCGCCCTGCGGGAGGGCGCGCTGGCCGACATCGGCCAGGTGGTGCTGGACGAGTTCCACTTCTACGCCGACCCGGACCGGGGCTGGGCCTGGCAGGTGCCGCTGCTGGAGCTGCCGAAGACGCAGTTCCTGCTGATGTCGGCGACCCTCGGCGACGTCACGTTCTTCGAGAAGGACCTGACCCGGCGCACCGGGCGGCCCACCGCGGTGGTCAGCTCCGGTGTCCGGCCGGTGCCGCTGTCCTACGCGTACCGGCTGACCCCGCTGCACGAGACGCTGGCCGACCTGGTCGCCACCCAGCGGGCGCCGGTGTACGTCGTGCACTTCACCCAGGCCGCCGCAGTCGAGCGGGCCCAGTCGCTGATGAGCGTGAACGTCTGCACCCGGTCCGAAAAGGACGCCATCGCCGAGCTGATCGGTGCGTTCCGGTTCACCACCGGCTTCGGCCGGAACCTGTCCCGGTACGTCCGGCACGGCATCGGGGTGCACCACGCCGGGATGCTGCCGAAGTACCGCCGGCTGGTCGAGCGGCTGGCCCAGGCCGGACTGCTCAAGGTCGTCTGCGGCACCGACACCCTCGGGGTCGGGGTGAACGTGCCGATCCGCACCGTCCTGTTCACCGCACTGTCCAAGTACGACGGAGCACGGTCCCGGCTGCTGAGCGCGCGGGAGTTCCACCAGATCGCCGGCCGGGCCGGGCGGGCCGGCTACGACACCGCCGGTTACGTGGTCGTGCAGGCTCCCGACCACGTGGTGGAGAACAACCGGCTGCTGGCCAAGGCGGGGGACGACCCGAAGAAGCGGCGCAAGGTGGTCCGGCGCAAACCACCGGAGGGCTTCGTGTCTTGGGGCGAGCCCACGTTCAACCGGCTGGTCGGCGCCGAGCCGGAGCCGCTGACCTCCAGCTTCGCGGTCAGCCACGCCATGCTGCTGAACCTGCTCGCCCGGCGCGGGGACGCCTTCGCGGCCGCCCGCCGGCTGCTCACCGACAACCACGACGACCGCGCTGCCCAGCGGCGGCACATCCGGCACGCGATCGCGATCTACCGGTCGCTGCTGGCCGCCGGCGTGGTGGAACGGCTCGACTCGCCCGACGCCGAGGGCCGGACCGTCCGGCTGACCGTCGACCTGCAGGCCGACTTCGCGCTCAACCAGGCCCTGTCCACGTTCGCGCTGGCCGCGTTGGAGCTGCTCGACCCGGCCTCGCCGAGCTATCCGCTGGACGTGCTGTCGATCATCGAGGCGACCCTGGACCAGCCGCGCCAGGTGCTCGGCGCGCAGCAGTTCAAGGCACGGGGCGAGGCGGTCGCGGCGATGAAGGCCGAGGGCCTCGACTACGACGAGCGGATGTCCAGGCTGGAGGAGATCAGCTACCCGAAGCCGCTGGAGGACCTGCTCTACCCGGCGTACGAGATGTATCGCCGCGGGCACCCCTGGGTCGCCGACCACCCGCTGGAGCCCAAGTCGGTGGCCCGCGACCTGTACGAGCGGGCGATGACGTTCGTCGACTACGTCGGCTACTACGGGCTGGCCCGCTCCGAGGGACTGCTGCTGCGCTACCTGGCCAGCGCGTACAAGGCGGTGCAGCAGACCGTTCCGGACGACGCGAAGACCGAGGAGCTGCGGGACCTGATCGCCTGGCTGGGCGAGCTGGTCCGGCAGGTCGACTCCAGCCTGCTCGACGAGTGGGAGCGGCTGCGCAACCCGGGCGAGGAGCTCACCGAGGTGCGGCTCGACGACAAGCCGCCGGCGGTCACCCGCAACGCCCGCGCGTTCCGGGTGCTGGTCCGCAACGCCCTGTTCCGCCGGGTGGAGCTGGCCGCCCGCCGGCGGTACGACGAGCTCGGCGAGCTGGACGCCGAGGACGGCTGGGACGCCGAGCGGTGGGCGGCCGCCCTGGACGGCTACTTCACCGAGCACGCCGAGCTGCAGACCGGTGCCGACGCGCGCGGCCCGGCCCTGCTGCTGGTCGATCGGCACCCCGGCCGCTGGCAACTCCGGCAGATCTTCGACGACCCGGCCGGCGACCACGACTGGGGCATCAGCGCCGAGGTCGACCTGGCCGAGTCCGACCGCTCCGGGCGGGCCGCCGTCCGGGTCACCGCGGTCGACCGGCCGTAGGGCGAGGCCCACCCCGCCCGCACCGCCGCGGGCCAGCGGGTCACTCCCTGACCTAACGGCCGGCGAGAGGCTCGACGACCGGCGCGACCTCGTCGAGCGGCTCGAGCATGATCGAGCTGATGCCGAACCGCTCCCGCAGCTCGACGCACTTCTGGGTCAGCTCCGCGATCGACCCGATATAGACGTGCGGCGAGTCGAGCACCTCGTCGGCGGTGAGCTCGACGCCGGTCAACCGTCGCATGTGGTCGGCACGGCGCTGCGCCTCGGCGCGGGCGTGGTTGGTGACGACGACCGGGCCGCCGGTGGATAGGCGTTCAGCTCGAGCTCATCGAACCGGTCGCCGGCCGCCTCGCGCACCCAGCCGACCTTCTCGTCGGTCGCCGCGGCGGTCAGGCTGCGCGGGTCCGCCGCCGGCTCGTCCCGCTTTCCTGGCATCGGCCGGGGTGCCAGCCCGACGATGTTCGCCTGGCGGGCGGCCAGGGTGAGGGTCAGCCGGCCGCCGCCGCCGATGAGCAACGGCGGATGCGGCCGCTGCACCGGCTTGGGGATGCCATCGTGCTCGGCGATCGTGTAGTGCCGTCCGGCGAGGGAGAACGGGGCACCGCCGAAGCAGCCCTTCAGGACGGCGACCGCCTCGGCCAGCCGGGCGACCCGGGTCGGGAACCGGTCGAACGCCAGGCCGATCGCGTCGTACTCCAGGCGGTTCCAGCCGGCTCCGATGCCGATCTCCAACCGGCCGCCGGACAGCACGTCGAGGCTGGCGAAGTCCTGGGCCAGCACGGCCGGATGGCGAAGGTCGACATTGGACACGAACGTCCGATCCGGAGCCGCTCGGTCGCGGCGGCCACCATCGCCAGCACCGGGATCGGCGCATGCTGCCCGATGAGGTGATCCGGCACGACCAGGGCGCTGTAGCCGATCGACTCGGCCCGGCGGGCGGCCTCCGCCGACCGGGGGCCGTCGACCAGGTCGGCGGCGGCGATACCGAGGAACCGGAACGGTCGCATGGCGCGCATCCTCGCCGATGCGGCCGGCCATCCGTTCGACCGACCGCGGCGCGTCCCGCGGTCACATTCCCCCGCCCCGATCCGTCGACGTGGACGACAGCAGAAACTCACCAGCAACGGAGCAAGAGATGAAGCTCACCATCTTCGCGGCCACCGGCGGCATCGGCCGGCAGGTCGTCGAGCAGGCCGTTGCCGCGGGCCACGACGTCACAGTGGTGGTACGGAACCCGGCCAGGCTGGCCGGGCTGGCCAGCGAGGTGCGGGTCGTCACGGCCGACCTGGCGGCAGCCGACCCGGTGGCGCTGGAGGCCGCGGTCGGCGGTGCCGACGCGGTGCTCTCCGGCCTCGGTCCACGGTCGCGTGCCGAGTCCGGGGTGGCCGCGCGGGGCACCCGGGCCATCGTCCAGGCCATGCAGGCGACCGGGGTGCGACGCCTGGTCGTGGTCAGCGCCGCCCCGCTCGGCACGGTAGCCTCGCCCGGCCGGCCGAAGCCGCCGAAGTTCGACCCAGGCGACGGGTTCTTCATGCGGCACCTGTTCAGTCGGGTGGCCCGAGCCGCATTCGGTTACAACTACGCCGATCTGGCGGTGATGGAGGACGTGCTGCGGGACAGCGGTCTGGACTGGACGGCGGTGCGCCCGCCGAGGCTGACGGACCGGCCGCTGACCGGCACCTACCGGACCGACAACGACAACGCGTACTGGGAGCAGAACGGGCTGTACGAACGGATCCGGGCGGAGCGTCCAACCTGGACACTGAGCAACAACAACGAGGACATCGATCATGGACATGGTCAGCCATGAGCAGAAGGTCGGGATGACCCCGCCGTACGACTCGGGCGCGCGGGTGAGGTGGGGTGGCGGGCGATCGGGGCGGCCGGCGCGCACGTAGAGCCAGCCGCTCACCGAGCGCGCACCGTCAGCGACTCCAGCACGTGCTCGACCAGGGTCACCAGCACCGTCTTGGCCGACTCCCGGCGGCGGGCGTCGCAGAGCACGACCGGCACGTCCGGATCGAGGTCCAGCGCGATCCGGACGTCCGCCGGGTCGTGCCGCAGCGCCCCCTCGAAGCAGTTGACGGCGACCACGAACCTGATCCGCCGCTGCTCGAAGTAGTCGATCGAGGCGAAGCAGTCCGGCAGCCGCCGGGTGTCGGCCAGCACCACCCCGCCCAGCGCGCCGAACGACAGCTCGTCCCACATGAACCAGAACCGCTCCTGGCCGGGAGTGCCGAAGAGGTAGAGCACCAGGCTGGCGCCGAACGAGATCCGGCCGAAGTCCATCGCCACGGTGGTCGTCGTCTTCGCCTCGACCCCGGCGAGGTCGTCGACCGCGACCCCCCGGTCGGTGAGCACCTCCTCGGTGCGCAGCGGCCGGATCTCGCTGATCGAACCGATCAGCGTCGTCTTCCCCACCCCGAAGCCGCCGGCGACGATGATCTTCACCGCGACCGGCACCACGTCCGGGTGGCCGCCGACGCTCTGCTCGAGGGGGTATGGGTCAGAGGGTCCGTAGACCATCCAGCACCTGCCTCAGAATCCGCTCGTCCGGTGGCCGGGCCGGCGACGCGGGCGGCCGCACCGCGATCAGCCCCCGGCCGCGCAGGTCGTCCAGCAGGACCCGGACCACACCCAGCGGCAGGTCCAGCTCGGACGCGATGTCGGCGACCGGGGTGGGCCGGCGGCAGAGCTCCAGCACCTCCAGGTGCTCCGGGTCGAGGCCGTACCGGTCGACCGAGGACGGGTCGGCCCCGACCACGATGGAGATCAGGTCCAGCGCCTCGCCGCGGGGTCGGGTGCGACCCCTGGTCATCGCGTACGGACGGACGATCGGTCCGGCCGCGCTGTCGAACCACCTGTCGTCCGCTGGCGTCACCGGCATCACCCCGTGCTGGGGCCGCTGCCGGATGGCCTCGGATGTGCCGACAGATGCTGGCCCACGCGCTTGACGAGCATAGCCATCTCGTACGCGATCAGCCCGACATCCGCGTCCGCCGGGCTGAGCACGGCCAGGCAGCTGCCCTGCCCGGCGGCGGTCACGAACAGGAACGCGTCTTCCATCTCGATGATGGTCTGCCGGACCGCGCCGCCGCGGAAGTGCCGGCCGGCGCCGCGGGCGAGGCTCTGGAAGCCGGCGGCCAGCGCGGACAGGTGCTCGGCGTCCTCCCGGCCGATGGACCGGGACGCGCCCATGGTCAGCCCGTCCCGGGACAGGATCACCGCGTGCAGCACCTGGTCCACCCGGCTGACCAGGTCGTCCAGCAACCAGTCCAGCCCGGCGCGGCCCCGAAGCTCCGCCCACGTCTCCGGTGTCGGCTCCGTCCACGCCTCCATCAGCGTGTCTCACCGGAGTCGGGCGGCGGGCCGGCCTCGGTGCGCCCGCGCTGCCAGCCGCTCTGCAGCGTGTTCATCAAGGCCCGAACCTGCTCGGGCGACCGGCTGTCGACCCCGTCCGGCTCGTCGTCGCCAGCCGGGCCGGGGGAGTCCCGCAGCTGCGGGGCGAGGTTCGCCCGGCGCACCCGGCGGGGCAGCCCGGCGTGGACGCCGGCCGGAGCAGCCGCCGCCCCCGCGGGCTGGTCGGGAGCCGGCCGCGCGGTCGCCCACAGGTCGAACGCGCCCCACTCGGGCGGCTTCGCCGACCGGGATCGCAGCTCGTCCGCCTGCAGCACCCGGGTCCGCTGCAGGAAGCCGGCGATGCGGCGATGCCGCCCGGTCAGCGCCGGTCCCTCCAGGTCCCCGGCCAGCACTGTGGGCGTGGCAGCGGCAGCGCCGACCGGCCGGGCCGCGCTGGTGGGGCTCCCGTCGCCGGCCACCAGCTCGGTGGGCAGCAGCACGATCGCGGTCGTGCCGCCGTAGGGGGACGGGCGCACGGTGACCCGGATCCGGTGCCGCGCGGCCAGCTGGGCGACCACGAACAGGCCCAGCCGGTCAGTGTCGGCGAGGTCGAAGTCGGGCGGCCGGGCCAGCCGCTCGTTCACGTCGTCCAACTGCTCGGCGGTCATGCCCAGCCCGGCGTCCTCGATCTCGACCACGAAGCCGTTGCCCACCGTCTCGGCCCGGACCTGCACCTGGGTGTGCGGCGGCGAGAAGCTCGCCGCGTTCTCCACCAGCTCGGCGATGAGGTGGGTCAGGTCGGCCACCGCGGAGCCGACCAGCGTCGCCTCGGACACCACCAGGACCCGTACCCGGGTGTACCCCTCCACCTCCGCGATCGCGGCCCGGATCACGTCGACCGCGCGCACCGGGGTGCTCCAGGCCCGAGCCGGCTGGGCACCGGACAGGATGATCAGGCCCTCGGCATGCCGGCGCATCCGGGTGGTGAGGTGGTCCAGCCGGAACAGCTCGTCCAGCTCGTCCGGGTCGGTGGTCTTGCGCTCCATCCTGTCGAGCATGGCGAGCTGCCGGTGCAGCAGCGACTGGCTGCGCCGAGCCAGGTTGAGGAAGACCTGACGGACGCCCCTGCGCAGGTTCGCCTGGCCGATGGCTGCCTCGACGGCGGTCCGCTGCACGGTGGTGAACGCCTCGCCGACCTTCGCGACCTCTGCCGTCTCGCCGATCTGCAGCGGCGGAGCCTCGGCGTCCACGTCGACCGGCTCGTCGTTGCGCAGCCGGTCGATGATCCGCGGCAGCCGCTCGTCGGCCAGCTCGCGGGCGGCGTCCTGCAGCCCGGTCAGCTCCCGGGTCAGCCGGCGCGCGAGCCGGATCGACAGCAGCAGCGACAGCGCGAGCAGCACCAGCCCCAGCCCACCGACCAGGGCGAGCCGGATCAGCACCGGGCGGCCGGCGTCCGAGGCCCGCTTGATCAGCGCGGTGCTCATCGGCTGGGTCACCTGCAGGTAGGACGCCTTGACCGCCTCGGCCGCGGTGCGCAGCGTGGCGGCGTCCCGGGGCAGCGGGGCGCCGGCCGGGGTGGCCATGATCTGGTTCTCGATCGTGGTGAGACTGGAGTACGGCTCGGACCGCAGCACCTGCTGCAGCCCGGTGCCCAGCGCCGGGTCCGGCCGGCCGGCCACGCCCTCCAGCAGCATCCGCCGGTTCGCCGCGAGCTGGTTGAACGCCATCGTCTCGGCCGGGTCCAGCGAGCGGGCGCCGGCGGCCAGCGCGCCGAGCAGCACGGCCTCCTCGCGGGTGAGCAGGTCGTTGCCCTGGCCGACCGCGTAGAGCGGGATGGCCTGGTGGTAGATCGCCGGGTCGACCAGGCTGGCCACCCCGACGTCGTCCTGCACCCCGGACACCGCGTCGACCAGGTCGCCGTAGGCCGTGATCACGCCCAGCCGGCTCTCCGCGCCGGTGTCGACCGAGGTGCGGATCTCGGCCAGCCGGCCCATCTGCTGGAACAGCCCCTCGATCTCGCGGCGCAGCGACTCGCTGGTCGCCGCGCGCACCTTGGCGGTGCCGATGGTGGCCCGAACGGCGGCCACCGCGCCGTCGGTGCGGGCCCGTTGCTCGGCCAGCGCGGTCTTGTCCGCCGGGCTGTGGGTGCCCATCGACACCACCGACAGCAGCGACTCCGGCGCCATCATGCCGGAGACGGTGGCCAGCGGGATGGCGAGGTTCTGCGCAACCGTGTTGGTCCGCAGTTGCTTGCGGGCGTCCCCGACGGTGAGGCTGGCAGCAAAGGCCCACAGCCCCACAACCGAGATCAATGGTGCGACGAGCAGCAGGAAGATCTTGAGCCTTACCGATCTCTTCCTAGATCGCATGAAACCTCTCCGCCCGGGGAGGGGCGTATCCCCGTAGTGACCGTGCGATTGCTCTCGGCGTACGGTCGAAGACAGCCAAAAATAGGGCAAGCTGCATCCGGCGACATCGAACTTGCCGAGATCGGGCCTATTTCGGCCGGAGAACGTAACGATTTAGCGTGCGCACGTCAATCGACCGGCTGGGTGGCGATGCGTTCGGCCGATCAGAGCCGGCCGCCGGTGTCCTCGCCGGACAGCCGCTGCGCGGCCCAGATCGGCAGCACCGAGAGCAGGACCAGCACGGCGGCGACGACGTTGACGACCGGCGCCTGGTTCGGCCGGAACAGGTTGTCGAAGATCCACAGCGGCAGCGTCTGCAGGCCCGGCGCGGTGGTGAACGTGGTGACCACAATCTCGTCGAAGGACAGCGCGAAGGCCAGCAGGGCGCCGGCGAACAGCGCCGAACGCAATTGCGGGAA
>WNGD01009818.1_pt1 | contig 22453 bp, 20 predicted proteins | sample 5400671 | NCBI WGS metagenome assembly WNGD01 (sample SAMN13153369, study PRJNA577476) | soil metagenome | isolation source: 40 cm soil or saprolite under grassland replicate 2 | place: USA:California | collected 2016-06-15 | reverse complement strand
TTCTTATAAGCGGCATCGATTACATACGGCGCAGCCCTGGGAGAGACCTGGAGTGTCTCGTAGTAATCGGGATCGTCTGGCATTCTAATGGCCCTCTCCGAAGGACCTACAGGAAGAGGCGGGGAGATGCAGCTTCGCCGGCGTCGCGGTCAGGTTTCTTCGCATGTTGCCTGCCCGGGACGCGAGACCTGCCCCTCGGCGACTAGGGCAGCGCGGTGCGTCAACGTCCCTGGAGCCTCGCCGGCGCCAGAGACGGCTCCTTTGCTGCCCATTCCCCCGTCAAAACTTGTCGCGATCCCCTATTTAGTAAGCGCCCGTGACGGTCACGACGATAGCCCCTCTTGGCTTTGCTTTGTGGAAAGCCAACCGCTCGTTTGTGGAATCCTTTCGCGGAGGCCGAATCTGCCCGAACGGTGAACAGAGGAGGAAGCTTCTACTTAATCGCTCTGTGGATGTGGCGGAAGGGGGATACCTCTCGAACGCGCAGCGGGGGACCGGGCCGTGCTTGGCCTCGCCGGCGCTAAGGCCTCGGCTCGCGCCGGCCGCGACGTACCAAGTACGAGGTACCGCCGGCTCGCTCCGCGGGCGAGTTTGTTTGGCAGAAATGGCCTGCCAGGTGTCATTCCGAGCTCGCGGGGTGGGGGCTGCGGATAGTCCGCGCCGTGTCGCGGAGATAGTGGGGTGGCGAGGAATCTCAGCGCACCGCCAAACAGCACGGCACTCCTCGGCGGCCGGTTTGTTTGGCAGAAATGGGGGCGGCAGCGGGCGTGAGTTTGTTTGGCAAAGAGGGGGGTGCCCGGCGAAAGCTTCGTAGTTGGCAGCTCGCCGCTGGCGACAGGCTCACTTGCGGCAAACGAGCGCCGGGGATTCAATGGGTGCCACATCCATTGAATTACAATTGGTCTCATGCGGTATGTATTAGGTCTATCGGTTCAAGGGCGGAACGGCAACCGGGAGTGGCTTATTGCCTAGACGTAGGACTCTTGCAATTACCGGAGCAGTTTTGGCTTGGGCGATTGATCAGGCTGGACTCACCGTTGATGACGTTGCAAGCAAAGCGGCCGTCTCGGCAGAAAGCATCCGAGCTTGGATCGCAAACGATTCGCGGCCTACCATCGGCCAACTCCGTAAACTGGCTGGAGTGCTGCACCGTCCTGTGGCGCTATTCTACTTGCCCAGCCCACCGGGAGATGTTGGGGTTCCACCGGCATTGCGCCGTACCGCAGGAGCGATCCGGCGGGACTTAACGCCCCCCCAACTTCGCCAAGCAAGGCGGGCACGGCGAATGCAGCGCCTTGCTCAATCGTTGTTGGCCAGTGAGGGATGGGAAGGCCCGCACCTACCGCAGTTAACCTCCGATATGGACTCTTCAGAAGCAGGCGCTATTTTGCGCACATGGGCCGATGTGCCTCTTCAATCCCAATTTACCTGGAGCACAGCCAAGGAAGCCTTTGACCAATGGCGCTCAGCGCTCGACACTCGCGGCGTTCTCGTACTGCAACTCCAGCTAGGCGAAGCGTTACGTGGATTCAGTTTGTGGGATGAACTTGCTCCTCTATTGGCCGTTAATACCGCAGAGAACTACCAAGCGCGATCATTTACGGTATTTCACGAACTTGCACATTTGGCCTCTCGCACGGAGAGCAGTTGTGCCGAACGGCCTGGCAACTCGTCCAGTCATTCCAACATCGAACGGTGGTGTGAGGAAGTAGCTAGTGTTTGCCTTCTTCCCCGGGATGCACTTCGAAGTGTTAGTAGTGGGGTGACTGCTGCTGACCAATTCGCTTTCGTAAGTCAGGTCGCAGAGAAATTCAAAACGAGCCTTCGGGCCACAGCACTGGCGTTAATCGGCGAGGCCCTTGTTGAACGCTCTGTGTATGAGGACGTTGAGGAGCAAGCTCCCATTTTGGATCGGGAAAAGGGGTTTGCCCGAGGCGGTGGCCAAAAGGCGCCCGAGCGGCGGCTTAGCGAATACGGTAACCGCGCGCTATCCCTAGTTTTTCAGGCCCTCAGAACACAGCGGCTGACCGAGCGCGATGCTCGCGATTATTTGCGGCTCGACGGCGATGAAGTTGACGATTTGGGTAGCCAGTTTCTGACAGCAACTCATTGAATCACGGGGCTTGCGTCATTGACACCTCTGCTCTGATTAGAGCGAAGACGCTGGTCTCCGCGGCGAACCAATGGGCGTTATTTAGACGCCTGGAGGCTATGGTGGAAAATGGCTACTTGTTCTTCCCGCGACAGGTTACCGCCGAACTCAACCAAGAGAGACATATCGATACGCCTGAAGCGTGGGCGCTTGCGGCGGGACCGAAGGTGACAATTGCTTACGACCCCGAGAGCCACTACGTTCATGGAGTGATGGCCTCGGCTGGTGACGTCATCGACGCGGATGCAGAACATGATCCGGGTGACCCCTATGTCTTGGCCCAAGCTTTGCAACTAGTAGGCCTAGGGTTTGCGGTTTGCGTAGTGACCGAAGATGTAGTCGATCATCTGCCACTTCGGATTTCCATGGCGACAGCATGCGGGCGCCTGGGTCTTCCCCACTGCCAGTTGCCGCATTTGCTTCGATTTATGGGATTCTAATTCCAGCGGCGCGTCTTAACGGCCACTCATCCCTTGGCGCTTCCCGATATTTTCTGCCAGACATCCTCCGCCTGGATATAGCGAACGAGCTGCATTCGGATGTGTTCAGCCGTGTCGCTAGAGCGCAGCGGCTGGCCCATCAGCTTACTAAGCTCACGAAGCTCTTTGACGGTCAACTCCTTTAGGATTGCTAGCAATCCGTTCGACGAGGTCCGTGCTCGCTCCAAGCGCTCCACGAATTGCTGATTGATTTCTATCGGAGTACGCCCTCTCTTACGACTAGAATACGGAGCTGTGACCGCGATTGTGACGCGCCCGCCGAGCCGTTCTAGCTTCCGGGCCTCAGCTTCGGAAAAGTACTTGGTCAGAAGCCCTTTGAGTTCTTCCGAGATGGGCTGTCCAACCGAATGCGTTATCTCACGTTTGGGCACGATACATCGCAATTCGTCGTAAAATTTCGCCGGTGACAGCGGTCAGGCATTCATTTACCGTGGGCTGCCCAGACGTCTTGCGGTTAAATTCGTAGCGCGAGAACTTCATCGACTCCTCTGCAAAGAACCGAGCGATCACGTCCAGCCTCGGGATTACGCCTACCAAGGGCGCGGATCCGATGACTTTCTTTTCCTCGGCGTCTAGGTCACCTTTAACCGCTCTTTCGATCCAAGCTTCTGCTGACTGCTGACTTACGACCTTCCCTCCGGGCGCGCCTCCTGTCCTATTAATGGCGTTCAGCACGTAGCCCAACAGCCTGGGCCTGTCGCCGGCTGGAATCTCTTTGACCCATCTCAATAGACGCGGCATGCCATAGTTCGAAATGGCATCTGGTATGGTGACCGGGAGATAGAAAGAGCATGCCCGAAGCATTGCTTGAGTGAGGAACATCTTGTTCGGCGGGCAGTCGACTAGCACGTAATCGTATTCGTCGTAAGCATTTAGCATCTGCTTGCAATACAGGAAGAGTTCGTCCAGACGACGCTTCTCTTCAGTTGCGAGGCTCTTCGCAATTTCTATATCTAACATTTCGACATCGAACGATCCGCGAACGATGTACAGGCCCCGCGGCGACAAGCTGTCTGGGACAGCCAGCGCGTATGAGTCGAAATTAGTCTTGTGAACCTTGGTCCACTTAGCCGGCCTGACAAGGTTGTAGACGGTCAGTTCGGTCTTGCTTACTTGGTCGGGGTCGAACCCCACGGCGAGCGATAAGCTGCACTGCGGATCAATGTCCACAAGGAGCACCTTCTTTTCCGTTAGTTCAGCGAGATAATAGCCAAGCAAACACACGAGCGTGGTCTTGCCAACCCCGCCTTTGTAATTCGCGACACATATCGATCCGGGATGTTTAGGTGCTGAGAACACCTTTAGCTTTAGCTTTTGCGCCTCTGAGAGCGACGAGCCAAGGTCTAATGCGCCCGATTTTCGCTTCGTTGTCGCCATTCTTTTTGCCTCCTGCGGTATGGTACATCAGTCCGCCCTCAGTTGTCGGAAGCTAGTGTCATCCGCCTATTGGAGATCGCTTTCCGGTACGACTCGCTCAGAGTACGGCCGTGGCGATCAAGCACTCGGGATCGTCGTTCTTCACCGAGTTCACGCGCGGCGAGACCGGCGTCCCGACGAGATAATCCTCCCGCACCGGCCGCAGCAGCTCCATCAGTGAACTAGGCGTCTGGCGAGCGTAGAGCCAATCGTCGACCGCCTCGTCCTCGAGGACCACCGGCATCCGGTTGTGGACCGGCTCCAGGAGCACGTTGGGCGTCGTCGTGACGATCGTGAACGTCCTCTCCCTCTCGGCCGGGGAAGGCCGCCACGTCTCGTACAGCCCCGCGAACAGGACCAGCCCGCCGTCCGGACGGTGAAACCAGATCGGCCGGCGGTCCTCCTTCGGGCCGGTCCACTCGAAGAACCCGTCCGCAGGCACGACACAGCGGCGCGAGACGAACGCCTCTCGGAACGCGGGCGATCGGCGGACCGTCTCCGCCCGGGCGTTGATGTTCTTGAAAGCCTGCTTGCGGTCGGTCATCCAGAAGTTGATCAGTCCCCACTTCGCCGGCAGGACCTGGCGGTCTTCGTAGCGCGTCCGCACGATCCAGTGATCGTCGGTCGGCGCGATGTTGTATCGAGGCCTGTAGCCCAGCAGATCGTCGACGGACACGCCGAGTTCAGCCGCTAGGGACCGCGCCTCGCGGTGAGTCAGTGTGAACCGGCCGCACATGGCCGGAGCATATCAGAGCGCTCCGAAACGCACCTCGCGACGTTGGCACGAGCCTAGTCGCTTGCGTGCACGCCGCAACCGCCTTCGCCGTCGGCGGTGAGACATGTGCCTGCATTGTCGTAAACGCGATACGTGGCCAGGGCGGCCATGACGAGAATTCCGGCCGCAGCGAGGCGCACGACCCAGCGGGCGGCTGGTTCTGTATATCGCCCCGGGCGGACGGCACGCGGAGGGTGCAGGCGCTCAGTGAGGAGCGCGACGCAGACGCCGTAGAAGACGATGAAGGCGACGAACGCGGCGAAGATGACAAGGGCGGGCTCGAAGATCTGCAGGTCGACGTCGCCAAGGAAGAGGAGGCCGGGGCCGAACATCATGAGCAGGCCGAAGAAGGTACCCCGCGCGACCGGCGACGGCCAGGGCAGCCAGCGGCGAATCCCAATGTAGAAGATGCCTCCCATGACGCCGGTAATGCTGCTAAGCACGAGGAGGGTGAGTGTCCCACCCACCGTGATCTCGCCGACCGTGCCGAACTCTGTCTCGGCGCCGTCGTTCGATTTGTCGATGAGGAAGATGACGCGCATCAGGACGCGGCCGAGGACACCGCCGACAAGGGCGCCGAAGAGGGCCCCGGCGAGGACGCCGGCAGGGAGCGCGCCGAGGCGCTGCATGGCTTTTCCCAGTAAACTGCCGTCGCCGGGCTGATCAGGCGCGGTGGACGCTTCGATGGCTACCTCCCTGGGTGGCGCGGAACGTAGACACGCCGGCGCAAGCGTACATCGGCGGGGCTTCGCTGTACAGTGGCGGCGGTTTGTTGCTGTCGTGCCGGGTGTGACACTTCCCCCTTGGAGATCGCTTGCGGCTTCGATTAGGGTGTAAGCGAGTGGAAGGAGGATGATGACGTGGCGGCGGACGAGAACCCTGCCGCGAAAACACCTTTTTTTGCCAAACGAATTCAAGGAGGATGGTGCGGTGGCGGCGGAGCAGAATAAGAAAAGGGGCCCCAGGACCCCGGAGGGAAAGCAGCGCTCACGGCGGAACGCGACTAGGCACGGTGTGCTCGCGAATACTCCCGTGCTTCCCCTCGTCGAGAACGAGCAGGACTGGCAGCGGCTGCGGCAGGACGTGCTCGACTGGTTCGGGCTGGAGGGTGAGTTCCAGGAGTCGCTGGGGGAGCGGGTGGCGATGCTCATCTGGCGGCTCAAGAGGGCGGCGCGCATGGAGACTGAGGCCGTACGCCACTACCAGCAGGATGTGCCCGAGGACTGGCGGGCGAGCATGCGGATGGCGGGGCTGCCCATCCCGGACAGGAAGACCAGAGAGCGCGTCGAGGAGGAGTACCGGATGCTCATGGCCCGCCTTTTGCCGGGCGACGACATGATGGACAAGGTCCTGCGCTACGAGTCGAAGCTGCACCGCTATTTGCTCCAAATGCTGTATATGATCATGGTCTTGAAGGGGCTGATACCGGCGGGAACGGCACGGTTCTACAGTGCGGCGGCGCTGGACCCGCCGGAGGCGCCGCGCCGGATGGGGACTCCGCCGGGGCAATAGAGGTATCAGGGTGCTAGGTGTGAGGTGTTGGGTTGGGTGGCGAGGAGAAGAGCGGGCCGGCGGATGAATTCGAGGCCCTGCGGTTGGAGTTGCTGAAGGGGTTAAGGCGGCGGCCGGGTGATACGAGGGTGCTCATGCGCGTGGCGACGGCACTCTCGCGGATGGCGGCTGAGCAGCGACGGATGTCGCCGGCGAAGAAGGAGGAGCTGGTGGAGAGCCTGGGGGCGCTTCTCGAGCGCTTCGGGGACCTGATCGCGCCGCCGGACTGATCGGGGGCGCTTTCGACTGCGAGGCGGCCGCGCGTGGCTATCCCCTCCGCAAGACCCGCGCATCTCCGACACGCCGCGTGATGCGCTCCGCGTCCATGTGCTCCAGGAGCGCCTGCGCGTACTTGCGGCTCGTCGACAGCATGTCGCGCACCTCCGCCAGCGTTACGCTCCCCTGCGCGCGGATGTGCGCGGATACGCGCTCGACCATCTCGCGATACGCCTCCGCCGCGAAAGCCACGCCGTCCGAGACGCGCACGATCTCGCCGCGCGCCTCGAGGTACGCCAGGAGCTCCTCGTCGAGCGCAGGATCCGCCGGCGGCGAGAACGGGCTCGCTCGCAGCTCCTCGACGAACGCGCGCGCCCGCGCCTCGGCCTGAGGACCGAGTCGCGGCTCATGGCCTACGAGCGCTACGGCGGCGCCGGCCTCCTTCGCGACGCCAGCGCCGGCCCAGTGAGCGAGCAGCTGGTCCAGGACGCGCGGCGTCAGGCCAAGGCGGCTGCGCAGCTCCTCCTTCGGCATCCCCGGCCGCAGCGGCGACAGCTCATGGTATCCGCCGAGGACCTCACGCAGCCGTATCGTCATCGCCGACAGCCCATCGTCGCTGTAGAGCAGCGGAACGCCGGTGAGGCCCGCTCCCGGCAGCGAGATCACATCGCCGGAAGCGATCAGCGTATCGAGCGCCTCTCGTGAGGCACCCGCATCGAGGCCGGATTCGTTCATCACCTTCTGGGCCTCCGCAGGCTCCCGGCGCCGCAGCGCAGCGAGCACCACCTCCTCGGGTGAGCCGCGTGCGAACGACTCCAGCGCCGCGATGGTCGCGGCGTGGTGCCTGCGATGTCGCTTGACATCCACATCCACGATCGAGCCGCCACCCAGAGTGTCGTTCGCGTCGCGAATGACGAAGCGGTCGCCTTTGAGGGCCGCGACAGGCTTCGAGAGGCGAACCTGCGCCCACGCCGTCTCGCCGGGCGGCAAGGAGTCGCGGTCGAGGAGGAGTAGCTTCCCCTCAACCTCCGCGGGACCGGTATGGAACGTGATCGAGAGGTTGTGCCGGACCGCGCGCCCGGTATAGCGCACCGCGCGGAGACGCACATCGACCGTCGAGACCGACTTCAGGGCTCCCGGCCTCGCTACCACCATTCCGCGCTCGAGCTGGTCGACGGCAACGCCGCCCAGGTTTGCTGCCGTCCGCCGTCCGGGCAGCGCAAACTCCACCTTCCGGCCGTGGGTCTGGAGCCCCCGCACCCGCGACTTCAGCCGTCCCGGCACGATCTCCACCTCATCGCCCAACCGAAGCGATCCGTCGATCAGCGTGCCGGTCACGACGGTCCCGAAGCCAGTCATCGTGAACGCCCGGTCGATCGGCAGGCGGGGCCGGCCGTTGTCGCGCCGGGCAGGCGTCTTCGCCAGTTCGGTCTCGAGCGACGCCGTCAGCTCCTCGAGGCCGTCGCGGGTGACTGCGGAGCAGGCGACGACCGGCGCTCCTTCGATGCTCGTGCCGGTGACCGCTTCCTCCGCTTCTGCCTCTACGAGATCGAGGAAGTCCGGCTCGACGAGATCCGCCTTCGTCACCGCGACGACGCCGTGTTCGATGCCGAGCAGATCGATGATCGCGAGGTGCTCGCGCGTCTGCGGCATCACCCCTTCGTCCGCCGCGATCACCAGCAGCGCGAGGTCGATCCCGCCCACGCCCGCGAGCATGTTCTTGATGAAGCGCTCGTGCCCCGGCACGTCGACGATGCTCACCTCTTCGCCGCCGGGCAGAGTGAACCAGGCGAAGCCGAGGTCGATCGTCAGCCCGCGCTCCTTCTCCTCCCGCAGCCGGTCCGGGTCGATGCCGGTAAGGGCCTGGACGAGCGCGGAGGAAAATGACGATTCGAGGGACACAAAAGGGGCGGCGAACGCGGAGCTGACTGTCATTGCGCCCCGATTCTAGCAGGCGCGAGTCGGCCTCTGATACGATGCGTCGCACCATGCCCGGACGCGTCGGCTACGTCTATGACCCGCTCTATCTCGAGCACGAGCTTCCCGGCCACCCCGAGCGGCCCGACCGCCTGCGCGCCATCATGTCGCACCTCGAGGAAAGTGGCCTGCTCCGGCAAATGACGGAGGTCGCACCGCGCGACGCAACCTTCCACGAGCTGCGGTTCGTCCACACGGAGGCAATGATCGAGGAAGTCGCCGCCACCGCGGGCGTCGATCGCCACCGCTTCGACGCCGATACTTATGGGTCCGCGCGCTCATACGAGGCAGCGCTGCGGGCCGCCGGCGGTACCCTCGCCGCCACCGAGGCGGTGCTGCGCGGCGAGATCGATTCGGCGTTCTGCTTTGTGCGTCCCCCCGGCCATCACGCTACGCCCGACCGCCCAATGGGCTTCTGCCTCTTCAACAACATCGCGGTCGCCGCAGCCCGGGCGCTCGAAGAGCCGGGAATCGACCGCGTGGCGATCATCGACATCGATGTGCACCACGGCAACGGCACGCAGGACATCTTCTACGACGACCCGCGCGTACTCTACTTCTCGACGCATCAGTTCCCGCACTACCCGGGCACCGGCCACTGGACGGAGATCGGCGCCGGCGATGGCGAAGGCGCCACCATCAATGTCCCGCTCCCCCCGGGTTCGGGCGATGACACTTACCGCCCCGGCTACAACGAAATCTGCGCGCCGGCTGTCCGCCGCTTTCGCCCGCAGCTGATATTCGTGTCCGCCGGCTTCGACGCCCACTTCGCCGACCCGCTCGCCAGCATTCTCCTGAGCGCGCGCGGGTACTACGAGATCGCGTCGCTGATCCGAGGGCTCGCAGAGGAGCTATGCGAAGGCCGCCTCGTCTACGCTCTCGAAGGCGGCTACGACCTAACCGCAATCGCCTGGTCCGCACGGGCATGCGTGGACACGCTGCTCGGCAACCCCTTCGCAGAAGACCCGCTCGGCGCCGGCCCGGCGGTCCCCGGGCCGAACATCGACCCCCTGCTCGCCGAAATTAAGCGCCTGCACAGCTTATAACCTGCGCCCCTACGCCCCGCGCGCGAACCACATTTCCTACCGCTCGTCCTGAGGCACTCGTGACGAGCGGAGCGATCACGCCCGATCACGCGTCCGGCAACAGCCGAACAAGCACCTCGTTCGCCAGCAACCGCCCTCGCTCCGTCAAATTTACCTCTTCGCGAGCCGAAGCAGCTCGCGCGCTTGCTCGATCCCCACTGCTGGCACCAGCGCTGCGTCGAGGAGGCCCACCTGCACGAGCAGCGTAGCCTGGTCCCAGTAGATGTGCTCGTGGGCGATTTTATCGCCCTCGAATTTCATAACGACGACGTGCGGCAGCTCAACGTGGCGGCCTGTGGGCGCGATGCCTGGCAGCATGTACTCGATTTCGCGATCATGAGTGAAGGTAAGGAGGAGTTCGTCCACGACCTGATCCTCGCTTACCGTTCGCGAGATGGGGATCACCTGGGTGTCGTCAGGCATCTTCCCCACGAACTTCTCGCTGTAGAAGCGCCGCACGCCGTGATTGCCGACGCCACCAACGGCTGTCGGGACATTCCAGACATAAGGCTCCGCCGTCATCGTCTTCATCGTCGCCTCGACGTCCTTATCCTCGAACTCGTGCCGCACGTGCTGGTCGAACACGGCGCCCAGATCTTTCCTACCGACGGTCATCTGCTCCTCCTTCTAGCCGTGGCGGGACTAGCTTTGCTCTCGGCCCTAGGGCCCTAGCGATGGTCAGTCCGCCAATAGCCGCACAAACACTTCATTTGCCAGTAACCGCCCTCGCTGTGTTAGGCGCAGGCGGCCGTTCTCCCGCTCGAGGAGCCCAAGTGAAACGGCCTCGGTCAGCACCGGTCCGTAGACCTCATCAAGCGACCGCTCGAACCGCCGCTCGAATTCTCCGGTAGCCAGCCCGTTGTTCAGCCGTAGCCCGAGGATCGCCGTATCCGCCATCTCCATCTCCAGTGTCTGCTCCTCAGCGAATGCCACTTGCCGCATGTCGCCTAGGAACGCGCCCAGACCATCTCCTGACGATGGCTGACAGCCGACCGCTGACAAATTGACCATGTCCTTGACCCGATCGATGTACTGCTTCGGTGAATACACGTCCGCGAAGCGATAGCCCATCTTCCACCTTCCATCTTCCATCTTCCCGCCCACGTGCGAATGCGCCCCCGGCCCCAGCCCCAGCCACTCCCCGTTCCACCAGTAGACGATGTTGTGACGGCACTCCTCCCCTGGTCGCGACCAGTTTGAGATCTCGTACTGCCTGTAGCCCGCGCGGTCGAGCCGCTCGCACGACCACTCGTACATCGCCGCCTGCATGTCGCCGTCCGGCCCGGGTGCTTTCCCGCGCTCGATGTCGTGTGCGAGCTTCGTCCCCTCCTCTACGGTGAGCGCGTAGAGCGAGAGGTGCTCGGGGCCGAGCGCGATCGCCTGCTCGAGCGTCGCCTGCCAGCGCTCCATCGGCTGTTCGGGCAGGCCATAGATGAGGTCGAGGTTGATGCGCTCGAAACTGGCCTCGCGGGCCCAGCGGTAGGCCTCCTCGGCTTCGCCCGCGGAGTGGATGCGGTCGAGCGCCCGAAGCTCGTCGTCGTGGAACGACTGCACACCGAAGGAGACGCGGTTCACGCCGGCGGCGAGTAGGCCGCGCAGGTAATCGCGGTCGACGGTGCCTGGGTTAGCCTCGAAAGAGATTTCGGCGTCAGCCGCAAGCGCGAACTCCCCGCGCATCGTCGACATGACCTCGTTGACCTCACCGATTGGCAGCAGAGAGGGGGTGCCGCCGCCGAAGAAGACGGTCTCGACGCGACGGTCCGCCAGGAACGGCGCCCAGAGGAGCATCTCGTCGCAAAGGGCGTCGACGAACGGCCGCATGAGCGACTCGATGCCAGCATAGGAATTGAAGTCGCAATAGGAGCACTTGAGGGTGCAGAAGGGGATGTGGACGTAGAGGGAGAGGGGATTGCGGACCATCGCTGCGGCCATCGTAACAATGGCTCCGCTGGTTCTCAACCTGAAGCACTCGGTAGGAGACGAGCGGAGGCGTATGTTGGGCTAGTGGACGACGTGAACCAGGAGGGGTTCTGTGCTGGCCGGGCGATCGAAGCTCTCGCCGTTCATCTCCGCGACCAGAGAGACGTCAGGGTTCTCGGCGGCCCGCAAAAGGACCGTGAACTCGAACCGCTGGATTTCGCCCGGCGCCAGGTCAGGTAGCCTCCAGATACGTTCTCCTTCCGGCACCGGCTGCTTCTCGCCCCTCGACGTCGCCAGTATCTGCGCGCCCTCCGGAACCGGCAACCTCACGGTCAGACCCTTCTGGGCACTGTCGCGCGTGTTTTCGTACAAAAAGGCCATGGCAACTGTGTTGGGGACATCGCTAGGACCGCCGAAGACCGTGGCTTCGGTTGGCGCTGCCCCTAGCTCCAAAATGACCGGGTCCGGCCAGGGAGTCCCTGCCATCGCCAACTTGAATCTGCAGTTCACTTCCCTCGAGAACGCGATGGAAGTGTCCGGCTGTGGCTTCATAAGCCAGACGCTGGTGCAAGTACCCTTGCCTATCGCGCCCTCGTAGATGCCCGTCCCGCCGCTTATGGTGTACCTATCGGCAGTGGTGGCGGGCCGAGCGTCTTCTATCTGGGCGCGCGAAACGGACACGGGTCCTTCAATGCTGGCGGAAATAGTGTTCCCCTCTGCATCAGTGGCAGTATATTGATGGGTTTGAATGCCCGTGCTGCACGCCGTATCTGCGTACAACGTTCCCTCAATCGTTGCGGTAGCATGGCCGATGAAGTCCCCGGTCAAGTCGCCCTCACCGTTGCCCCGGTAAACCATATCCTCCGACACGCAATCACCGCTTACGTTGTGGAGCACGCCGGTTAGTGCAAAGCGTGTCGTTTTCTCGGGTAAATCCGGTACGGCCCGGGAACCGCCGCCCCCACCGGCCAAGCTGAGGGCGAGGAGACCTGCCACGCCAGCGGTTATGGCGGTCACGAGAGCGGCGACCGCGCCGATTCGGTAGGCCGGCTTCGCCCAGACCCGAGCCATGCCTCGTATCTGGATGTCTTGCCACGGCACAAGCCAGACGTCGTAGGCCCCAGCCAGCCCCTTCAAACGCCGCCGGCCGTGGCGAAGAAAACGGATATCCGCCCTTGGCCCGGACAACTGCCTCACCACGTCGGAGACAAGGATCTGTCCCCCGTTGGCGAGAGCGACGAGGCGAGCGGCGATCACCACCGCCGTTCCGAAGAAGTCCTCGTCCTGCTTGATGGTGCGCCCGCAGTTCAGCCCGACGCGAACCTGAAGCCCTCGACCTGGATGCTCTCGGTTGTGCTCTGCGATCGCCCTCTGGATGTCCACGGCGCCAGCGATAGCGTCCACAACATCGCTGAAGGCCACCATGAACCCGTCGCCCTGGGTCTTGACCTCATGGCCGCGGTGTTTGGCTATCTGTTCGCGCAGGATGGCGTCGTGCAGGCGAAATAACTCTTGCGAAGCGTCGTCGCCAAGGCGCTGGCGCAGCCGCGTGGACTCGACAATGTCGGTATAGAGGATCGTGACGATCCCTTCGGGGGACGAGCGCTCGCGGATGACGAGGCGCTCGGCTTCACTCAACGCCGCCGCATCTGAGCCCCCGGCCGCGCGTCCCCCTTCATCGAGCGGCGCCCCCTGGCTTCCAACTAATTCGCCAGTCACGGTGCGCGCTCCTTTCGCACAGCATACACCTGCCCCCACGCTTATCAAACATGATCTGCGTCACACCGATTGCCGAGACCTGCTGCACCTTTGTCCGGGTGGGCACTCCTCCGGCTTAGCGGGTCGTCGGCGCCCTGGACAACCTTCCGCCGTTAAACATATGAGCGCCGGCAGCCTGTTAGACCCAAACGACCTCGAGGGAACGCTGCGGCGAATGGTCGCCTTCCTTGCCCCCGGCCTGCGCGCGCCGCCATCTGGCTCGCTTTAGCGCCTCGCTCGAGACGGTAGAGTAGCGGGTGGTCAAGGACGAGGCCGAGGCGGGCAGGTCTCCCCCACGCCGCCCAGCTCTCCGCCCCAAGACCTGCCCCTACGAGACGGGCGACGTTTGCTACACTACCTTCACTATGCTCAAGACCCACTCCTGCGGCGAACTGCGCCTCACGCACGACGGCGAGACGGTCTCGCTCGCCGGTTGGGTGCACAGGCGGCGAGACCACGGCGGCCTGATCTTCATCGACCTGCGCGACCATGACGGCCTCGTCCAGACCGTCTTCAACCCACAGGAGAACGCCGGCGCTTACGCGGTCGCAGACTCTTGTCGCGGCGAGTACGTGCTCCTCGCGAAGGGAGCGGTAGCCCGCCGGCCGAAGGGCACGGAGAACGCCTCGCTCCCAACAGGCCAGATCGAGGTGCGGGTAAGCGAGGCGCGGGTGCTGAACCCGGCGAAGACGCCGCCCTTCTACATCACGGAAGAGACCGAGGTCGAGGAGCTCCTCAGGCTCAAGTACCGCTACCTCGACCTGCGTCGCGAGACGATGCACCAGAACATCGTCACGCGCCACCGCGTCGTCAAGTTCATCCGCGACTTCCTCAGCGAGCGCGGCTTCACGGAGATCGAGACGCCGCTACTTACCGCTCCGACGCCCGAGGGAGCGCGGGACTATCTCGTGCCGAGCCGGGTGCACGCCGGGCACTTCTACGCGCTCCCGCAGTCACCGCAGCAGTTCAAGCAGCTGCTGATGGTCGCCGGCTTCGAGCGCTACTTCCAGATCGCCCGCTGCCTGCGCGACGAGGACCTGCGCGCCGACCGCCAGCCAGAGCACACCCAGCTGGACCTCGAGATGAGCTTCGTTTCGGACGAGGAGGACATCTTTCGTCTGACGGAGGAGTTGTACTACAGCCTGGCGCAGACGCTCTTCTCCGACCGGCCGATCCAGGAACACCCGTTCCCGCGCATGACGTACGAAGAGTCGGTCCGGCGGTTCGGGAGCGACAAGCCGGACCTGCGCTACGGCCTCGAGCTGGTCGATTTCAGCGAGGCCCTCCGGGGGACGGAGTTCGCGGTCTTCCGGCAGGTGCTCGCGTCGGCCGGCCTCGTGCGAGGTCTCTGCGTGCCCGACGGCGCCGCCTTCAGCCGCAAGCAGACCGATGATATGACGACCTTCGTCCAGCAATACGGGGCGAAGGGCCTTGTCTCGATGGCCTTCCTGGGAGAGGGGAGCATCGAATCGCTGGTCGAAGAAGAGATCCGCTCGCCGGTCGCGAAGTACTTTAGTGTCGAGCAGGCGAAAGGGATGGCGCGCGTCGCCGGCGCGAAGCGAGGAGACATGTTGCTGCTCGTCGCCGACCGGCCCTCGGTCGCAAACCGCGCGCTCGACGGCCTGCGCCGCGAGCTGGCCGAGCGCCTCGAGCTCTACGACCCTAACGTGCTCGCTTTCGCCTTCCTGAAGGACGTACCGCTATTCGAGTGGAGCGACACGGAGAACCGCTGGGTGTCGATGCACCACCCGTTCACCTCGCCGCGTGAGGAGGACCTCCCGCTAATCGACAGCGACCCCGGCCGCGTCCGCTCACACGCCTATGACCTCGTTTGCAACGGCTGGGAGTTGTTCAGCGGGAGTATCCGGATCCACCAGCGCGACGTTCAAGAGAAGATGTTCGCTGTGTTGGGCATCTCGGCCGAGGAAGCCCGGCGCAAATTCGGGCACATGCATCGGCGCCGGCATCGACCGCTTAATGGCAGTACTCACCGGCCAGCCGGACATCCGCGAGGTGATCGCCTTCCCGAAAACTAAGAGCGCGTCCGAACCGCTTACGGGCGCGCCGACGACAGTCTCGCCGGAGCAGCTCCGTGAGCTGCATCTCGCGGTGACAGAAGAGGAGGAGGATGAGAGGCCGGCAAATCGGTAAAGGCAGATGGTTACGATTTAGACGACGTCGCTTCCCGCTCGTCCTGAGGTTTGCTCGAAGGACGGGCGGTGGCACCACGCTCTGTTACCCAGCGGCGCGGAGTACGCCTTATCGACAGCTCCTTCAGCACCTCCCAGTCGCGCCGGGCAAGTGCCCATTTCTTGTCCCGTGACCAAGACTTGATCTGACGTTCGGCCGCAAACGCCTCCTGCCGCGTCGCAATGTGTAACCGCGGAACCGCCCGTCTTGATGAGCGGAAAGTCGCGCCTCGAGGTTGTCGCAATGGCCGGTGTAAATTGACTTGTCCGAGCACTCTAGCATGTAGGCGTAGAAGGCCATTGACAAGCTCCATGTGAACTTGTGGCAGATGCGGGTCATTATCTGCAAGCGGTGGGTGTCACTCATCGTAGTCGGGCCGTTGTGTCCCGCTCATGGTTCGAGCGAACCTCACCACGAGCGCGAAGGAGCGTCGTCTCGGGAGGAATCATCTGCCTAGAAGACGGCGCGAGCGGCTGGTGTGTGACCCCGCTAATGGTTCGAGCGAACCTCACCACGAGCGGAAAGGAGCGTCGCCTCGGGAGGAAATCATCTGCCTAGAAGACGGCGCGGGCGTGTGCCACCCCGCTGATGGTTCGAGCGAACCTCACCACGAGCGGGAAGGAATGTAGTCCTTTTAGAAACCATGTGCCTAAACGGATGCCCTACGGGAACCGACTTCTGGCTCCAGGCTTCTTGCTCCTATAACATAACGTCAGCAAACCAAAGCCAGCCCGCTCGCGTTCTCTAGTTAGCACGCATGGAAACCCGCAGACTTGTCCTCACACTTACCGGCATAGGCGTCGTGCTGATCGTCGTCCTCGGTGGGCTTTCGATAGCGCTGCTGGCAACGGGCGGAGGGAACGATTCTGGCTCCGCCCAGAACGGCTCGCAGACCAGCCCGGCGGCCACCGCCCAGCTGCCTCAGCGCGTCGCGGGCGAGCTGCGCCTTTTTGGCGGCGACCCGATATCGCTTGATCCGGCCTGCGCCTCTGACGCCGATTCGGCGACGTACATCGTCGAGCTATTCTCGGGGCTCGTCTCGTTCGACAAGGACCTGAAGATCATCCCGGACATCGCCGAGAGCTGGGACACGAGTCAGGATGGGAAGGTCTATACATTCCACCTACGCAAGAATGTTGAGTTCCATGATGGGTCTCGTCGGGTGGTGGCTGATGACTTCAAGTTCTCGATGGAGCGAGCGCTCAATCCTGACACCCAGTCGACGGTGGGTGAAGTGTACCTTAGCGACATCGTGGGTGCGGACGACTTCATCGCGGGGCGGGCGCAGGAGGTCAGCGGGATCAAGGTCATCAACGACGACACGCTGGAGATCACAATCAAGGACCCGATTGTCTACTTCCTCGACAAGCTAACGTACCCCACCGCATACGTCGTGGACCGCCGGGAGGTGGGCAAGTCGACGTGTTTCCAGGGGGCGGACTGGACGCAACATCCAAACGGGACCGGGCCGTTCAAGATGAAGGAGTTCGTGCTGGGCCAGCGCATCGTGCTCGAGGCGAACACGCAGTTCTACTTGGATCCCAAGCCGTCGCTCAGCCAGATTACCTATCTCCTGAGCGGGGGTTCGCCGCTAGTGATGTACGAGAACGACGAGATCGACATTAGCGGCGTGGGAGTGAACGACGTAGAACGGATCCGCGACCCAAACGAGCCGCTGAACAAGGAGTACCACACCGGCGCGAACATGTCGACCGACTACATCGGTTTCAATACGCAGGAAGGACCGTTCAACGACCCGCGGGTACGCAAAGCGTTCGCGATGGCGACGGACAGAGCGCTGGTGGCGAAGACCGTCCTAATGGACATCCTATTGCCGGCTAAGGGCGTCCTGCCGCCCGGCATGCCGGGCTACGACGAAAACCTCGCGGGCATCCCGTACGATCCCGAGGGGGCGAAGGCGCTTCTCGATGAGGCGGGTGGCCCGGACATACTGAAAGATGTGACTCTGCTGACCTCCGGTCAGGGAGCAGCGCCCAGCGAGGCGCTGGCGGCGGTAACCGCATTGTGGAAGCAGAACCTGGGCGTCGATATCCAGATCGAGCAGGAAGAGTTGGGCATTTTCCTGAGAGACGTTGACCGGGGCAACTTCAAGATGTTCTCGCTGGGCTGGATCGCGGACTATCCGGACCCGCAAAACTTCCTCGAGATCAAGCTGCATTCGCAGAGCCCCGACAATGAGACGAAGTACTCAAACCCCGAAGTCGACAAGCTTCTGGACAGCGCGAGGACGGAAACCGACCAGGCGAAGCGGACAAGCGACTACCAGGAGGCCGAGAAGATCATCGTCGATGACGCGCCCTGGGTCCCGCTCTTCTATGGTCAGGACAGCGTCCTAGTGAAGCCTTACGTGAAGAATTTCGTCAACGCGCCCTTCGTCATCCCCAGGATGAGATACGTCACCATCGAGCGCTGACGAGGGCCAAAGCCGGTGAACGGCCTCGCCACATACGTCCTGCGACGGTTGCTCCTCGTCCCGGTCATCCTGTTTGTCGTCTCGATGGTGACGTTCGCGCTCGGCCGTTACGCGCCGAACGACTATGTGGCGATTCAGGCGGGGTCGAGGGCGAGGCCGGAGACGATAGAGCGCATCCGCGAAGAGCGCGGGCTAAACGACCCGGTGTACGAGCAGTACATCCGGTACGTAGGGAAAGCGCTTCGTGGAGATTTCGGCCAGAGCGTGAAGTACCGGGGGACAGATGTTCAGGATGTCATCTTCCCGCGCCTCTGGGTGACGTTGCAGTACAACGCAGTTGTGATGCTCCTAACCTTCGCGATCGGCATTCCAGTGGGTACGTGGGCGGCGTTGCGCCGCGGGACGTGGCTCGACCCGCTATCCATTGGCACTTTTGTGCTGGTGGCATCCGTGCCGGTGCTGGTGTCTGTTCCACTTCTTCAGTGGCTGTTTGCCGTGAAGCTCGGCTGGCTGCCCACGGGTGGTTGGAACGAACGAAACATCCTCGGGGTAAAGGTAGGCATATTCTCCGCCGAGGCGATCCTGCCCGTCCTTGCGCTAACCCTTGTTAGCGTCGCCGGGCTCGCCCGCTACATGCGGGCGCAGGTGCTCGATGTGCTGGACCAGGACTTCGTCCGCACGGCGCGGGCCAAGGGCTTGAATGAGTACCCTGTGATTACCCGTCACGTTGTCCGTAATGCGCTTCTGCCAATCGCTACTCTGATGGGCTTCGAACTGGCAAGCCTATTTACCGGCTCCATCATCCTAGAAACCTTGCTGGGCATTCCGGGTATCGGCCTGTTCGCCTTTGAATCGATCGGCAGCCGCGACTACGACAGCATCATGGCGATCGTGCTACTTGGCGCTCTTGTTTTTCAGATCGCGATGCTGTTAGTGGATATTGCCTACGGGTTCATCGATCCTCGCATTAGGCTTTCCGCCGAGGGGCCGACGTGAACCAGGCCGAGCTTACAGCCGGAAGCCTAGAAGCCGGCGAGATACGAAGGACCCCGCAGTTTCGCTTTTACCGGCGATTAGTGCGAAGGCCCGTCGCCGTCGCTGCGATCCTAATCATTCTTGTCGTGTATACAGCCGGTGTTCTGGCACCGGTCGTCGCTCCGTACCATTTCGACGACGCGGACCTGCACAACACTTTTGCATCGCCGAGCGGCGACCACTTGCTGGGAACGGACCGCCTGGGGCGAGATGTCCTTTCCCGCCTTGTCTGGTCGGCTCAGACGACGGTGATAATTTCAGCTCTCACGGTGATCGGCGGCAGCCTTATTCTGGGCGTCTCGCTCGGGCTCACAACCGGCTACTTTGCTGGTCGTGTGGACAGCGTCATCATGAGGGTGGCCGACGCCTTGTATTCTGTGCCTACCTTCCTTCTCATACTGATCATCAACGCAACCATGAAAGACCGGATCAAGAGCCTTTTCCATGACATCGAAGACTTTAGCGGGATCGGCGGCCTTGTAAGATCAGGCGCTCCGAACTTCTTCTTGCTGTCCTTGGCCCTCTCGATTTTCGGATGGGTGGGCATGGCGCGACTGGTCCGCTCACAAGTGCTTTCCTTGCGAGAGTCCAACTACGTGCTCGCCGCAAGGGCGATCGGTAGTTCTACGCCACGTATCCTCTTTCGTCATCTGCTCCCGCAATTGACGAACCTGATGGTCGTTACGATCACTCTCTCGCTTGGCGCGGTGGCTCTGGCTGAGGTCTCGCTGACGTTCTTGGGCATCGGTGTTGAGGACCACGCCAGTTTCGGCGTGATGATTTTCCAGTACGCCGGGCCGACCAACGTACGCGCTCATCCGCTGCTGCTCTTCGCGCCAACAATCGTAGTCGCCTCGCTGATGCTCTCCTTCAACCTGCTGGGCGATGCGCTGACAGACATACTTTCGCCGCGGCGGAGGTGATCGTGGGAGAGCCAGAGGTCCGACCCGCCACCGCCCGCGAGATCGAGGCCGATTGGCGGGAATTCACGGGCGGCCCGCCGGTCGTCGGCGTGCTTCGCGAGTATGAGGCTGCGGATGTCGAAGGCATCGTCTGGCACGATGAGGCGATCGGGCGCACCGGCGTGGTCACGTGGTGGATCGAAGGCGAACGCGCAGAGATCGTCTCGGTCCATGCGGAACCGCAGGGTGGCGGCACCGGCACGCGAATAATGGACGCAGCCGAAGAAGAGCTGCGCGGTCGGCGAGTGAAGACGGTTGTCCTCGCGACGACGAATGACAATATCCGCGCGTTGAACTTTTACATCACGCGCGGCTTCCGGCTGGTCCGGCTCCATCTCGATGCGATGGACCGCGTCCGGGCGCTGAAACCGGGCGTGCCGTCTACGGGCCGCGATGGCGTCCCGCTGCAAGATGTGTGGGAGCTGGACAAGGTCCTCTAGCGCGTCTCTCGCGCGCCCCATGCTGTGAACAAGCGGATGGGCCCTTATCGACATATCCAGTGACACCCGGGCCGTGTCCTGGGAAAGCCCGCTGCTATAATCGAGATATGAAGGTCTCCACGAAGCGCCTCCCTGATAGCCAGGTCCTCCTGGAAATTGAGGCGGACGAGCAGCAAATGGAGCGCTCTCTGGACAAAGCATTCCGGCGGCTGGCCCAGCGGGTGGAAGTGCCGGGATTCCGCAAGGGAAAGGCGCCTGCCGGCATGCTCGAACGGCATATCGGCCGCGCGCGCGTGGTCCGGGAAGCGCTGGACATTCTCATTCCTGAGGCCTACAACCAGGCGATCGAGGAGCAGGACGTCGACGCCATCGGCCAGCCTTCCATCGAGCTAGTCAATGATGAGCCGCTGGCATTCAAGGCGACTGTACCTGTGCGACCGACGGTAGAGCTGGGTGAATACAACAGTGTGCGGGTGAAGCGCGAGCCGGTCAGCATTGACGAGGGCGAAGTGGATAAGGCGCTCGAAGAGCTGCGCCACCGGTACGCGGTCCACGAGCCGGCTGAGCGGCCTGTACAGATGGGGGACATCGTCCGCGCGGATGTGCGGGGCGTAATCGACGGTAGGGAGGTCTACAAGGAGGACGATGCCGAACTGCGGTTGCGCGAAGGGGCAACAATCCTCCTGCCTGGCATCGCGGAAGGGATAATCGCTGCGGAAAAAGGTACTCCGAAAGAGATCGCGGTCACCGTGCCGGAAGGTGAGCGGCCGCTTTCCGGCAAAAGCGGAACGTTCACCGTTACCGTGAAAGAGGTGAAGGAGGAGCAGTTGCCGGCCCTGAACGACGATTTCGCTCGCGAAGTGGGCGAGGGCTTCTCGTCACTTGATGCCTTGCGCGACCGCCTGCGGAACGATATGCGCGAGCGGTTGCAAGCGCAGGCTGAGGAAGAGTATCGGAACAAGGCAGTCGGGGCGCTCGTCGAAACCGCGGCGACGATCGAGTTCCCCCCCGTGATGGTCGAGCGTGAAGTCGAGCGCTTGATTCAGGACCAGGCGCGCCATCTCGGTCTCGAGGTGGAGCAGTACCTAGCGAACACAAGGCGGACGCGGGACGAACTCAATGAGGAGCTTCTGCCTATAGCGACGGATCGAGTGAGGCGGTCGCTGGCGCTTACCCGTCTGGCTGAACAAGAGGAGATCAAGGCCGAAAACCAAGAAGTGGACGCCGAGGTCGATCGGCTGGCAGGGTCGGCGGGTGAGCAAGCGGACCAGTTGAGGAAGCTGTTCGGCAGTCCAGACGGCCGCGCAGCCATCGCGCGGTCGCTTGTCACACGCAAGACGATGGACCGCCTGACAGAGATAGCCACCCGCGATGGAACCACAGCCCCGGAAAAGAAGAGTAGAAGGAAACCTGCGAAAGCCGCAGCCAAGTGAACGATGGAGGAAGCATTGTGAGACCCGAAGCATTAGTACCGTACGTAGTCGAGCAGAGCCCGCGTGGTGAGCGCGCGTTCGATATCTTTTCGCTTCTGTTGAAGGAGCGGATCGTCTTTCTGGGCACGCCCATCGACGATCAGATCGCGAACCTGATCATCGCTCAGCTTCTGTACCTCGAACGAGAGGACCCGGAGAAGGACGTGAACATGTACATCCACTCCCCGGGCGGTGTGGTCAGCGCGGGACTGGCTATTTACGACACGATGAACTTAATGCGGTGTGACGTAGCGACGATCTGCGTGGGCGGTTGCGCCAGCATGGGGACTGTGCTTCTGGCGGCGGGAACGAAGGGTAAGCGTTATGCTCTGCCGAACTCGACGATTCACATTCACCAGGCGGTGATCCGCGGCGTTGGGGGTCAGGCGACGGATGTTGAGATCCACGCCAGAGAGGTGCTTCGCCAGAACCAGGTGATCCGGGAGATTCTTGCGAAGCACACCGGACAAGACCTGGAGCGCATCATCCGCGACACCGACCGCGATTTCTTCATGGACCCGCCTCAAGCGAAGGAGTACGGTATAATAGACGAAATCCTGCAAGGTTCGA
>WNGD01004682.1_pt1 | contig 22453 bp, 23 predicted proteins | sample 5400671 | NCBI WGS metagenome assembly WNGD01 (sample SAMN13153369, study PRJNA577476) | soil metagenome | isolation source: 40 cm soil or saprolite under grassland replicate 2 | place: USA:California | collected 2016-06-15 | reverse complement strand
ACGACCCGGGAGTAGGCGGGAAGCCCGAAGCTGCGTTGTCTGACTAGGCGCGGCTGATGTACCGCTTCTCGCGAGGGTCGACCTTGACGCGGTCGCCCGGGTTCACGAAGAGCGGAACCTGCACGACGGCTCCGGTCTCGAGCGTCGCGGGCTTCGTCACGTTCGAGACCGTGTCGCCCTTCACGCCCGGTTCGGTCTGGGACACGGTCAGCTCCACCGATGCAGGGAGCTGAACTCCGGTCGGCGCGCCGTTGACGAGCAGCATCTGTACCGAGCTGGACGGGAGCATGAAATCGAGCGCATCCTCGACCGTGCCGCGCGGGAGCGCCGTCTGCTCGTAGGTGTCCTGGTCCATGAACACGACTTCGTCGCCGGAGTCGTAGAGGTACTGCATGTCCTTCGTCTCCGTCCGAACGCGGGGAAACTTCTCGCCGGCACGGAACGTCCGGTCGACGACTGCGCCGGTGTCGAGGCCCTTGAGCTTCGTGCGGACGAACGCGCCGCCTTTGCCCGGCTTGACATGCTGGAACTCGACGATGCGCCAGAACGAGCCGTCGAGCTCGATGTGCATCCCGTTCTTGAACTGATTCGTGTTGACGGTCTCGGCCAAGGCGAAGAGCGTAGCGATCAGCCGACCGTGATCAGGTCTTTGCGGAATCCGGTGAGATTCTCGATGCCGCCATTCGTGACGACCACGTTGTCCTCGATCCGGATTCCCGCTCGGCCCTCCAGGTAGATCCCGGGCTCGACCGTCACTATGTTGCCCGCGGCCAGGGTGTCTGTCGATTCGGTTGAGAGTCGCGGCGCCTCGTGCACCTCCAGGCCCAGACCGTGCCCGAGCCCGTGGCCGAAGGTGCCGGCGAATGCGGTGGCATCAATCACGCGCCGGGCCGCGGCGTCGGCATCGAAACCCCGCACGCCGGAGCGAAGCGCATCGAAACCCGCCTGCTGGGCGGCGAGCACGAGAGCGTAGGCCTCCTTGATCGGTCCTTCGACGAATCCGGTCGTGAAGGTCCGCGTGTAGTCGGACGCGTAGCCGCCGACGATGCAGCCGGTGTCCACGATCACGGTCTCGCCGCGTGCGATCTGCCGATCGGTGGCACGGCCATGCGGCCGCGCCGAGTTCGGTCCCGACGCGACGATCGTCTCGAACGCGACGGCTTCGGCGCCTTCGTCGTGAAAGAGCTGCTCGATCGTCCAGGCGAGATCCCGTTCGGTCCGGCCGATGAAGCGTTCCTCGACCAGCCGCTCGAAGACCCGATCGGTGATCTCGCAAGCGCGTTTGATCGCCGCAAGCTCGTCCTGGTCCTTGACCGCACGGAGACGCTCGACCAGACCGCGACGCGGGACAGGCTCGACGGAGCCGTCCCGAAGCGTCTCGTAGCCTGCGTAGGAGACGAAATCGGCTTCGAATCCGATGCGCCCGGACAACCTGCCCGCAAGATCGGTCAGCAGGGCCCGCCTCGTCTCCTCGAACTCCACGCCTTCGACCGCTCGCGCCGCCTCCGAGTAGCGGAAGTCGGTGAAGAGCCGAGCGCGGTCCTGCTCGACTAAAAGCGCAGCGTTCGAGCTCTTGAACCCGAAGAGGTAATGGACGTTCGTCGGGTTGGTGACGAGAAGCGGCTCCTCGAGTAATTCCCGGAGCCGCTCGATGCGAGGATTCACCGCGCGGCTCCCACCTGCTGGACGATGAACTCGAGCGCCTCGCGGTAGCCGTCCGCGCCTTTGCCGAGGATGCGTTTCGCCGCCAGGTCGGCAACGACAGACGTGCGCCTCCACTCCTCCCGCTCTTCGATGTTGGAGAGGTGCACCTCGACGATCGGTGCTTCGAAGAGTTCCAGGGCATCGCGGACCGCATACGAGTAGTGCGTCCAGGCGCCGGGATTCACGACGACCCCGTCGGCCCAGTCGAGCGCGTCATGGCACCAGTCGACGTACTCGCCTTCGTGATTGGTCTGCCGGCAGCGAACGTGACACCCGAGCGCGGCAGCCCACTCGTAGATGCGTGTCTCGAGCTCCGAGAGCGACATGCGGCCGTACAGCGCGGGATCGCGACGTGCCAGGACGTCGAGATTGACCCCGTTGAGGACGACCACCTGCATCGGGGCACTCTAGACTTTCGATCTCGATGGCAGAACGGGCCAACCTCTTCACGAATGAGTGGGATTTCGAGCACATCGGAGTCGGGGTTGCAACGATCGCCGGTCGGGCAGGCTCGGAATTGCTCGGCGCGACCGTGTACGAGCTCGCACCGGGCGCACGCTGGGCGGATCTGCACGTGCACTACGCAAACGAGGAACTGATCGCCGTGCTCACGGGAACACCGTCGCTTTACACCCTCGACGGAGGCCGCAAGCTGGCCGCAGGTGACGTGGTCGCCTGCCGACGTGGTAGAGAAGGCGCGCATCGCCTCGAGAACGAGTCGGAGGAACCGGCGCGCGTCATGATCGTCTCGACGATGCTCATGCCGGAAGTCGTCGAATATCCGGAACAGGACCGCGTCTTTGTGATGACCGAGGCGCCGTACACAGAAGGCGTGCACGATCCCGAGGGCTACGGTCGCCTTCTCCGCGTCTTCGAGCGCGCGGAGGGCCGGCCCGTCCCACCCGACGCCTAGTCGCGAATCAACTCGTCGAGCGACGCGCGGGCCGTTTGTGGATCGACGCTCGTGAGGTGGGGACCGTCATCCCCGAGCAGAACGAGTCTGATCTCGCTCCCCAGCGCCTTCTTGTCACGACCGAGAGCGGACCAGGCACGCTCGCGGTCGACGTGCACGGGGCGTGGATCGAGCACTTGCTCGACGACGTCCGTGGGACGGCCGGAGAGCCGCAGCGCGGCGACCAGACCGAGCGCAACCGCGTCGCCGTGCGACAGACCTTGGTATCCAGCCGCAGTCTCGAGTGCATGCGCGAAGGTGTGCCCAAGGTTGAGGATCGCGCGGCGGCCCTGATCGAAGGGATCGCCTAGGCACACCGCCGACTTGAACGCGGCGCAGGCCCGAATCATCGCCTCATCCTCGAGCTCCCAGAGCGTGCGGCCCGCGAGCAGTCCCGTCTTCACCACTTCCGCCATCCCTTCACGTCGTTGAGCCTCGCTCAACGTCGCGAGCACGTTCGGATCGGCGATGACTCGAGCCGGATAGTGGAATGCGCCGACGAGGTTCTTCCCATCCGGAAGGTCGATGGCGGTCTTGCCTCCGATTGCCGCGTCGACCTGCCCGAGCAACGTCGTGGGGACGGCGATCCAGCGAACGCCGCGCATGTACGTCGCGGCGGTGAGGCCCGCGACGTCCGTCGTCGATCCGCCGCCGTAGCCGACGATCGTCCCGTGCCGATCCAGGCCGAGCTCCTTCCACAACTGCTCGATGACTGCCGGGGTCTTCGCAGCCTCTCCTCGGGGCACGCGGTGGACGGCTGCAGGATCGAAGCCCAATGGATGGATGTCGAGCACGTGCTCGTCGCCGATCAGTGCAACGGCTTCGAGGCTTTCGTGGAACCGGTCCGCGAGCGTTTCGAGCAGCCCCCGCCCGACATCGATCTCCAGCGCGGCTAGCAGCACGTCTTCGGTGCTCGCGACAAGTCGTGTCGATACCCGTTCGTACAACGGTTGCCGCTCCTCGAAGAGACGCCTGAACCGATCCTCGTCGCGCGCAAGCGGACGGCCGCTGTCGCGAGCCCGCTTCCATGCTTCGGCCACGTCGACGTCCACCCAGAGAGTGAACGCATCGGAGAGGAGCCGCTCACGCGTCCGCTCGGAGAGCACTGCGCCACCCCCGAAAGCGATCACCGCCGGCGTGGACGACGCGAGAACCTCTGCGGCGATCCCTTCCTCGATGTTGCGGAACTCGGGCTCGCCCCGCGCGAAGAGCTCCGCAACGGGACCGTGCCGCCGCTCGATCTCGCGATCGAGGTCGACGAACGGCCTGCCGCTGAGGGCAGCGACGTCCTGGCCGATCGTCGACTTTCCCGCGCCCATGAATCCAACAAGCGCGAGATGACGGCCGAGCGCGCCTACCTGGGTGACCAGTCGATCCGCTCCAGATACGCGCGGTGCGCAGCAAGGAGGTCCCCGAGCGCATCACCGCCGAACTTCTCGTTGGCGGCGCGGGCAAGCTCCCAGGCCACGCATGCCTCAGCCACGACTGCGAGCGCCTCGACCGCGGCAGTGTCGCTCCGCTCGACGAGCGCCTGTGCCGACTCGCCCGTCTGCAGGTCGACCGAGGCGAGCGGCTTCATCAGCGTCGGCAACGGCTTCATCGCGGCACGAATAACGATCTCCTCCCCGTTCGACACGCCGCCCTCGATCCCGCCAGCGCGGTTCGTCCCGCGGTGGAGCCCACGCTCGTCGCGGAGGATCTCGTCGTGTGCAGCGGAGCCGCGCTTCGACGCCAACTCGAAGCCCTCGCCGATCTCGACGCCTTTCACTGCCTGCGTGCCCATCAGCGACGCGGACAGCCGTGCGTCGAGGCGGTCGTCCTTCGTCGCGTACGAGCCGAGACCGGGAGGAACACCCCGTGCGCGAACCTCTACCACGCCGCCGACCGTGTCCCGATCAGCGCGCGCCTCGTCCACCCGCTGCTCGAGATCTTCCGTCAGCACTCGCCCGGCAACCTCGACACCGATCTCCGCGAGCAGCGCCTTAGCCACAGAGCCCGCAGCGACGATCACGGCGGTGTGGCGCGCGCTCGCCCGCTCGAGCACATCGCGCACGTCCGATAGGCCGTACTTCATTGCGCCGGCGAGATCGGCATGTCCCGGCCGGGGCAACGTGACTCCCTTCGTCCCCTTACCTGAAGGCTCGCCTTCCGGCCGCCAGGGACTCATCCCCCACTCCCAGTTCTTGTTGTCGCGGTTGCGCACGATGAGGGCGAGCGGCGTTCCCAGCGTCCGCCCATGACGAAGCCCGGCGAGCACCTCGACCTCGTCTCGCTCGATCTGCTGACGTGGACTCCGGCCGTAGCCCTGCTGGCGCCGGTGGAGGTCCGCGTCGATCGCAGCCTTCTCCAGCACGAGCCCAGCCGGTAGTCCGGTCACGATCGCGACGAGCGCCGGGCCGTGTGATTCGCCTGCGGTTGCGAGCCTCAGTGTCATCAGGCGGAGCGTACTGCGGCCCGCATCACGTCGACCGGCGCGGGCACGCCGGTCCACGTCTCGAACGACGCGGCGCCCTGGGCAACGAGGACGTCGAGCCCGTCGACGACGCGCGCTCCTGCGGCCACCGCCGCACGCGCGGTCGCAGTCGGTGGATACGGAAGGTCGACGAGCGTCTGTCCGGGAGCGACCTCGAAGAGGACCTCGTCGCGGACGGACGTGGCGTTGAGGATGAGGTCGGCGTCCGACACTTCCGGCGGCCACGTCCCCCGACGTGAGAAGCGGGGTGCATCGGGGACTACTGCGGCGAAGGCGACGGCCGCGCCGCCATCCCCGACGATCGCGGGGTGTCGAAACTCGAGCTCACTGAGGATGGCTGCGTCCGTCGAAGAGCCGAAGACGCGACCGTTGCGGACGACGAGCGTATTGATGGACTCTTCGTCGGTGTCGACGAGCTTGGCCGCCGCCAGCTTGTGCGGAGTCGTGACGTTCGCGCCCGCGAGACCAAGCGCCACGAGCCCTCGCACAGCCTCCTCCAGCCGGTCGGCCGCGACGGGCAGCGGCACGTATGCCCAGTCGAGGCCTCGCGCCGCGAAGGCTGCGTTGTGCATCAGCGGCGATAGCGACTGCGCGACGGGATCGCCGAGCAAGCCGACGAGCCGAGTCTCACCCGTGATCACGGGCCGTAGCCGTGCGCGTTCGCGTACTGCTGGAACGCCTTGTTGCTCGAGGTGAAGAAGTGGTGCTTCTTGTCCGGCTTCCGGACGAAATAGAGGTACTTCACCTTCGCCGGATGAGCCGCGGCCTGCAGTGACGCGAGGCCCGGGTTCGCGATCGGCGTCGGAGGCAGCCCTCTACGCTTGCGCGTGTTGTAGGGCGAGTTGCTCTGGAGCTGCGACTGATGGATCGATTCGGTCGGCGGAATGTTGAGCCCATACCGCAGCGTGGCGTCGATGCCGAGCTGCATGCCGGCGTGCAGGCGGTTGTAGATCACCGCCGAGACGAGCTGGCGCTCGTCGGGTGACAGTGTCTCCTTCTCGACCATCGACGCGATGATCAGCACGTCGTAGGGCGTCAGGTTCTTGGACCGGGCGTAGCCGAGATCGATCTGTTTCCAGTTCTCGCAAAAGGCATCGAGCTGCTCGCGCACGAGCTGCGCCGAGGTCGTGTCCTTGAAGAACTCGTAGGTTGCCGGGAAGAGGAAGCCCTCGACGGTCCGCACCTTGTTCCGGAAGCACGATGGAACTTGCGGCTTGGCGGTCGCGGCGAGGTACGCCGCCCGGGCAAGGCGCGGCTGGATCTTCCGCTTGCGCGCCGCGATCCTGGCGACCGCGGCGACACGCTCGGCCATCTGCTTCCGCGTGAAGCCCTCAGGGAAGACGACGTGGAACGGCTTCGGCACTGCGATCACCGTCTCGACGATGCCGGTCGCGGTGGTGCGGGTCACCGTTCGGTAGACGAGCGTGCTGGACAGCGTCGACGTCTGGCCGGCTCGGTTGGTGTTGTCGCCGCCGCCGATTGCGGCGACGGCAAGCCAGCCGAGCCCACCGAGGACGAGCACGAGCACGCCAAGCGCGAGCACGCGCCGCCTGGTGAGCTGGCGAGGGTTGGGTCCTTGCGGCGGACGCCCCTGCCGCGGCGGCATTACGCCGGGGCGCTGCTCGCCCATGTCAAGTATCCCGAGAGAAGATGTGCCGCAGCCCGAGCGTCTTCGGGCGCGTCGGCCGGAGTCTGCTTCGCAAGATCGGTCGTGAAGCGTTCGTCGAACGTGACGACCGGGACGTTCGTCACGTCGCTCAAAGCGTCGACGAAGCGGTCCGTCTCGCGCGCCTGCTCCCCGCGTTCGCCACGCAGGGTCAGCGGGAGCCCGACGACGACGCGATCGACCTCGTGCTCGCCGATCAGGGCCGCCAGACGGGCGAGCCCGTCACCGGTCGAAGCCTCTTCGACGACACAGAGCGGTCGTGCGATGGTGCCGGTGGGGTCCGAGACGGCGACCCCGGTGCGAGCCCGGCCGTAGTCGAGTGCGAGGACCTTCACTCGAGCGCTGCTGCGATCGCTTGCTTCCCGGCTTCCAGTGCGCCGCGTAGTCCGTCCGGATTCTTGCCGCCTGCCTCGCCCAGGGTGGGTCGCCCGCCGCCTCCGCCATCGATCTGCTTGCCGAGCTCACGCACGAGCTTCGAGGCGTCGAGGCCGCGGCCGACGAGGGACTCGTCGAGATTGACGACCAGGTAGACGCGCCCGTCGTCGACGGAGGCTTCGGCTTCTTCGACTCTCTCCGGCCGCGTTCGAGCTCTGCACGCAGCTCGTCCGCCTCGCGCATCGTCGCGTGGAGATACGCAAACGCCTCGCCGGAGGTGATCGCCTCGATTCGCCGCGCGCCGGCGCCGACCGAGCCCTCCGAGAGGATCACAAACGGGCCGATCTCCGCCGTCGATCTGACGTGGGTGCCTCCGCACAGCTCCCGCGAGAAACCGGAAATCTCGACGACGCGCACGTGATCGCCGTACTTCTCGCCGAACAGCATCATCGCGCCGAGCCTGCGTGCCTCGTCGATCGGCGTCACGAAGGCGCGCACGGGCAGGTTCTCGAACACCTTCTCGTTGACGAGGTGCTCGACCCGTTCCCGCTCTTCGTCCGTGAGCTGCTGCGGATGCGTGAAGTCGAAACGGAGCTTGTCCGGCCGTACTGCAGAACCTGCCTGCTTGACGTGCTCGCCGAGCACCTCCCGCAGCGCCTCGTGCAGCAGATGTGTCCCGGTGTGATTCGCCATCGTCGGGAACCGGACCCCCCAGGCCACGACGGCCCGGATGCGGTCGCCTTCGGAGAACCCGTCACCCTCGAAGAGCAACACCTGATCCTCCTCGAGCCGGTAGGCCTCGCGCAGCTCGGCGCGGGCCCCGGACCCGTCGTCGCGCTCGATCCAGCCGGTGTCGGTGACCTGGCCGCCACCCTCCGGATAGAAGGGCGACTCGCGCAGCTTCGCGAGGAAGAGCCCGTCGCCGAGATCATCAAGGGCACCGATCTGGGTCAAGACCTCGGTCTTCTCGTAGCCCACGAACTCCGTGCGGAAACCGGCGCGCTTCGCGAACTCGGCTGCCCGCTTGTCGTCTTTCGAGAGCGCGCCTCGCGAGCGTGTCCGCTGCTGCTCCATCAAGCGCGTGAACTGCTCTTCGTTGACGCCGAGTCCCCGCTCGCGGGCGAGCTCGCGGGTCAACTCGAGCGGAAAGCCGTAGGTGTCGTGCAGGCGGAATGCGTCCTCGCCCGGGATGACGTCATCCTTCTGCGCAATCTCGTCGAAGAGGCGCAGCCCGCGCTCGAGTGTCTTCCCGAACCGCTCCTCCTCCGCGGTGAGGATGCGATGGATTTCGTCGCGATGCTCGACGAGCTCCGGATAGCCCTCCTTCATCTGCTCGATCACGACGTCAGAGAGCCGCGAAAGATAGGGCGGCTCGAGTCCCACGCGTGCTCCCTGTTGTATGGCGCGACGGATGATCCGCCGCATCACATAGCCGCGACCCTCGTTCGCCGGCGAGATGCCGTCGGCAGCCAGGAACGTCATCCCACGACCGTGGTCGGCGAGCACGCGATGTGCCTTCGTCGCCTCGGGGGAGTCGCCGTAGGCGACGCCGCTCTGCTCCGCGATCCAGCCCATGATCGCCTGGTAGACGTCGGTCTCGTAGACCGTCATGACGTTCTGGAGGATCGCCGCCGTTCGCTCGACGCCCATGCCCGTGTCGACGTTCTGCTTCGGAAGCGGTGTCAGCTTGCCGTCGACGTGAAGCTCGAACTCCATGAAGACCAGATTCCAGAATTCGAGGAAGCGTTCGCAGCGGGTGCAGCTCGGCTTGCAGTCCGGCTCGCCGCAACCGTGCTCCTCGCCCCAGTCGTAGTACATCTCCGTGTCCGGGCCGCACGGGCCCGGGCCACCGACGGACCAGAAATTCTCGGATGCCGGCAGGAAGACGATGCGTTCGGTCGGCTGCCCGATCTTCACCCAGTGGTCGTACGCGACCTTGTCCTCGCCGAGCTCGAGCTCCGGATCGCCCGCGAACACGCTCACCCAGAAACGGTCCGGGTCGATCTTCAGGTGCTCGAAGACGAACTCCCAGGCGAGGTCGATCGCACCTTCCTTGAAGTACTGGCCGAACGAGAAGTTGCCGAGCATCTCGAAGAACGTCAGGTGCGAGCCGTCGAGCCCGACTTCGTCTATGTCCGGCGTGCGGAAACACTTCTGCACCGTTGTGAGGAGCGGCGCCGGCGACGGCTCGCGTCCGAGGAAGTAGGGCATGAGCGGCTGCATACCCGCCGTCGTCAACAGTGTCGAGCGGTCGTCCGCGCGCGGAACGAGCGGTGCTGAGGGCCGAAAGACGTGCCCCTTGGACTCGAAGAAGGCGCGATACCCGGCGCGCAACTCGGCTGACGTGCGCATCCCTCGATTGTAGGGGCGCGGTCAGGCGGTCTCGGCGACGAAGACCGTGCTGTGCCGCCGGACTCGGAGCGGCTCGTCGAAGGGGCCTGCCGTCACGAGAGACCCCAGGTCATCCCAGCTGGCCGCGAATCTGCGGACAGCGTCCTCGTCCATCGTGATCCAGCCACGCGCCTCGCGCCGGCTGACCGACGCGAAGTGACGGCGTAGCGATTCTTCGCCGTTCTCGCTGCGAAACGTGAACTTCCGGAGCGACGTCGGACGTCCGGCAAGGTCCCAGAGCTCCTGGAGATGGTCGACCCCGTTCGTTACGGCGACGAGGCGACCACCCGATTTCAGGACCCGTGCGACCTCAGCAAGACCACGCTCCAGATCGGGCACGTGGTAGAGCATCCATGCAGCCACGACGACGTCGAACTCGGCGTCGTCGAACGGAAGCTCTTGCACGTCGCCGACAAGCGCATCGATTCCCTTCGACTGCTGAATCTCGACCATGCGCTCCGACTGGTCGGTGGCGATCACCTCTGCGCCGAGCTCGTCGCGAATCCGCTCGGCGAGCTCTCCCTCGCCCCCTCCGACCTCGAGCACACGTCGCGGCCCAACCTCGGCAACCGCTTGGAACGCGAACATGCGCGGGTCGTCGCCCTCGGCGTTGGCATAGGCCGACTTTCGAGCCTTGAGATTGTCCTCGCTCTGGTATTGCGCTCGGACGAAGGCCGACTCGTCGATCCGTTGCGTCAACCTCTAGCGACTTTCGGCTCAGCGCCTTCCTCCGCGGCGATCTCGTCGCGGATCTTCTCGAGCGAGCGCCGGATCAGGCGCGATACGTGCATCTGAGAGATGCCGACCTGCTGGGCGATCTGCGACTGCGTCAATCCTTCGAAGAAGCGGAGATGGAGGATCTTGCGCTCTCGTTCGTCGAGGACGCGGAAACCGGGTGCAAGGACGGCGCGGTCCTCCGAAACGTCGTATTGATGCTCCTCGGTGCCGATCGACTCGAGTGGATCGAGCTCCTCCCCGTCGTCGCTTCCACCGCCCCCCGAAGAGAGCGACAGCGACGAATAAGCCCGGCCGGACTCGAGCGCCTCGAGGACCTCTTCCTCTTCGACCCCTGCCCCCTTGGCGAGCTCGGCGATCGTTGGCGAGCGACCGAGCTGGACCGTCAGCTGCTCCACCAGCTTGGACAGCTGCACGTTGAGCTCCTGGAGCCCACGCGGGACGCGGACAGACCAGCCCTTGTCGCGGAAGTGGCGTTTGATCTCACCGATGATGTTCGGCGTCGCATAGGTGGTCAATTCGACGCCGCGGTCGATGTCGAAGCGGTCGATCGCCTTGATCAGTCCGATCGCGCCGATCTGGACGAGGTCCTCGAGCTGCTCACCGCGATAGGAGTACCTCCGGGCGAGCGACCGCACGAGCGACATGTACTGCTCGATCAGCTGCTCGCGCGCCTGCAGGTCACCCTCCTCGTGATAGCGACGAAGCAGGACCTTGTCGGCTTCGCTCATCCGCGTCCCCCTTTCAGGGCGTCGAGCCGCTTCGTCAGCTCGACCCACTGCGAGCCGTCGCGGTCCTCGATCTCGACGGAGTCGCAGACGGCGCCGAGGATCCGGCAGAGGTTCAGCGAATCCGCCCCGCCTTCCTCGAGCTCGGCGCGCACCGAGCTGAACGGGCCGACGATCATGCGGAGCTCTCCGTCCTCGACGAGCACGCGGAGGGTCACCTCTCTGCCGTCGCTGGGGCTCTCGAGCAGCGAGTCGAGTGCAAGCTCGAGGTCCTCGAGGTTCTCGAACGTCAGGTTGAGGCGCGCGGCTAGCCCACCCAGCACGAGATGGGCGACGCTGTGAAAGGCGTCGTCTGCGGGCAGCGTCAGGCGGATCTCGTCAGCGATCACGTCTCCCTCCAGTCCGGTCCACTGGGTAGAACGAACGACCAGCATCACCGGTTGCGCAGGTGAGTGCTAGGACATCCACCTGGTTCGGATACTACGGATCAGGCTTGAATGAGCCCGGCCCCCACGACCACATCGTCCTCGTAGAGGACCGCCGCCTGTCCCGGGGCAACGCCGTACGCGGGTCGATCGAGTTCGAGGCGAAAACCGCCGTCGTACTCATGGACTCGCGCAGGAACGGCGTCCGATCTGTAGCGGAGCTTCGCCTCCGCACGGCGAACAGGCGCGTAGAGGTCTCCTGAGGCCTCGATCGTCGTCCGGGCGAGCGCCTCGAGCGGACCGACGACAACGGTGTTCATCGTTGCATCGGATCGGATCGCGTAGAGCGGCGCCTGTGCTGCAACGCCGAGTCCCTTCCGTTGGCCAGGAGTGAACCGCCAGTAACCGCCGTGCTTGCCGATCTCCCGTCCGTCTTCGTCGACGATCGAGCCCTCCTGCGCCTCGAGCCCGCGTCGCTCGAGGAACGAGCGATAGTCGTCGCCCGCAAGGAAGCACGCTTCCTGGCTCTCTTCGCGCCCCGCCACCGAGAGACCTGCGCGCTCGGCCTCGGCCCGCGTCTCAGCCTTGGTTTGCGTGCCGAGCGGGAAGGAGATCCGGTCGAGCTTTGCCGGGTCGAGCCGGGCCAGCATGTACGACTGGTCCTTTGCCGAATCGAGCGCGCGCGCGAGCAGGAGCCTGCCGCGATGCTCGACGATCCGGGCGTAATGTCCGGTGGCGAGCGTGTCGGCTCCGGCCCGCCGGGCGAACGCGAGCAGCCTTGCGAAACGAAAGCCGCCGTTGCAGTTGATGCATGGATTCGGTGTCTCTCCACCCTCGTAGCCCCGCACAAACGGGTCGACCACCGCACGGCGAAACTCCTCGCGAAGGTCGAGCGTCACGTGCGGGACGCCGAGCGAGTGACACGTCGCGCGTGCGGCAAGAACCGCGTCGGGGGAGCAACAGGCGCGCTCCGAATTGGGCCCGTCGGGATCGAGCCAGAGCCGAAGCGTGACGCCGATCGCATTCGGCAATGACTTGAGCAGCGCGACGGCGCTGTCGACGCCGCCACTCATCGCAACGGCAACGCAACCAGGAGAACGTGGCGCGCGAAACACAGGCCCGATCGCGTTGGCCAAGGCATCGACCGCAAGCGTCTCGCCACCAACCGAAGCAGCCTCGAGCAACGTCAACCCAACAAGCGACCGCTCGAGCCCAGAAGCATCAGCATCGACAATGCGCTCCCCATCAAACCGGAGCTGCACGAGTGCAAACTCAGGTCCACGTGCAGAATCACCAATGAGCTCAATCACAAACTCAGGCTAGCGGCAATGACCGCGAGTGCCGGCTCCGCCGGCGCTCGCCACCCAACGCCACGAGGACCTAGTCCGTTACTCGGCCGTGAAGTCCGCCGCGCCGAAGGCGCGGCGGACTTCACGGCCAAACCCTGCCGTGATCTGCGCCCGCTGTGAACCTGGATAGCCAGGTGGGTGCCCTGCCGACTCCGGCCGAAGCCGTCACCGGACACAGGCTCCCTTAGCGTCTTTGTTGGTTCTACATTGAATGCGCAGGCCACGAGCAGGGTCGGCCAATCGCAGCGTAGCGGCTACTTGGCGAAACGCCACTGGATCGTCTGGGTTCCGTGGAGGTCTAGACGATTTGCGAGCGCCTTTGTGATGTCGAGGTCCCGGCCGGGCACGTTGGGGCCGCGGTCCACGACCTGTGTGAGAACCTCTCGTCCTTGAAAGCGGATGTAGAGCCGAACTCCACAGGGCAAGACTGGGTGAGCCACGCCTTCCGTCGTCGAGAGGAAGGGCTTGCCGCACGCAGTTCGGCGATGGGCAGCGGTCGGCCCGTAAGGGGCCGCCTTGGCGGTGTAGTAACCGTTCTCCGTTCCGGGAACCGCGATCGCCCCTGGAAGGTTGCGGTTGCTGCCGGCGTCGCGCCGGGTGATCGCGAGCGCGACGATGGCGGCGATCAGTGTGATTCCGGCGAGCCAGAGTGCACGCTGGACGAGCGTTGGATTCACGCGCCGACAGTGTGAAGGACGTCGCCGAAGGCGTCCCGCACGAGCCCGTCGAAATCCGCCGGCAGAACCCCATCGGGGCCTGCGAACTCACGTAGGTACATCAAGAGATACGAACGCTCCTCATTCCGCGCGACGTCGTCGGTGGCGTGATCGCGCGCAGCGCGTTCTAGTTCCCAGAGATTCCACTCCCGCGGGGCGTCGTTCGCGGAGATGAAGGCGACAACGTCCGCGGTCTCCGGCTCCGGCTCGGGCTCGAGCTCGCGCACTTGCTCCGGCTCGGGCGGTGGAGGCGGAGCCACGGCGATGCGCGGCCGCTCCGGGCGCGGTGCTGGACTGGGCTCCGGCTCGCGTCGAGATTCGACCGGCGGCTGGACGCGGACGCTCAGCGGCGGAGGCGCAATGATCGGAGCCGCCTCATCCGCCTCGATGAGTGCGGCCAGCTGGCGCCCGACCATCTGCCTGGCCCAGACGACGATCTCGACGATCGCCACGAGGATCCATGCAGTTGCGACCACCGCGATGATCCACCAGGTGCTGAGCCGTTCGATTCCGGCGATCACCGCCACAGCGATGATGAATCCGGCCTCGATCAGGAACCGGGAGCCGACGACAGGCACGAGGGGATCCTACGGCTGTTGGTCGTCCTGCGAATCGCCCGACGGCGCCGAACCTTCGGACTGAGCCTCTTGCTCGCCGGAGGTCTCCGGCGCAGGCTGGGTTGCCTTCGTCTCCTCGAGCTTCGGTGTCGCAGGCGGCGAGACCGGCGGTGCCACGAGCGCCGGGGCCGGCTGCGTCGGAGCCGGCGGAATGCGGGCCGCCTCGGTCGCCTGCTGGACGGCGTCGACGATCGCCTGGCCGACGCCCTTGATCTCATTCTCTCCGAGCCCGGCCGCCGCAAGCAACTGCTCGGCACCGGTCTGCGCGCGGCCGAGGATCGCCGAAGCCTGCGCACGAGCCCATTCGAGCGTCTGCTCGACCTCGGCACGGGCCGAGTTGGTCAGCTCGGTCGCCTGGTGGCGCGACTGCTCCAGCAAGCGGTTGCCCTTCGCTTCGGCCTCGCGTAGCTCTTGCGTCGCGTCGCGGTTGGCGTTTGCGAGCAGCTCACGGGCTTCGTTCCGCGCCGCATTCAGCATTTCTGCACGTTGGCGCTCGCTCTCCTGGCGGTAGCGCTCGATCTCGGCCTCGCGATCCTGCGCCTCGCGCCTGCGACGGCGCACCTCTTCCTCGGTCTTGGCGAGCTGCGCCTCGGATGCCTTCTGTGCATCGGCCTCGACCGTGTCCGCGAACTCGGACGCGGTCCGAATGAGATGCAGCGCGTCCATGCGCACCGCGTGCCCGGTCGGCTCGACGGATTGACCACTCCGGCTTGCCGCCTGCAGAACACGGAGTTGCGCTTGCAGCTGGGAGGAATGTCGTCGAAAGGCCTCGAACGCCTCGCGCACCTTGTCGGGGTCGTACCCGTCCCCGCCTTTCGGCAGGTCTTCGAGGCGCGGGAGCGCGGTGAGCGACGGTTGTTGTCCTGGTTCCTGTGCGGCCATTCTGCGGCTAGCCCTTCGGACGAAGTATGCAGGTTTCATCGGTCGGCCAGACCCCGAGACTTAAGCTTTTGGTGTCTTCAGACTGATTCCAAGCTCGTCGAGCCGTTCCTTTGTGGTCGGTGCAGGCGCCCCCGTCAACGGGTCGGAGCCGCTCGCCGTCTTCGGGAACGCGATTACCTCGCGGATGTTGGACTCACCGGCGAGCAACGCGAGGAAGCGCTCGATCCCGAGGGCGAACCCTCCATGCGGCGGTGCGCCCATACGCAACGCTTCGAGGAACCAACCGAACTTGGCTTTCGCCTCCTCATCGTTCATGCCCATCGCTCGGAAGACCCGCTCTTGGATCTCCTTCTGGTGGATCCTGATCGAGCCCGACCCGAGCTCCCAGCCGTTCCAGATCAGGTCGTAGTGCTGGCTGAGCGCGGCGCCCGGGTCGGTGTCGATCAGGTCCTCGTGACCCTCGACCGGGCTCGTGAACGGGTGATGCACGAACGTCCAGCGGCCGGTGTCCTCGTCCTCGAGGAACAGCGGGAAGTCGAGGACCCACAGAAGCTCGTCACGCGATTCGTCGACGAGCTCGAGCTCCTGGCCCAGGTGAAGCCGGAGGGCGCCGAGGACCCGCTCCACCATTGGCGTGCTGTCGGCGACGAAGAGCAGGGTCGATCCCGGCGGAGTGAGAAAGGCCTCGACCTCCTCGTCCGAGAGAAACTTCGCGATCGGCGAGCGCCTCTCGCCGGACTCGTCGAAGACGAGGTACGCGAGTCCCTTCGCGCCCCACTCCTTTGCGAACTCCTCGAGCTTCTGCAGCTCGCCGCGTGAGAACGTCGCCGGAGCGACGATGTAGCGGACCGTCTCGGCGCCGGCGAAGACTCCAAACTCGGAGCCACGAGTGACCTCGGTTGCATCCTGAATCTCGAGGCCGAAGCGCACGTCTGGCTTGTCGGAGCCGTAGCGCAGCATCGCGTCGGCGTACGCCATGCGCGGGAACGGTCGTGACGGCGGCGTGCGGCCGAGCGCCTCGAACGACGCGACGACAACCTGCTCGAGCACCTCGAGGACGTCCTCCCGGGTCGGGAAGGCGAGCTCGAGGTCGAGCTGCCTGAACTCGAACTGCCTGTCGGCACGAAGATCCTCGTCTCGCCAGCAAGTCGCGATCTGGTAGTAGCGGTCGAGCCCGCCGATCATGAAGGTCTGCTTGAAGAGTTGCGGCGACTGGGCAAGGGCGAAGAACTTTCCGGGCTGCAGACGCACGGGTACGAGAAAGTCGCGCGCGCCTTCAGGCGTGCCGAGTGTCATCGAAGGCGTCCAGACGTCGATGAAGCCTCGCTCCTCCATCGAATCGCGGATGGCGGCGATCACCGTGGCGGAGAGACGCAGGTTCCGCTGCATGCGGTCGCGCCGCAGGTCGAGGTAGCGATACCGAAGACGCGTCGGCTCCTCGACTCCCTCGTCGTCGAGCTGGAAGGGAAGCGGCTCCGAGCGGGCAACGATCTCGAGCTCGTCGACCTGGATCTCGACTTCGCCCGTGGGGATGTTCGGGTTGACTGCGTCGGGCGCGCGTCGCACCACTTCGCCTCGCGCGTGAACGACGAATTCAGAGCGGATGTCGTGTGCGATCTCCGCAGCATCCGGCGCGCGGTCCGGGTTGACCACGAGCTGGACCATCCCCGTGTGGTCGCGGAGGTCGATGAAGATCAGTCCTCCGTGATCGCGGCGGCGAGCGACCCAGCCTGCAACCGAGACCGTGTCGCCGACGCGCTCGGGACTGACCTCGCCGCAATAGAGATCGCGCCAGCGGTTCATCCCGTGATCCTGTCGACGACTGCGTCAAGCGGCGCGATGAAGTCTTCGCGGCCCTGTTGCCGGACGGTCGTCTGTCCGCCGTCGACGAGGACCGTCCAGCCCGCACCGAGTCGAGCGGCCTGGGTGAGCTGCCCCTTCGTCGAGCGTCCCGCGTAATCCATGTCGGCACGCAGACCGCGGCGGCGGAGCTCGGCGACGAGCGGCAGAACGCGGACCCGATCACTTTCCTGTTCGCACACGAAGAACACGTCGATGTGCGGCGGCTCCGCGCGATCCGTCCCGATCGAGAGCAGGAGCCGCTCGATGCCGGCGCCGAACCCGATACCCGGCGTCGGCGACCCGCCGATCTCCTCGATGAGCCCGTCGTAGCGGCCTCCACCGCAGATCGTGTCCTTCGCGCCGATCGCCTCGTCCTTGAACTCGAACGTCGTCCGCGTGTAGTAGTCGAGGCCGCGGACGAGCGTCGGGACCAGCTGATATCTCACGCCGTAGGCATCCAGGTACTCGCGCACGCGGGCGAAGTGCTCCCGGCACTCGTCGCAGAGCGACTCGCCGATCTTCGGCGCGCTTTGCAGCAGCGCCTGGACCCGCTCGCTCTTGACGTCGAAGACCCTGAGCGGCGACGTCGCGCGCTTGGCCCGTGCTTCCTCGTCGAGCTCGCTGTCGTGCTCGTCGAGCCACTTGGCAAGTTTCTCGATGTAGCCGGGGCGGCACTTGGGATCGCCGATCGAGTTGAGCTCGAGCACGTAGTCGGTCACGCCGACACGGCGCAGGAGCTCCGCGTAGAGCTGGATGATCTCGGCGTCGATCGCGGGATCGTCGGTGCCGATTGCCTCGACCGACAGCTGCCAGTGCTCGCGGTAACGGCCGCGTTGCGGGCGGTCGTACCTCCACATCGGACCGATCGTGTAGAGCTTCTGCGGTTGCGCTTCGCGGTGAAGCCCGTGCTGGACGTACGCGCGGCAGATAGGCGCAGTCGCTTCCGGCCGGAGGGTCAAGGAGCGGCCGCCGCGATCGGTGAACGTGTACGTCTCCTTCTGGACGACGTCGGACCCGCCGCCGGAGGTTCGGACGATCAGCTCGGTGTCCTCGAAAGCCGGCGTGTCGATGCGCCGGTATCCGTACAGCGTGCAGAGATCCTGCACCTCGCCCGTCACCCACTGCCAGAGCGGCTGCTCGGACGGAAGGATGTCGTGCGTGCCGCGCGGCGCCTCGAAGCGCGTCACGCGCGAAGCTCCGCGAGGAACGGATTCCGCGCGAGCTCAGCGCCGAGCGTCGTCCTTGGGCCATGGCCTGAGTAGACGACGGTTTCCGGCGGAAAGCGGTCCGCGAGCATGCGGATCGACTCGACCAGCGTGTCCCAATCCGCACCCGGAAGGTCCGTCCGGCCGACGGAGCCGGCGAAGACGACGTCACCCGAGAAGAGGGCGCAGTCGGCGTAGTAGGCGAGGTGCGCCGGGGAGTGTCCGGGCACGCGCACCGTCTGGAACGACATGCCGGCGAGCTCGAGCGTCTCGTCCCCTTGCAGGAGCACGTCCGGCACGTAGGGCCGGAGATCAAAGCCGGGCGGCGCGAAGCGGTCGAGGTCCTCGAGTAGGACACGCTCCTCCTCGGCCATGTGGACCGGAGCGCCGGTCGCATCGGCGAGATCCGCCACCGCGCCCAGGTGGTCCCAGTGGCCGTGCGTGATGAGAATCGCTGTGCAGCGAGTGCCGAGGGCGCCGAGCTCGTCGAGGACCCGTGGAGCTTCGGCCCCGGGATCGACGACGACCGCTTCCGCCGCGGAGTCGTGGGCCCGGACGACATAGCAATTCGTCCCGATTGCGCCGAGCTCATACCTGTTCACTGCAAGGGTCACGAGGCGTTTGAGTCTAACGGCGGCCTCTCTCAGGACCTTTAAGATCAGCGGCGCGATGCAAAGCTGGAACCTGCGCGAGATCGAGACGCCGGGCGGGACGCGCTCGCCGGTCGTGCTCCGCTCCGACGAATCGGCGCGCGCCGTCCTGATCGTGCTCGAGCCCGGACAGGCGCTCGGAGATCATCAGGTGAAGGAACGGGCGCTCGTGTCAGTGATCGACGGCTCGGTGCGCGTCGAATCGGGCGGTGAGACCATCGAGGGCGAAGAGGGCTCCTTCTTCTCCTTCGACGTAGACGAGCGGCGCTCGATCTCGACCGACAACGGCGCGCGGATCCTGCTCGTGTTCGCCCCGTGGCCGGGTGAGGGCCACTATCGCGGCGACGCGAAGGTGGAGTAGCGGCTAGCGGGTCTTCGGATTGTCGCGCCGGGCGAGGCGCTTCTTCATCATCCGGTACGCGAGCGAGTCGGTGAAGTAGCTGAACGGGATGAAGAACGCGATCAGGAAGACCGCGGGAAAGATCTGCTGCGCGAGCGGCTGGTTGCGGTTAAGGAGCATCAGTGCGACCACCAGGATCGGCCCGAAGAGCAGAGCTCGCCGCGCGGACCGCCGCCACGAGGGCGGCTCGACCTTTCGGCCTGATGCCGCTCGACCGCCCGCGCCGCTCTTGCGTGGCTTCGAGTCGCGCTGACCGTTTCGCTCGGCGCGCAGCTCGGACGGCTCGACAGGGACCTCGTTGCCCTCGTCGTCGAGGTACACGTACTCGTACTCATGGCGACGAGCCTTCTGGTTACGGCGACGCTGTTTCCTCGTTGGCATGCTCGTCCTAGCCTAACTCCGCAGGTGCTCCCTGGAGCACGATCTCGGCGACGAGTTTCGCCCCGAGGTGATATGCGAGGTACCGCCAGTCCGGCGCCTCGATGAGGACGATGTCAGCGTCGTAGCCAGGCGCCAGCCGCCCCACCCGGTCCGAGCGGCCGAGGACGTGGGCCGCGTTCACAGTGCAGGCGGACAGGGCTTCGGCGGGGGACAGCTTGAGCTGGGTCGCCGCGAGGGAGCACACGATCGGCAGGCTCTCGCAGAAGGCGCTACCAGGGTTGAAGTCGGTCGCCAGCGCGACGATCGCACCCGCGTCGACGAGCGCCCGCCCGGGCGGCATCGGGCGCGCAAGGAAGAGAGCGCTCGCCGGGAGAAGTACGGCGGCCACGTCACTCTTCCCGAGCGCAGCCACTCCTTCGTCACCCGTCGCTTCGAGATGGTCGATCGACCGCGCGGCCAGCTCGATCGCGAGCGGAACGGCGCCCTGCTCCGTGAACTGGTCTCCGTGGAACCGAACCGCGAGTCCGGCCCCGGCGCAAGCAGTGAGGTAGCGCCGCGCCTGGGCGGCATCGAATGCGCCCCGCTCGAGGAAGACGTCCGCCGCTTCCGCAATCTGCGCAGCGGCCGGGAGCACCTCGGCCAGGGCGAAGTCGAGATATGCGTCCGCGTCGTCGAATGCGGGCGGCACGGCGTGGGCGCCAAGCCACGTCGGGACACCGCCCGCGGCCTTGACGGCACGCAGAGACGCGAGCTCGGTCTCGCGATCGAGGCCATAGCCCGACTTCGACTCGAAGGTCGTCGTGCCGGCGCGCAACATCCAGCGCCGGTGCGTACGCACCGCATCGGCGAGCGCATGTTCTCCCGCCGCACGCGTTGCGCGGACGGTCGACATGATCCCGCCGCCCGCGGCGTGGAGCTCCTCGTACGAGGCGCCTGCCGCGCGCAGTGCGAACTCCTCTACGCGGTCGCCCGCAAAGCAGGCGTGCGTGTGGCAGTCGACGAGCCCCGGAATCGCGCAGAGACCACGGCCGTCGATCTCCTCGATCTCTCCGTCGAGACGAGCCAGGTCACGCATACGTCCGACGGCCTCGATCGAGTCGCCCGCACAGAGGACGTAGGCGTTCTCCACGACGTCCATCGCGTTGCGGCATCGGCGTCTCGAGCCCGTGCGACTCCGCAGCCGCCCGTGCCTCGGGATAGCCGGCGTCAAGATGACGCATCACGCCGATGCCCGGGTCAGCTGTCAGCACGCGCTCGAGCCGTTCGGCTGCGTCGTCGGTGCCGTCGGCGACGATGACCATGCCGGCATGGATCGAGTTGCCGATCCCGACACCGCCGCCGTGGTGAACGCTCACCCACGTCGCCCCGGCAGCGACGTTGAGCAGGGCGTTCAGGATCGGCCAGTCGGCGATGGCGTCGGAACCGTCGCGCATGGACTCCGTCTCACGGTAGGGCGACGCGACCGAGCCGGAGTCCAGATGATCGCGGCCGATCACCACCGGAGCTCCGACCTCACCGGAACTCACGAGCTCGTTGATCGCGAGCCCGGCCCGCGCTCGATCCCCGAGCCCGAGCCAGCAGATCCGCGCCGGCAGGCCCTGGAATGCGACGCGCTCCGGCGCGAGCTCGAGCCAACGCTGCAGGAGCGGGTCGTCCGGGAAGAGGTCGCGGAGCACCGCGTCGATCGCCGCGATGTCCGCCGCCTCACCCGAGAGCGCCGCCCACCGGAACGGGCCGACTCCCCGACAGAAGAGCGGTCGGATATAGGCCGGGACAAAGCCCGGATATGAGAAGGCGTCCGCTACACCAGCTTCACGGGCCTCGCCTCGAAGGTTGTTGCCATAATCGAAAACATAGCTCCCGGCTCGGACGTACTCGAGCAGACCTTCGACGTGCTGCGCGATCGACGAACGCGCGCGACGGAGGTACTCACCCGGATCGGACGAGCGCAGCGCCGCTGCCTCCTCCACCGACAGACCGACGGGTATGTAACCGGTCAGCGGGTCGTGCGCTGCCGTCTGATCCGTCACGAGGTCGAAGTGCTCGCCGCGGCGCGCGAGCTCGGGAATGATCTCGGCCGCATTTCCGAGCAGGCCGACCGAAAGCGCACGACCCTCTGCAGACGCTACGCGAATGCGCCCGAGAGCATCGTCGACCGACTCCGTTGCCTCGTCGAGGTACCGCGTCTCGATCCGCCTCGCGATGCGCGACGGGTCCACCTCGACGCAGAGGATCGCCGCGCCCGCCATCGTCCCGGCCAGCGGTTGCGCGCCGCCCATCCCGCCGAGACCGGCGGTCAGGATCGTGCGACCGGAGAGGTCGGGCGAGCCGAAGTGCCTCTCGCCCGCGGCGGAGAAGGTCTGATACGTGCCTTGCAGGATTCCCTGCGTGCCGATGTAGATCCAGCTACCCGCGGTCATCTGGCCGTACATCGTGAGGCCGAGTGCCTCGAGACGGCGAAACTCGTCCCACGTCGCCCAGTGAGGTACCAGCAATGCGTTCGCAATCAGCACGCGAGGGGCGCCCGCGTGTGTGCGAAACACCCCGACGGGCTTGCCGCTTTGCACGAGCAGGGTCTCGTCCTCGCCGAGCTCGATCAACGACCGGACGAGCGCGCGCAAGGCCTCAGGGTTGCGGGCGGCCTTCCCCGAGCCTCCGTAGACGACGAGCTCTTCCGGGCGCTCCGCGACCTCGGGATCGAGGTTGTTGAGCAACATCCGCAGCGGCGCCTCAGTCGCCCACGCGCGCGCGTGTAACTGCTTGCCTCGCGGAGCGCGGATGTTGGCAAGGTCGCCGCAGAGCTCGTCGACCATGGCTTCCAGTGGGCGTGTCGCGGTCATAGGCCGACCTGTGGCCTATGAGCGGTGGAAGGGGCGTGAGGGGAAACCGGGAGGTTTCCCCTTTGTTTCTCCTCAGGGGTGGTGGCGGCGGTCGCATCGCCACCACCCCTGAGGCGACTTCT
>WNGD01003389.1_pt1 | contig 22463 bp, 15 predicted proteins | sample 5400671 | NCBI WGS metagenome assembly WNGD01 (sample SAMN13153369, study PRJNA577476) | soil metagenome | isolation source: 40 cm soil or saprolite under grassland replicate 2 | place: USA:California | collected 2016-06-15 | reverse complement strand
TGTTCCTCGGACCACGCTGTCTGGCAGCTCCGGCCCGGGTGGCTGCTTGTTGAAATGGATGCGCTCGAGGTAGTCGCGTACATACTGCTTATCGAAGGACGGTTGCGGTCTGCCGGGACGGTAGAGGGTGCGCGGCCAGAAGCGCGAGGAGTCCGGCGTCAGGACTTCATCGCAGAGGATGATTTTACCGTCGTGGACGCCGAACTCAAATTTTGTATCTGCTATGATAATCCCCTTGGGAAACGCATAGGCCGCCGCCTGCAAGTAGAGGGTAAGCGTCAGGCGCTTCAACTCGTCCGCAGTTTCTTTCCCGACAATCCGGACCACTTCCTCGAAGGGAATGTTGATATCGTGGCCTTTCTCGGCCTTCGTGGCAGGGGTGAACAATGGTTCGGGCAACCGGTCGCATTCCCGAAGCCCGGGAGGCAGTTTGATTCCGCAGACGCTCCCGGATTCGCGGTACTCCTTCCAGCCGGACCCGACGAGATACCCGCGGGCAACGCATTCGACGGGGAACATCTCGGCCTTCAGTGTCAGCATGCCGCGGAAGCGCAGCACCTCGCGATGCGGCTGGAGCTCGTCAGGAAAGTCATCGACATCCGCGGTAACGAGATGATTTGGGACCGTGTCCCGGAACATATCAAACCAGAAGCGGGAGAGCTGGGTGAGCACGGCCCCCTTCATCGGGATCGGCGTCGGCAGCACGACGTCGAACGCTGAGATCCTGTCGGTGGCGATCATCAAGAGCATGTCGCCGAATTCGTACACATCCCGCACCTTTCCGCGGCGCAGCAGGCAAAGGCCGTGCAGTTTGGTCTCGATGCAAACATTCGGGTCATTTTCCAGCGTAAAACTCTGTCCCATACCTCACCAGCCCCTTTCTGGCAGATACCTCCGTTAAAAAACCCGATTGACGATTTACGATTGACGATTTGGAAATTGTCAATCGTCAATCGTGAATCGTCAATTCACAGAGCCCGGAAGTCGACGCTTACGACTTTTGAAACGCCGGGTTCTTCCATGGTCACACCATAGAGAGTGTTGGCGATCTGCATGGTCTTCTTGTTGTGGGTTATAAGAATGAACTGCGTGTCCTTGCTCAACTCGGTAATGAGCTGGGTGAACCGCAGGACATTTGCGTCGTCGAGCGGAGCGTCCACTTCGTCCAGAACACAGAACGGGCTGGGTCGATAATGGAATATTGCAATAAGAAGGGCGAGCGCCGTCAGAGCCTTCTCACCGCCGGAGAGCAGCAGCACGCTTTGCAAGCGCTTGCCCGGAGGTTGGGCGATAATGTCGACGCCGCTTTCCAGCACATCCCCCTCGTCCAGAAGGCGCAGATCGCTTTGCCCCCCCTTGAACAACATCTGAAAGACATCGATGAAATTCTCCCGGATCCTTGTGAACGCCTCTTGAAATTGCTCGATGGATCTTCGGTTTATCTCCGCAATTGCTTTCTGCGTGTCGGCAATCGACTTTTCGATGTCGGCCCGCTGCTTGCCCTGGAACTGGTAGCGTTCCTCCAGTTCCTGGTACTCCTCGAGGGCTCTCATATTGACCGCGCCAAAATGGTCCAGCCGATCGCGGAACTGATCGTGCTGCTGGCAGACCTCGTCATAGTCTCGTTGCCAGTCCCCTTCCGGGATCTGGCTGATCACATCGGAAAGCGGAACATGATACTCCACCTCGCAGAGACGGGACAGATGATCGAGATCGTTGTCGAGACGAGTCTTTTCGATTTCGATTCTGCTCCGCGACTCCATCGCGGCTTCTCGCTCGCCATGGAGGTGGCCCACGCTTTCTTCGATCGCGGCGAGCGCCTGCCTTTCGCCGCTTAACTGCTGTTGCCTCTCGGAAACAGCGATCTCCGCAAGCTGGAGATCCCGGGCCAGACCCGCGAGGCGTTCCTCAGCATCGCGCTGCTCGCGCTCCAGCACTTCGGACAAGGCCAGAATGCTTTCGCTTTCGTGTTCCATGGCTCCGATTCGCGCCTGCACCTCGGATTCGTCTCGTAGAAGACGGTTCAATTCCGACTCCGAGCTCGACTTCCGTTCCTGCCGGGCCGCCTGGGCCACAGAGAGCGACGCCAGCTGCTTCGAAAGCGCGAGGGTGTCGGCTTTCAGGGAATCCAGCTGCAAACCGAGGTCGCGCAACTCCTGCTCGCCGCTACGGCTGGCTGCTTCAATTTCTTCGATATCGGCCGCCGCTTCCTTCATCTTCAATTCGAGATCCTGCTTCTCCGCCAACAACTGCGACAGTTCAGCGCTGGTGACGTTCTCGGTCTGGTCGAGCTTCTGAATCTCCGACTCCAGGCGGCCGATGAAATGATGCAGTCCCACAGCCTCCATTTCAAGCCGGCGCATTTCGGCGGAAGAGGTTTTGAGCGATTCCTCGATGCCGGACTGCTCTTCCTTAAGCCGCGCCAGCCGCTCCCGGGCCACGTGGATTTTTCCACGAACGGCTTCAAGCCTGACTTCCAATTCGCGCTTCTCACGTTTCAGGGCGAGGAACCCTGCCATGGCTTTGCGCTCCCCTACCGCGGACAGAGTCCCGCGAGGGGAGTAGGATTCGCCGCCCAAAGTGAGGAAGCTGATTCCCTCGGCCGTTTCGGCGGCACGGAAGGCGGTAGGGAGATCGGTGACCATCACCGTGGAGGCAAACTCGGGCAGCGCGCGTTCAAAGGCGTGCCGGACATCTTCCTGCATGCGCAAGAGATCATCCAGGTAGCCGATGATCCCGTCTCCGGACAGGCAGGGCCGCGGAACCGAGCGGCCGTTGGCGCGTGCGTCGCGCAGAGCGAGGAACGTGCACTTGCCGGCTCCAATTTGTTTGAGCCGCTCCACATTGTGGACCGCCTCCTCAAGGCCCTCGACCAGAATGTACTGGAGGGGATCGTCAAGATAGCTTTCGATCGCGGCCTCGTACCGAGGATCGGTTTCAACGTAGTCTGCGAGAGTATGGGCCGGCGCGAATTCCTCTCCGGGCAGGTGCGTGGAGAGGAATTTCTGCACCCCTTCGGAGTAGTTGCTCCGCCTTCGCTCCACCTCCTCCAGAGAAGAGTACCGGTGCTGCATAAGGCTGTGCTCCTCCTGGATCTCCACAATCTCGTTGGAAACCTGCTCGATGCTCTGAGCCAGCGCGGCGGCGCGGCGCTCCGCCTCCTCGTGAGCTGCGGCCATTGCCCGCTGACCTAGCGCGTTCGTCTCCCCCTGCTCTTTCAGCCCGGAAAGTTGAGACAGAAGATTCGCGCGTTCCTGCAGGCCGCTCGCGCGCTCCTCCAGCAGCCGGCCGGAGCGAGCCTCGATGCGTTGCGAGTTTTCCTGGCAGCGCCACTGAAGATTTCTCAAGTCCGACAGTCTTCCAGCACCGTTCAGGAGCGAAGAACGCAGCTCTTCCATCCGGCCTTCCGTCTGCTCTATCGAAACAACGAGGATCTCGCTGCGCTCCTGTTCCTGCTCCACCACCTTCTGTTCGCGCTCGATCTCCTCGATGAGGCGCCGCAGCGCGAGCTCGAGACCCTTCCTTTCCTTAGCGATCCCATGCGCGCGCCCTTCATCGGCGTTGCGGGCACGGTGGATATCTTGAAGACGCCTGCCTAGTTCCGTCTTCTGATTCTCCTGGCGTTGACGCAGGCTGCTCGCGCGCTCCACATCGAGTTTGAGGCTCGCGAGATTCTCGCGTTCGCGGTTTAGAAGTTCTTCCTGCTGGAGGCAGGCTTCCCGGCGCAGCACGCGGGCCTGATCGAGCCGCGCAAGCTCCGCCAGAAGCGCCTGCTCCTGCTCTTGCGCAGATCTCAGGCGCTCGGAACAAAGCCCCAATTTTTGCTGGAGCTGCCTTTGCTCCATTGCCAGTTTCAGCTTGTGCAGGCCGCGCATTTCCTCACGCAGGCGGCCGTACCGCCGGGCCTTGGCAGCCTGGCGTTTGAGGGATTCGAGCTGTCGCTCCAGCTCGCGAATAATGTCGTTCACCCGCAGAAGGTTGTGCTGCGCGAGCTCCAGCTTCGTCTCTGCCGAATAGCGCCGGGCCTTGAACAAGGTAATCCGCGCCGCTTCCTCAATCAGGCTCCTGCGGTCGGCAGGTTTCGAGCTGAGAATCTGTCCGATCCGGCCCTGCTCGATAAGCGCATAGGAGTTCGGCCCCAGGCCGGTCCCTTCAAAGAGCGCCTGAATATCCCGCAGTCGACAACGACGGCCGTCCAGCTGATATTCGCTCTCGCCGGAACGATAGAGCACACGCCCTACGGTGAAACCCTCCGGGCTCAACTCCAGGCCTTCGGGCACCTGGAGGCTTTCCGGCAAACGGAGCGTCAGAATGACCTGGGCCATGCTGGTGGCTTTGCGCGTCTGGGTGCCGTTGAAGATCACCCCCTCCATCCTGTCGGTACGCAGGATTTTCGCGCTCTGCTCGCCTACGACCCAGCTAATCGCATCGGCAATGTTGCTCTTGCCGCAACCATTCGGGCCAACAATAGCTGTAGTTCCTTCGTCGAAAATCAGCTCCGTGCGGTCGCAGAAGGATTTGAACCCTACGAGATCCAACTTCTGAATCTGCTGCATCCCTTACCTTGGCTCTCGCGGGGGGATCGGATTCAAGGGGAGATTGGACATAAAGAAGTTCGCGACATGACGGTTGTAATCCTTGAGGCTCTCTGCAGTCATTACATGCGCGCGCGCTCCGGGAAGAAAGAGCATCTCTTTCTGCGGTTGCAGCCGGGAATAGAGCCGGGTTACCAGCGGACCGATCTCCGGCCGGTTTTCCCCCTGGATGAACAGTATGTTGCGGTCTGACAGCGACTCCACCGGGATCTGTGCATTGAACGAGCCTTTCGAATCTATCATATAGAGTCTGAACGCCTGCCACATTGCAAGAGCCAGAAGCCGGTTGTCCGAGCCCAATTCTTCGCGCATCTTCACCGCAAGAAAGTCAAAGATCCTGTCATAGGGCGAATCCGCAGCAATGGCGCGCACTTGACTTCGCGCCGCTCCCACCATCAAGGCGGCTCGCGCGCCTATGTCCACCCCCCATATCCCCGCGCGCTCGCGGTTGACGCCCGGGCGAGCCAGCAGGAAATCCAGCGCCGCCTGCATGTCGTCCGTTTCCAACAATCCCAGCGTGCTTTTTCTCTCAGTCGCCGCGCCGCACCCGCGCTGCTCGTAGATCAGAAGATGGAAGCCATTCTCCCTTAGAAGGAGCGCAAGACTCAGAGCATCCGCCCGGTTCATGCCATACCCGGGCGCAAGAATTATCCCTGGCGCATTATCACTGGCGCCGGCGATCCACCAACCGGCAAACTCCGTCCCGTCCGTGGATGTCCACCTGACGTCCTGCGCGGGAAGAAGAAAAAGCGAGGGATTTGCCGACTCCTGAGCGGGAGCCGGATGCGTAATACGATAGACACTCAGGCCGAGAAAAACCGCCAGACCTGCCAGAAGAATCAGCACGCCTGGGAGGACCACCCAAAGAAACTTCTTTAGTCTAACTTGCGCCGGCACCTTACGCCGCATCTGAACCTGCCTTAGACTAAACTATCTGTTTCCCTGCAATAAACGGCGCCCACTATACCACGGATGATTCGGGAATCACCAAGAATCATCGAATTAACTAACCCAAGATATCGTGGTTCGCGTGATTCTGTCTACCACATATTGTGACACTGCCGGAGAATCTTCCTAGAACAGGCCGAAATTCTCCAAATCCTCCGGGGAGTTAAGGTTACACAAGTCGCCTGTCTGGAACATACCCTCTTCCGGACCGAGGAGTCGAACCTGCAGCGATCCTTCGTCAAAGATCCCAGTCATCTTGTTGACCCCTGACAAAAGGTTTTTTTCTATGGCGGGGAGGCATGTCTTCCGATAGAGCCCGCATAGCGGGTGGAAACGACCATCCGCAGTTCGGGGAATGACAGCGTCGGAATCTCCAAGGTTCGCGACGAGGTTTCGAAGCAGTGGTTCACCAACGCGCGGCAAATCGCAGGCAAGCAGGAGGACGAGTGGACGGCCGGTGTGTCGCATTCCGGAATGCAGGCCCGCCAGTGGTCCTTGGCCCTGGTAGACATCCTGAATTACGGGAAGGCCAAGAAACTCGTACTTGAATTGGTCGTTGGCAGAGATCCAGATCTCGTCTGTGATCATGCGGACCCGATCCACAATTGTGCCGATCAGAGACCGCCCTTGGAGAACAAGTAAGGCTTTGTCTGTTCCCATCCGGCGACTGTTCCCACCTGCGAGGATGACCGCGCTCAGATCCGGGATCCGGAGAACGGACATAACAGCCTGTCTCTCAAAGAAACAAGATTATATCGAAAAAGCGAACTCAAACGGTACAAGGTAAATTGCAATAAATAACGAACACGGCTATCTTCGGAGCTCAGCCTTTGGCCCGCTTGCAGATCGAACTCGGACGGCAGCCTAAAGGCTGAACTCCAAATCTCATCTGTGTTCATCGGTGGTTTCATCATAGTCTAGGTTCGTGAGATTCGTCGTGGCGCGGTGCGGCTTGACCCCGATGTTCACCGGGTTCTATACTTCCATCTTTACCGAGGAAAGGTTGGAAAAATGACGCGAAGGCGGCTCCTCATCGCGGCGGCTGTTGCGGTGCTTTGCGTATCACCGAATGCCTGGCCGCGCCAGGAGTTCTTCCCTGTGGAGGAATTACGACCTGGCATGAAGGGAACCGGCAGAACCTGTTACCAGGGGAGCGCGCCTGAGGAGTTTCAGGTAGAAATACTTGGCGTGCTCCGGGGCGTCGGACCGGGCGCGGACGCCGTGCTGGCGCGCTTGAGCGGGGGGCCGCTGGAAAAAACCGGGGTCTTCGAGGGAATGAGTGGAAGTCCGGTTTTCATTGATGGAAAGCTCCTCGGAGCTGTGGCCTTCTCTTTTCAATTTCCCAAGGAAGCGATCGGCGGCATCACGCCCATACGTCAGATGGTGGATGCATTCAAAGAGCAGCCGATAGAAAGCGGATCCGCCAGCGGGGGAAAAGCTCTCAAGAAGAGCATGCTTTGGAACTACCAGTTACAGCCTCCCGATGCGGCTTTGAACGACTATGGATTGTGGGCGAACCCAAGCGACACACGCGCGCAGACTGCGCTGGCGGCCTTCCCCGGTCATGCTCTCGTTCCCATCGCGACTCCTCTGAATCTCGCCGGTTTTAGCCCTAAAGCGCTTCAGGTTTTCACGCCGCATCTGCGCAATCTCGGCCTCACCGCTCTCCAGGGCTCCGGCGCGCGGGCAAGCACAGGCAATACACCGCCTCTTGAGCCCGGCTCCAACATCGTCGTGCCTCTCGTGCGCGGGGACATGGACGTCGCCGCGGGCGGGACTGTCACGTATATTGAGGGTAACAAGGTCTACGCCTTCGGGCATCCTCTTTTCAATCTGGGTTTCGCGGAATTGCCGATGCACAAGGGGCGGGCTATCACCGTGTTTCCCAGTCTGCAAAGTTCCTTCAAGGTCCTCGAAACCACAGAACCCGTAGGGACGATCCGCCAGGACAGAGGCTCCGGAATCTTTGGCATTCTCGGCGAGAAAGCGAAAATGATCCCGATCAACGTCCGGCTTGCAACGAGCCGCGGTGTCAAGAAGACTCTGAAATACGAAATCGCCCGGGACAGGTTTCTGACGCCGTTCCTGGTCAATTTCACCGTCTTCAACAGCATCATCTCTTCCGAACGGGGTTTGGGTGTGTCCACGGTGGAACTGAAGGGGAAGATCAACATCAAAGGAGAACAGCCGGTCGAGATTGAAAACCGGTTTTCTTCTGAAAGCAACTCGCCCGTAATCGCTTCGCTTTCGATCGCCGTACCCGTGAGTTTTCTGCTGTCCTCCGGGTATAAAAACCTCGAGTTCGAAAATATCGATCTCGACATTGCGGCGGTTGAAGATGACCGGGCTGCGGTACTCGACTCGGTCCGCTTGGACCGGCCGGAGCTCAAGGCGGGTGAAGCGCTCAATCTGGATCTTTTCTACAGAAAGACCGATGGAGAGGTCGTACAGGATTCCTACCCGGTCAGAATCCCCCCCGACGTGACGCCGGGACCGATCCATATGCTGATCGCGGACGGGACGAGCTTGATGTCCATGGACGCGCGGGAGCAGGGAGAAGACTTCATCCCGCGGGATCTGAGCCAACTGATCAAGTTCATCAACAACCTCAGGAAAAACGACCGTTTGTACATACGAATCTTCCGGCGCGAGGCGGGAGCTGTAGTCAAAGGAGAAGGGCTCCCTGGCCTCCCTCCGTCCGTCCTTTCGATACTCAGATCCAATCGCAACGCGGGAGGGATGAACCCGATCCAGACCTCAACTTTCATGGAGTACGAACTGCCGCCCTCTGACTATGTTATAGCGGGCTCGAAGATTCTCACACTCCAGATCAAACCCTGATTTTGCCAAATGGCAAATGACTCATGGAAAACGCTTCGTGATTCTTCGCGTCTTCGTGTCTTCGTGGTGGATTGGGGACAGGATTTACCACGAAGGCGCGAAGACGCGAAGAATCGCCAAGTTTTTGGTTGCGGCTGAGCACGCATGAGATACAAAGTCATCCTTGTCCTGATCGTCTGCCTGGCCGTATCGATTACAGCGACGGCGGTCACCCCTCAATTCTGGGAGAACTTCACACAAGAAGAGTTGCTGAAAGGAACTCTCACGCGGGTTTCCCTGAGCTCCGACGGAAAGCTCTTTCTCGCACCTCCGTACGATCTGTTTTACGACACCGGCCAACCGTACGTCTTCTCGGTAGCTCGCGACAGGTCCGGAAACCTCTACGTTGGGACAGGACACGAGGGAAAGGTTTTCAAGGTGGACCCGCAAGGAAAGGGTAGTGTCTACTTCCAGGCCAAAGAGCTGGACGTATTTGCACTGGCGCTGGATTCCTCCGATGTCCTTTATGTGGGCACCTCGCCGGACGGAAAAGTTTACAAGGTCACGGCCCCCAACCAGGCGACCGAGTTCTGCAACCCCGAAGACAAATATATCTGGTCGCTCCTCTTTGACGAGGCGGGCAATCTCTATGTGGGCTCGGGAGCGCGCGGGATCATCTACAAAGTCGACAAGAGTGGTAAGAAATCGACTTTCTACGACAGCGACGACACACACATCGTGTCACTGGCGCTCGAAAGCAACGGAAATGTGCTGGCAGGGACTTCACCGGGAGGCACGGTGCTGCAGATCAACCCGCAGGGGAGGGCCTTCACGCTTCTGGACTCCCCGATGGAAGAGATCCGCGCTCTTGCGGTGGACCGCTTCGGGACCATCTATGCGGTCGCTTCAAGTTCCAAAGGTCTGGTACCACCAGCCCCGCCCAAGACCGAGCCCACAACTGAAGCGACGAGCGAGGCGCTGCCTCTTGTGACGATCCAGGCGCTGACCAGTCTTGCCGAAAAGTCCAAAGAGTCCAGGTCCTCCGTGTCGGCTCCAGGGGGCGAGAAGGATTCGGCAGGTTCCAAGTCCTCAATTTACGCGCTGTCCAAAGATGGGAGCGTGGAAACCCTTTTCACTTCTCGGGACCAGATGATCTACGACCTACTCGTGCGCCCCGACGGCAGCGTGCTGGCCGCGGCCGGCGGCAAGGGCAGAATTCTCTCGATCGATACCGCGAAGCAGGTGTCGGTCATCACCGATTCCCCGGAAGAGCAGATCACGCGGCTGCTTCTCTCCGGCGACGAGATATTTGCTGCGGGCAGCAACCAGGGGAGAATTTACCGGCTCCAGTCTCAGAGAGCCCAGACCGGCACTTTCGAGTCCAAGGTACTGGACGCCAAGACCGTGGCGTCCTGGGGCAAGATAGCCTGGGTCGTGACCAATGCCAGCGGTGGAACAGTGGAGACGGTTTCGCGCTCCGGGAACACAGAGAAACCCGACAGCTCCTGGAGCGACTGGAGCACGCCCTATACTGAGTCTGAAGGTCAGCAGATTACCAGTCCCAAGGCGCGCTACTTTCAATGGAGGGCAACCTTCAAACGTGGACGTTCCCAAACCGCCGGCGCGCCCTCCGATGTTTTCGAGCGCGTCAGGATTGCGTACTTGCAGCAGAATCTCCGTCCTCAAGTTACCAGCATTAATCTCCTGCCCCCGGGCATCACGCTGCAGAAGATTCCTTCCCTCCCTTCCGGGACGATCGGTCTCGGCAGCTCAGGAACGGACGGCGCTCCCGTCAGCTCTCCCCGCGAACGAGGAAAAGACAAACAGACGCTGCCACCGCGCCAGGTAGCACAACCGGGAGCTCAGGCATTTTCGTGGAAAGCGACGGATGACAACGAGGATACCCTGGAGTATTCGATTTACTTCAGAGGAGAGGGAGAAACCGACTGGAAACTGCTCGAAAAGAACGTCAACGACACCTTCTATACTCTCGAAAGTGGCGCGCTTCCCGATGGCGTATACACGCTTAAGGTCGTAGCCAGCGATGCCCCGTCGAACCCGTACGGGAAAGCCCTGATCGGCGAACTGGTTTCCAAGCCTTTCGTCATCAACAACAGCACCCCTCTGGTCGAGATCGCACAACATAAGATCACCGGCAAGAAAGTGGATCTGCAGTTTCGCGCGCGCGTCGCCACAGGGCGAATTGCCAGCGGAGAGTTCTCGATCGACGGAGGCGAATGGTTTCTGGTTTTTCCCGTGGATGGGATCGCCGATTCTGCGCAGGAAGAGTTTCAGGTGACCACACCGGAGCTCACGACCGGCGAGCATTCCATCGGCCTGCGCGCAGGAGACACGGCCGGAAACACAGGCTCCGCAAAACTCGTCGTAAGAATTCCCTGATTGCGGATTGACGATTGCGGATTTGGGATTGCGGATTAAATTCAACCAATACGCAAGGAGCACTCAGATTCTCAATCCGCAATCCGCAATCCGAAATCCGCAATCCTATTGAGAGCCTGAATTTCGCCGGGCTTAAGGCGCCGCCACTTGCCAACTTCCAGATCTTCCAGCGTCACGGGCCCGATCCGGATTCTTACAAGTTTCAGGACTTTAAAGCCGACCGTTTCCATTATCCGGCGCACCTCACGATTCTTCCCCTCCGTGAGAACGACTTCCAGCCAGCTGTACTTGCCGCGGTCTTCCAGCCGGCGCACGCTCTCGGGCCTCGCCCAGTCACCCCGGCTCATCCGGACTCCCTGCTGGATCCGCGCAACTGTTTCTTCGCCGACGATGCCGTTGACCTTGACAACGTACGTCTTGGGAATCCGCGATCGCGGATCTGTAACGCGGTCCGCGAAATCCGTGTCGTTGGTCAGCAAGAGTAGTCCGGAGCTGTCCTTGTCCAGCCGGCCGACAGGAACAACCCAGTTCGCATTCTCGCCCAGATAACAGTATACGGTTCGGCGGCCGGCAGGGTCTCCATGGCTCGTAATTACCCCTTTGGGCTTATACAAAGCGAGGTAGAGCTTCCGCGCGGGTTGAACGCGCTCCCCATCCAGGTGAATGACATCCTTTTCGGGCCGCACCCACAAATCGGGATCCCGCACCCGGCGCCCGTTCACCTTCAACCGGCCCGCCAGAATGGCGCTGCGAGCTTCGGCGCGCGACGCCAGGCCGAAGCGTGAGAGCACGCGGTCCAGCGTCATCGTGCTCTTGGGCGTTGGTCTCTTGGACTCTGAAAGCGGCATCGCGGATCCTCGGCAGCCCTCAGCCACGGAGACACAGAGAAAATCCTATCGCTGTGTCTCCGTGTCTTGTGGCTAGATCGCGGTCGGGCCGGCCGGGGTATGTCCTTGTACTCGGCGTGTTTTTGTGGTCAACTTACTCTTTCCCGCTCATCCACGCGATCTTGCTGGCGTAGCGTTGCGACTCTGATTGAACCTCACGTTTCTTGGTTGGAAACTTCAAATGCCAGCTACTCTTTCACCTGGAACACAAAAAAAGAAAAACAAACGGCGACGAAGTATGGTACACTACGCGCCAAGTAACGCGCGTCAAAGGTCCGCTAAATCTAAAACATGGCTACGCTAGAGGTGCAGTCCACGAGTATACCTGACCGGCTCCTGCGAATCCTCATAGTCGAGGACAACCTGGCCGATGCCGACCTGTACGTGCGAAACCTGAAAAGAGCCGGCTTCGAGGTCATTCCCGATATCGTGCAGGCTCCCGGTGAATTCGTCGAAAAGCTGTCCAACGAACGATACGCTCTTATCCTCTGCGATTACCGCTTGGGGGGGTGGACCGGTATGGACGCTCTCCTGACTCTACGGCAGTTGGACAAAGATATTCCTTTCATACTCATCAGCGGCACAGTAGGAGAGGACCTCGCGGTCGAATTCATCAAGAAAGGCGCGGCGGATTATGTCCTGAAAGACCGCATGGCTCGATTGCCGCTGGTGATCCGGCGGGCCCTGGAAGAAAAGAGCCTGCGCGAAGCGCGCCGTCGCTTCGAGGAAGAATTGCGCGCGAGCGAGGAGCGCTACCGCGACCTGGTTGAAAATGCCAACGACATTGTCTACACCCTGGACCTTCAAGGCAACCTGACTTCCTTCAATAAAGCGGGCGAACGAATTACCGGTTACAATCGGGATGACATCCTCGAGCACAGCCTGGGCGAGATCATGCAGCCGGATCAGCTCGCCTTGATGCAAGAGATGTTGAAGCGAAAGCTCGCCGGCCAAAAAGTCACTGCTTATGAAATCCAGATCACCGCCAGAGACAGCAGCACCGTGGTTCTGGAAGTCAGCAGCCGGCTTATCTACAAGGACGGGAAGCCCGTCGGAGTTCAGGGTATAGCGCGAGACGTCACAGAACGCAAGCGCGCCGAGGCAGAGTTGCGCAAGGGGGAAGCTCTCTTTCGAGCCGTTGTGGAGACGGCGCTGGACTGTATCATCAGCATAGACCACACCGGCAAGATTACCGAGTTCAACCCGGCCGCAGAGAGGACATTCGGTTACACGCGCGACAGCGTCCTGGGCAGGGATCTGGCCGAAACTATTATTCCACGCTCCCTGCGCGAACGGCACCGGAAGGGGCTGGAGCGTTATCTCGACGCTGCGGAAGGACCGGTTCTCTTCAAACGCGTCGAATTCACAGCAATGCGCGCGGACGGCACCGAATTCCCCGTCGAGCTCAGTATCTCTCCCATCCCCCAGCAGGGCCAACCGGTATTCACGGCATACCTCCGCGACATTACCGAGCGAAAGCAGGCGGAGCGAGAGCGCGAAATGCTGATCTCCGAGTTGCAGGATGCTCTGGCCAAGGTCAAGACGTTGAGCGGCCTGCTGCCGATTTGCGCCTGGTGCAAGAAGGTTCGCGATGACCACGGGTACTGGAGTCAGATCGAGGTTTACATCGAGCAGCATTCAGACGCGGCGTTCACCCACGGCGTGTGCCCTGATTGCGTCAGAAGGATGTACCCGGAAATCCGGTAGCCAAGCCCCACAAAGACCCAAAGGCCACTTCACCGCTAAGACTCCGCTAAGACGCAAAGAAACGTGTCTTACACGAGGATAACTGCTTTTCTGACGCACTCGGCATTCTTTTGCGCCTTCGCATCTTTGTGTGAGAGTGACGAGGTCAATCGTAAACGCAGATTTTGCTGAACGACAGTACCAGGTGAGAATCGACGGCCCTACCATTCTGGCTCGCCGGCCTCAGTTGCGCAGAGCTGAGCATGTGGTTGAAGCTGTGAAGGAGCCTGCTGTCGGCGGGGTACTCGAGCACATTCTGGATTTTGGCCGAACCGCTTCGATCCACCACAGTAAAAACCGAGAAGGAATCATCCGAGCCCGTCCGGGACGCACTTTCTCCGAATTTCAGCAAGTAGAGATCGTTAATCATGGGTTCGCTTGAGCTGATAGGCTTGCGCTGCATCTCCACCGGAACCAATCCCAGATTCTTGAGCACGTACACCCCCAGATTCTGCCGGAGGTTCTGCGAAGGGCCCCGCTCGAGAGCCCGGTCGCGCAGGTCGATATAAATAGGGTTCATCGCGGAACAGAGCGCAAAAAAGAAAACGAAAGCGGAGGCGGTTCCCAGAAACCGGGCGACGTACCAGAGACGCTCCGTGGTCCGGATTCTGGACCACCGCAACTCAAGAAACTCCCGGAGGCGTTTCACGACGTAATCGTTTTGGGCTTCGGCGATATGGAGACGGACGAGGTGCCGGAGGTACTGGGGTGCGGGAACCCTGCGCAGCGAATGGAGCTGCTGACGCAGCCGCGACAGGCGCATGAATTCCCTATTGCACTTGCGGCACGACCACAGGTGCTCAGAGACTTCGACCGCAAACTCGCTTTCCAGCCTTTCATCCAACAAAAGCGACAGGTGCTTCGTTACTGCCCGGCAATTCATGACCACCTCCCCACCGTTTCCCCCAGCGGCTCACCCCAGCTCCCCGTTCAGGCGGCGCTTGAGCTCTTCCCGCCCACGGGCAATTCTCGACTTGACAGTGCCCAATGACACCTGCATCGCTTCAGCAATGTCTTCGTACGACATGCCCTCTACGTCTCGCATGACTACGGCGATACGCTGGTGTATGGGAAGCCGGAGCAGCCAGCGCTCTATTTCAGATCGCTTCTCTTGCAACAGGAGCGCATCTTCAGGAGAATTCCCTTCTGCCTCCAAAGTTTCCGAAAGATCCGGGTTCCGATTCCTGCCCAGATGCTCGTCGAGGGAGACGGTCCCACGGCGCCGAAGACGATTCCACCACCGGCACCGGTTTGACGCGCGATTGATCGCGATGCGAAAGATCCAGGTCTTCAGCGAGGATTCCCCGCGGAAGCGATGCATCTTGCGATAGATCGTGAAAAAGACCTCCTGAGAAACATCCAGAGCTTCCTCACGGTCTCCCAAAATGCGAAACGCAAGGTGGAACACCATGGAGTGGTATTGCTCGAACAGGCCGTCAAAGGCCTTTTCTTTGTCGGCCCGAATTCGTTCTAAGAGGGCCTCGCGCTCCGCGACCGTCGCTTCGCTCTCGTAGCGTTCTAGTGCGATTTCTTTCGGAAACATCTTTTCGTTTTCTGCAAGAGCGTCCACTCTGAAAGTCCTCGCGCTTATGCCCTTGCGGACTTAGACCCCCTGTCCCTACAAAAGTTCCCATCCTTTTTCACTGGACCCCTTCCCGCGACGTGGTCCTTGCGCCACTCAGGAGCTCGTCCAGCTCGCGCGAATCCAGTTTTTGTACTTTTTCCAGGTATTGAGAGATCTCGAGGAGCCTTTCCAGGCGAGCATGACTGTCGGGGAAAGACTGGAGATGCGCGTCCAGTCTCCTTTCAACCTCCTGAGCGGCTACCCCGGAAGGCGCCTTCTGGACCAATGTCTGCCGGACCACAAACGAAACCAGAATGGGCGATTGATGCAGTGCGATGCCATAAATGACTGCGCCCATCACCACCAGACCTCCCAGGACCATCGTGCGTTGCTTAAGGGTCATTTTGTCACAGTCTCTCAGTTGCGTGCGGTGGCAAACAGGGCGCGGATTACCTGGCTGCACACGGATCTTCTGTGGATCAATTGGTTCGGTTCTGTGTTTTGATCCGCGAGATCGGCGCTCATCCGCGTCCTAACTTAAACCGTCAACTCCTGTAAACTGACGCACTCCTAAAAGTATATCAGATTCCAGGACAACGGCCCGTAATGCCTTGTGACCAGGCAAGGTCTCGGCAAAGTCAGCAATTTCTTGAAAATGACAAATGGCAAATGACCAATGATAGATGACAAATCCCCGGGGGCAATCCGATCCGGTCTATTTGTCACTTGTCATCGGTCATCCGTCATTTGCCATTTGGAGTCCGGGGAGGGCCTAAAGGCCTTGGATCTCCGCGCTCGGAGCGTGAAGTGGTCCAAGATACCTTTGCAACGACTTTGCCGTTGCCGTATGTGAATGCGATCTTCAATCCAATCACTAGGGTAGGCGCACAGAAAGGGATGACTTCACGTCCGGCGGCGGCAGTGAGGCGGGGGAAGCATTTGAAATTTCAAATTATTTCAAATTTGAAATTTGAGATTCAAAAGGATTCACTACCGGGCCTTCGGCCCCGGTGTAAACTGAAGTCCGTTCGGGATAAACCGGGGATAAACCGGACCCGACAAAAACCTTCGAGAAAATACCGCTACTGTCTGAATCGCAGTGATAAAATCCAGTCTCTATGATCTGCCCGCAGTGTCAGAAACCCGTTGCGGACGCCTCCGTCTCTTGCGCAGTCTGTGGCAGCCCGACCGGCAGCCAGAACGTCCAGTCTGCGACCATCCACGCAGCTGCGAGCGGCGTGGCTCGTTCGCAGGCGGGTGCCGAGCTGCCGGAATGGAGACGGGAGCTAGCCCGCCGCTTGCAACGCATCAAAGAGAAGCGCGAAGCCGCAATTCCGATAGAGGAGAGTCTCTCCAACATTCCGTCTCTACCGCTAAAGACAGCAGAAGCGCTTCGAGCCGAGACCGCCAGCGCACCGGCTCAACCTGTGGTTCGAACGCGGAGGTCCCCCAGGAAATCTTTTCGTGACAACGCCGTGGCACCCAAGGCCGTGGAAGAAAGCCGGCCGGAAATTGTGGAAGCTGTTTCCGCCCACGAAATAGCGGCTCCAGCCCCCGCGCCCTTGCCTGAACCGGAACAGCAACTATTGGAACCGGCCGTCGAGGCCGTTGCAGAAGAGTCTGCTCCTCCCGTCCCGGAGCCGGCAGTCGAAGTCCCCAACCCGGAACCGGAGTCAATTCAAAGCCAGGTCGACAACGTTATCCCCGCGCAGACTTCTTCGGCGGTACAGGTTGCCAGTATCGTGGAGGCCCCTCCTCCTGCTATGCCCGTAGCACACGCGACCGATAAACTCATTCTCCTCTCACGAACCCTCTCCGGGTTGGTGGATCTGACCGTGGTGTTTCTCTGCGGGTTTAGCTGTGTCATGGCGGCGGAGATCGTTTCGGGATTTGCGGACGTGGACGCATGGAGCTGGGTGAACTTTGCTCTTCTGCAGACAACCATCTTCTTTCTCTATTCCGTCTTCTTTCTGGGAGCTGCCAATCAGACCATCGGGATGATGGTTACCGATCTCCGGGTTGTGGATCCGGATCATCAGCGGCCGCGAATTTCGCAGATCTGGATCAGGTCTGCTGCTTACCTGACGTCGCTTCTGGGGTTTGGCATCGGCCTGGTGTGGGGTTTCTTCGACCGGGAGTCGGCCTGCCTGCATGACAAGATCTCGAGGACTTGCGTCATCCGCATTTCGTGGCCTGAAGATGAAACCAATGCCTAGCCGCCCATTTCACAAAATACGCCGGAAAGACTTGCCACAAATTTCACGAATTTTTGAATTCTTTGGCCCCCCGGGAGGTCTGGCTCCAGATCAAGCCCATCGTCCGCCAGAAGGGAGGCTCTTTTCGTTTAATTCGTGGAATTCGTGGCCAGGCTTCTTTTGGCTTTTTAGTTGGAAAACGCTTCGTGATTCTTCGCGTCTTTGCGTCTTCGCGGTGAAGAAGGGCCGGTCCGCACTCAGAAGTTTTTGAACTTCGAGCTGTCCTCCCGCGGAAGGCCTACAATAAATCGGACTCTGGCTCCGTTGCGCTGGATGGAGTGATACTCGCCGTTGTCTTTCCAGGCAAACCCGCCCGAGGTGTCTTCGGATTTCTTGCCCCCGGGAAAACGCTGTTGAAGCCAGCGGGACAACGCCTCGTAGAACTCGCCCGCCTCCTCCGGGGAATCCCAGACGGACTCCTGAAAGACAGTACAACCGTTACTTCCATCCTTTTCAAGAAGCAGCAGGCGATCGCCGTCCCAGCCCGAGGACGCCTTGAGGGATTCCTCGTCGGAGAGAAAGAGCTTCAGCAACAGATACGTCGTGAACTCCCCAAGGACATTCCGGTAGCTGGTTCTCCATCCTTTGCCCAAGCGCGCGGAAGGGTCCTCGATTTCCACGGACTGAGGCTTGTCGCGAACATCGAAGTACTTCTCCGGATGGATGATCTGTTCTGTGGATTCCGGGAGGTCCGAATAGATTCGGTTCACCGCCGACCACGGCTCTTTCGAACGGATCTTCTGCAGGAAGGCCGCTCCATACCCGTACGGGAAAAGCAGGGTTTCTTTAAGAAACATGGGCGCGTTCTTGAACACCTCGAACTGCGAATCCACCGCTGTGAGCTGGCTGCGCATCACGGTGACAATATTCGGCAACTCGGCAAAGCTCTTTCCCACCGGCTGCAAGAGATAGTCGAACATAACTGCCATGGCCTCGCCTTCTACCAGGGCCTGACGCGCCAGCACCATGTCGTCGTTCTCCATCTTGCGCACCTGTTTGATGAATCGGTTCAGGTCGAAATATTGATCCTGTAAGGCGTGCGTGAGCTCGTGCACCATTACAGGCTTTTGCTGCTCCAGGGGAAGCCAGCCTGATATAAAAAACGTCTTCTTGTCGGGATCGTAATAGCCGCCTACCTGTTCCGTGAGCAGCTTGAGGATGAACTCCTGGTAATCCATCTCCTGAGGAATGAGTCCGAGTTTCTTGAGAACTTTGCCCTCCCGGCGCAATTCGCTCGCATCGTATTCATCGCGAATCCGTTCCCGGAGGTATTGTGCGATTTCCTCCTTGCTCTTAATCCCCTTCTGAACGGGGCCCTTCAGTTCCAGGCCGCGAATGCGCGCGACCTCCTTTAGAATCTCGTCGGCGGTCTTGAGAAGCTCCGTGTCCGAGCTCTGAAACGCGATCGCAAGCGCCCCGCCCAGAACAATGATTGTTGCAACGAAAATCACGCGTTTACCGTTCGATCTGTAATCTTTCATAAGGACCTCATCATAGTGTGGGCATTCAGAGCAGTCAACCGCTGGCGGATTGCGGATTGGGGATTGGGGATTTCGGATTGCGGATGTCTTTTTCCAATTCCAAATCCCCAATCCGCAATCCCAAATGCCGTTTGCTGACTGGACAAGGGAGGCTGCGAGCCCTAAAGTATTTCGTTCGGTGTTTGATTTTGGAAAGAGCCGATGTAGATTACTCGGCGAAAATTTCGCGACACCTGTAAATGGGTGAAATATGGATCCCATTGCCGCTTTACTGATCATGGCTGTGCTGGCGGGCGCGATCGCGGGCTCCTTTGTCTTTCTCTCCGCCATTCTGGGGCCCAAGAAGCGGACTCCACTCAAAGATGAACCCTTTGAATGCGGCGTGGAGTCGGACGGGATGCCGCGCACGCCGATGCCGGTCAAGTTCTATCTGACGGCGTTGCTCTTTATATTGTTCGATGTGGAGCTGGCCTTTCTCTTCCCATGGTCGGTTGTCTTTCGCGACCTTGGATGGTTCGGTTTTGTGGAGATGCTCGTGTTCTTCGTCATCGTAGGAGTGGGATTCGTCTATGCGTGGAAGATTGGAGCATTGGAATGGGAGTAGAAAGTTCCGTGGCACAGAACCTTCCCGAGACGGCGACCCTGGATCTATTACTGGCGACCTTCGAGGAAGATGTGCAGGAAATCTCTTCACCTCAGGGTGACGCCACGGCGGTGGTCCTCCCTGGAGGCTTGAAGAGAATCATGGAGTTTCTGAAGGATGATGCTCGGACGCGGTTCAATCTGCTGGTAGATATCACAGCCGTGGATTACCTGGGAAGAAAACCCCGGTTTGACGTGGTCTACCACCTCCTCTCCCTGAGCGCCAAGCGCCGTCTGCGGATCAAGGTTCGTGTGGAGGAGAGCAATCCGGAAATCGATTCGATGACGTCCTTGTGGGGAAGCGCAAATTGGCTCGAGCGCGAAGTGTGGGACATGTTCGGCATCCGGTTTACTGGACATCCGAACCTCAAGCGCATCTTGATGTACGAAGAATTCCAGGGACACCCCCTGCGCAAAGATTATCCCGTAAATAAACGCCAGCCGTTGATCGGGCCGAAAAACTGAGGAACAGCACCGTGGCGGAAAAGGTGACCTTCACCATTGACGGGCTTACGGTTCAGTCCCCCAAGGGGATCTCTATCCTTGAAGCGGCAAAGCAGGTGGGCATCAAGATTCCTTACTACTGCTATCACCCGGGCCTCTCCGTCGTGGCAAACTGTAGAATGTGCCTCGTGGAGATCGAGAAGATACCCAAGCTGCAGCCCTCGTGCGGCACGGCGGTAGCCGAAGGCATGGTCGTCCGCACCCAGAGCCCGGAGGCCCTGCGGAACCGCCAGTCAGTCCTCGAATTCCTGCTCATCAACCATCCCCTCGACTGTCCTGTGTGCGACCAGGCCGGCGAATGCGAGCTCCAGAACTATTACATGGACCACGGGGTCTACGATCCGCGTTTCAACGAGAATAAGAAGAAGCGGAAGAAGGCGTTTCCTATCGGGCCTTATGTCATCCTGGACCAGGAACGGTGCATTCTCTGCACGCGGTGCGTGCGTTTCACCAGGGAAATATCGAAAACAGGAGAACTGGCCGTGCATGACCGCGGACACCTGAGCGAAATCGATGTCTTCCCCGGGGTAGATCTCAATAACCCGTATTCAGGTAATGTCGTGGACATCTGCCCGGTGGGAGCCTTGACCGACCGGGACTTCCGGTTCCAATGCCGCGTATGGTTTTTGTCGAGCACTTCTTCCGTCTGCCCTGGATGCAGTCGCGGATGCAATATTGAAATCCACGTTAACGAGCACTTCAATCCACGTTATCACGACAAACGCGTGCCTCGCCTGAAACCACGTTTCAACCCGGACGTGAACGGCTACTGGATGTGCGACGAAGGGCGTTACTCCTATCCTGCTATCGACGCCCCCAACCGCTTGCGGGCGCCGAGGCTGCGCCAGGGCAACGGCTGGCAGGAGGTCAGCTGGCAAGAAGCCATCCAAAAAACCGCGGCGGCACTGCGGGAAGCCCTGGAGATTCAGGGGCCCACGGGTGTCGCCGTCCTCGCTTCCCCTCAAATGAGCAATGAAGAGCTCTTCGGGCTGCGCCAACTGTTCCGAGACGTTCTCGACGTGCGCAACATAGAGTATCGAGTGCCCCTCCGCGATAAAGTCTACGCGGACGACTTCTTGATTACGGCCGACAAGAATCCGAACTCACGCGGCGCGGAGGCTCTCGATTTGGGCGGGAACGGCTGCGAGGCGGTGCTGCGGGATTGCGTCGAAGAGCAGATTCGTTTTCTCTACATCTGCCAGCACGACCTGACACGAGGATTCGACGAAGACCAGGTTGTTCGGGCTCTGAGCAAAGTACAGTTTGTGGCGTACCATGGCTCGCGGGAAAACCGGACTGCCGCTCTGGCCAACGTCCAACTGCCGGCGGCCGTGTACGCGGAAAAGGACGGAACCTTCACCAACATTCAAGGCCGCGTGCAGCGCATCCGTCGCGCGGTGGCTCCTCTGGGACAGTCGTTGCCGGATCTCGAAATCTTGGAACTCCTGGCCAGGGAACTGGGCCTTGAGGTCCAACCTGGCTCACCGGGAGAGATCTTTCTACAGCTGGCCGAACAAGTTCCTGCATTCCGCGGCATGAGCTACGAATCCATCGGCGATCTCGGCCAGCCGATGCATCCTTTCGGGTCTTAACGGAAACCACCGATGAACACAGATCAGAGACGCAGGACGTGAGAAGAAATGTAGCTTCCAGCCGGCAAACGGATCTGTGTTCATCGGTGGTTTCATTTTATGCAGTCTAGCGGCCACAGGAAATGTGGATTGATCTGGTCATTCTGTTCACCAAGGCCTTTGTCTTAATCAACGCCGTCCTGATCCTGACTTCTTTCTTGACCTGGATGGAGCGCAAGCAGTCGGCCGTAATGCAGGACCGCCTCGGAGCCAACCGCGCGCCGATCTTCGGCGTTCGAGCATTCGGACTCCCTCACATACTGGCCGACGCGCTGAAGATGTTTTTCAAGGAAGACTACGTGCCTCCGGGAGGGGACAAGCTCCTGCATACGGTCGCTCCGCTGGCGGCCGTGTTTTTCGCCCTGATGAGCTTTGCCGCAATTCCCTTTGGAGATGCCATACGTGTTGGCAGCAGAGAAATAAAGCTCCAGGTGCTCGAACTGGATGTCGGCCTGCTTTTTGTCTTTGCCATGATGTCCATGGGGATCTACGGCACCTTTCTGGCAGGCTTTTCCTCCAACAATAAGTTCGCATTTCTGGGGGGACTGCGCGCCTCCAGCCAGATGATCAGTTATGAGATCACCATGGGGGCAACCCTCGTCGGGCTGCTCATGATTTTCAAAACCCTGGATCTCAATCAGATCGTCCGCGAGCAGGGACAGCTTCTTTGGGGATGGCTACCAAAATGGGGAATATTCCTGCAACCCTTTGGTTTCTTTTTCTTCCTGACCGCCGGGTTCGCCGAAACCAAGCGCGTTCCCTTTGATCTGCCTGAGGGCGAATCCGAGATCATAGGTTACTTCGTAGAATACAGCAGCATGAAGTTCGGCGCCTTTTTCATGGTCGATTTCGTGGAGACGATTCTCATCGCGGCGCTGACCGCCACCCTGTTCCTGGGTGGCTGGCAGATGCCCTATCTTTACGGCGACGGCTTCCATTTCCCCTGGGGAACGACTCACTCTCTATCATCCGCGAGCGTAACGATCCTGC